>ENA-OQHY01001386-OQHY01001386.1-human-gut-metagenome-genome-assembly--contig:-NODE-1386-length-10379-cov-4.480784_pt1 | contig 10379 bp, 12 predicted proteins | sample MGYA00242570_ERZ504733 | MGnify/ENA primary metagenome ERZ504733 (study PRJEB26092, sample SAMD00036219) | human gut metagenome | host: Homo sapiens | study: EMG produced TPA metagenomics assembly of...
CAAAGCACTGAATGCAGAGTATTCCGATCTTCTGACCCAAAAGAAAGCAGCCTACCCGGACTATCGCAAGGCACGAGAAGAAATGCAGGAGTTGGTAAAGGCACAGAAAAATATTGAATTGTTCTTCGCAGAAGAAAAAGACGCACAGGAAAAGCAGCAGACCCGATAAACGAAAAGTCGCCGAGGATTCTAACCCTTTCATGGGGTGGAATCCTCGGCGGCTTTTTTAGTTTATGTAGCAGCGGTCTTGCGTTACGAGCCAATCTTCGCACAGTCGCTGCGCTTCATCTTTGGAGCGACTGGTACAGTTGAACAGCTTGCCGTGCAGAGAGCAGTAGGTGTAACGAACTTTTGGCACACCGTTCTCATCCTGAAATTTTGTGTAGCGTTCCTCACCGGGCATCAGATAAAGCTGCTCCATTTCTGCATCGTCCTTTCCGTTTTCATGTGTCAGGCACACAACGCACCTATTTTACCACGAACATCGGAATTATGCCATTGACGCTTGCACCAAAAAGCGACCCAGATTTTCGGAGAGAGTGCGCATTGACACATTCAAAAGCGTTCGGAACGAACGTGCAGCCTGCACCGGAACGGTGCAGATCAGAAAGGGTTTGGGATTTCCCAACAAGCATTTTGCAACGCAAAATTTGCATTTGTGCGCACGAATGCACTGCTTGCTACAATTGTGTTGGTTCTGAAAGGTTCACAGCCAGTGAGCTGTACAGACGCCCAAACCTAAGCTACAATTGAGATGTGCAGAGAGAACGCTGCCCTGCTTGAGCTACCACGCTCGGAATCGCAAACTGTTCTCCGCCATCTCCATTGCAGCGTTCGATTGACGCAGGTTGAGTTATCGGTGGCTCTTGTCACTGTACATTCGTGTCACAAAGCAAGCTGAATCGGTGATGGGCATCAGGCGGAACAGGCACAAAAAGGAGGCCGGAAAAATGAAGTCAATGGAAATCACAGCCGTAGGTATTGATGTTTCTAAGCGCAAAAGCACAGTTGCTATTCGCAGGCCAGGTGGAGTAATTGTTGCATGTCCATTTGACATATCTCATTCTAGCCATGATCTTGAGAAACTGGTCTCCATACTGAAAACGACAGGAGGAGATATCCGCGTTGTAATGGAACACACAAGCAACTATTGGAAGCCTATTGCATTGACCCTGAAAAATGCAGGCTTTTATGTTTCTGTCGTAAACGCTATGCTGATTCACGATTTTAGCGATAATTCTATCCGGAAGCTGAAAACAGACCGTGCAGACTCTTTAAAAATCGCCAACTATGCCCTGACATTTTGGAATCAACTCCCGCCATTTAATGATGAGGATGAAACCAGACTCGTGTTGAAAGAGCAGTCACGAATGTATGAAAGATTGGCTTCGACAGCAACATCCCTTCGTAATGGCTGATTGCATTGGCAGATCAGACGTTCCCTTCGATTGATCAGGCTTTTGGACATGCAATCAAGAATGCGGATGGTCATGAAAAGTGGTCGATTTCTTTTCAATTTATTGGCACAGAGACTGTGTACTCAGACTTTCCATTGAAAAATTCACAGAATCTTACCGTAAATGGTGTTTGCGGAGAAATTATAAATTTCGTACGAATACAGCGCACAAGTTGTATGCTCTGGCGCAGGATGCCGTTCCTACTCTCCCGAAAAACAACGGAACAAAGGCTTTAGTATTGCAGGCTTGCAAGAGCCTGAATGCTGTATGCGAGGCGAAACAGTCTACTCAAGAAGAAATGAACCGATTGGCTTCGCTGCTTCCTGAATATGAAGTTGTCATGCAGATGGAGGGCACAGGACCCATTACAGGCCCTGCTCTAATGGCTGAGATTGGTGATGTCAGACGTTTCAAAAACAAGAAAGCTCTCGTTGCCTTTGCCGGCATTGATGCACCACCGTTCCAATCTGGAAACTTTGAATCCAAGTCACGCCACGTTTCCAAGCGCGGCTCACCTCATTTGAGGCGCACTGTATTCCTTGTAGCAAATATTATTCTAACCTTATCCCACAAAGATAACAGCGTCTTTTGCTTTATGGACAAAAAGCGCGCTGAAGGAAAGCACTACTACGTCTACACGATTGCTGGCAGTGCAAAATTTCTAAGGATCTACTATGCGCGAGTATCTGAATATTTGCGTACCCAAGAGCCCCCTGCAGCTGCCATCTGTTTAGATTGCAAAGATTAAGGATTTTTCTATAATTTGAAAACTCTGCTGACAGAACTCTCCTGTCGGCTTATTAAAGTTGCCGGATGCTCGCTGCACCCGGCAACAATTGCTGGCGGTGCTGGACGGCGGCAAGTGCATTTTGCAGTTGCGTGGTGTCAGACCATTTCTTTCTGACAAGTACGACCTGACCCAGCATCCCAACTACAAGCTGACCTCCGACTACGACCCCAAAAACACCTTCGATATTGAAAAATATCTGAACCGAAAAGAAAAGATCCACCCCGGTGATGAGTTCATCGTGGTGGACGCTGATTCGCTTCCGTCTGCCTGACCCGGTAGGCGGTTTTATTTTTGACCAGAGAGGTACACCAGCAAGCCCACTTCCGCCGTAGTTTGCGGCTTAACAGCAACAGCTTCAGGTGTGTACGGGCGGTCTACAACTTTCATTTATAAAGGAGAAACGACTATGGAATTCTTTAACTCTGTTATCGAAGTTCTTCAGACTCTGGTTGTCGCTCTGGGTGTCGGTCTCGGCGTGTGGGGTGCCATCAACCTGCTGGAAGGTTACGGTAACGACAACCCCGGCAGCAATGCTCATGTGCCATAAAGTAACACTACATAATCAAATGACCGCTGCCCACTATTCAGATTTATAAAAACGCATTAACGCTGAAAAGTGAAAATCGGAGGTCTGATTATGAATAAGCTCTTATCTTGTGAATTTAACATCGACACGGGCAACGTAGAATGTCGCTTTGCAGACGGGACAATGATATCAATCGACTGCGATGTTGTAGAGGATACCATTGACGGAACACTACCATTTGTAAGAGTGCGTACTGAGCTTGACTGGCTCATTTATAACGCGCCACGAGAGTATGTGCAGCTCGTGCTAAACGGTGGATTGAATGCATATTTAAAAAACTCACGGTGAGCACGGCTTGCTCGATTGATAAAAAGCAGCTTGTATTTCAAGAGCAAATCTCTGTGTCGCACAAAGGTTTGGCTCTTGAAATATTCTCATGAAAACGAACTTTAATCCGGCTTCATTGCACTTACTACACAAAAAGCAGAATGCAATATCGGACTTTTCTACCAGAACAGCAGCACCGTGGCAAAGTACATCGGAATGTCAAGTATCAGTATAGGACACTCATCAATAACCTTTTGCGCAATTCTATGGATTCGATGTATTCCGATACATTGAGTATATTGATAAAGTGAAAGTAGGCAATCAGTTGTTTTGAAACTGTACTTGTCTGCGCACATATACTTCTATCTGCTTCTCGATAACGCCTTTGACCTTTTCGCAGCCAGCAGCATGATATGTTCCGGTTTGCCGATAGGATAACATCCTGCACCCGCCACCACAAATGGGAAGATATTTACAATCGGAACAATCTGGTTCTTTTAAAGGATCGATTGATAACCAATCATAATATGCAAAAGTAACATCTGTAAGAGTGCCATCATCCTTTATATAACCCATTTTATGTTTATTATCACCAACCATCTCCCAACATTTATACAATTCACCCAAAGGTGAAAATGTAAAACTGTATTCGTCAAATAATCCACAGTATGTCCACTTTCTCATGGGTTGTGGATATTTGGAAAACATATTGGCTTCGCTATATTTCCATAATTCATTTAAAATATCTGGAAGATACTCTTCAGGAAGGCAATTGCTTTTGTAAGAAGAACATGCAGATGTGGAATCTCTTGTTATGCCAAAATCCACCTGTGAATGCGAAATCCCCAAATCTTTGAGTGTATCCAAAAGCATCGGAATCGAGTCAACATTGTTCTTGTCTACATTTATTCTTATATAAGTATGTATTTGAGAGCAAAACTCCTCCATGATAGTTATTCCATGCAAAACTTTCTGGAATGTGCCGGAACCATCTTTAGCAACTCTTCGACAATTGTGTATATATTCCGGTCCGTCCAAAGTGATTTGTACAAATTTACAATTATAATTTAATAATCCACTAACAATTTCTTCAGTCAATAAAGAACCGTTAGTAACAAGTGAACACTGTAATTCCTTATGGCTTGTTAAACAATACTCTTTGAGAATACCCAACATATGAAAACCAACATCTATATTCAAAAGAGGCTCGCCACCGAAAAGAACAACGTGTATTAGTTCACCTCGTTGTTCTTCAGAACATTTGATTAAAAAATTAGCTATCGCTCCAGCTCTGTTTTTTGTCATGTTTTCACAACGCAGTTCTCCTGCGCCTTCATAACAATATATACATCTAAAATTGCATGACCAAGTTAATAGCACTGTTGCCGTAAGGCATTTTTTTCCGTAGCGTGATTTGTTATAGAAATGATTATAAATGCACGATTCATTATATTCGTCAGGGATTAAAGCATTGTATTTTATAAACAGTCTATTTTCTTCTTCAGTGAGCAACGTCGGATTAGATGATTCTATTGCTTGCTTAACCGAAGGAGAAATTACAAACGTACTTCCCCATAAGGAGTTGAATAAAATATGTTCCTGATCTTCGGTTGTATGAATTATATTATATTTTGAGAACTTCATTAATTCAATCCTCCTTATGCTTGTTCGCAGCTAGTATCATTCCGCCAAATGAAAAACTTACACCAATTAATAATAAATGCTGAGTGCAAGAAATATATAATGTAGAGCTTCTATTCAAGATGCCTAATACAAAAACAATGAGGTCAAGAGCTGCAAAAGCAAAAAATATCATACTTCCAATACTTTTGATATGAGGCCAGTTTTTTTCATTTATATCAACAGGCAAGGAAAAACGGAAACCGTAGTAACTATGGAACGGAAAACTTTTATGGAAAAGAGGATATTCCACGGGAGCGCACTTTATTATAATTCCAATTGCAGAAAATATTATAAATGTTGGAATATATGAGCCGTCTGAAAAAATCATATATAGCCCCCCTTTATACTGTTATCTTCATCACATGTTCAGAAAATAGATAGTACTGCCAGCCAAAACAAAACATCGTAAATTGCGCAATTATCAATCAGGTGTATTAATTCCACAAGACTCACTATTTACTGTACAAGAAACGGAATTTAAACCGCAAAGCCCAGCATTGCTTCCACAAATAGACACGTCAGAAATACAGCCCGAAACATTTGTGACGCATCCGCCAAGTCTGCAACGCAGGCACTCGCATCTTTTGCACATGGAGAGATTTGTCCCAAGCATAATCCAATCGGATTCGTATTGTTATCGTAGGCATTTCCAATATATGTAGTCATAATCGACTCCTTTCTACTCTTCGGCTGGCAGTACTATCATATCTGAACACCTAAGGATTTTGTCAAATCCTATGGATGTCTATCGCGTTAAATTCGGCATTCACTTTCGCAGAAGAATTGTGGTTTGTCGCCCAAAAAGACAAGTAATTATTTTAATGGTACAATGGAATCACAGTAATGTAAAGCTCTTGAATCATGTGTGGCAATTATAATAATTGTATCGTTTTTTATCGCATTCAGCAACTCAAAGAAAGTATTTATACTATCTGCATCCATAGCTGAAGTTGGCTCATCCAATAATAGCACAAGAGGCTTTTTTAGCAATTCGCGAATAATAGACAATTTTTGCTTTTCCCCTCCCGAAATATTATCACTTTTTTCATTTATATATGTGTTCAAACCATCACAACATTTATCTAGCCAGTCATTCATTCCAAGTTTGTTAATATAATATATTGCAGCGTCGATTTCTTCAGGTTCGTAATTTTCATTAATGTTATATGGATACAAATTTGAAATGATTTTGTCTGCGAGAAGCTGCGGCTCCTGCTCAACAAAGCCAATAAGAGATTTTCTCAAAAAATTCATATTTAATTTCTTGATGTCAAAATCGTCGAAGTAAATGTTACCGCCATAAAGATTATTATACAGCCCTGCAACTAAATGTAATACCGAGGATTTTCCAGTACCATTATCACCACACAAGGCATATATATTTCCTTTATAAAACGCTGCATTAAAAGACTTTAAGACTGGTTTGTCAAAACTCAATGATATGTCTTGTAGGTATATAGCCTTGATGTTTGACACAATTTGTTTTCCGTCGGATTCGGATTGCATCTTAGCAACATCCATCAAACGGTTTAAAGATACCAATGCATTTTGTGTAGAGGAAGTAAGTGAAAAAAATATCTAATACATCCCAATGCAGAAGAGAAATAAACATTGATTGTCGTAAAACCGCCGATAGACATTTCTCCATTTAGTACGGCTACACCTCCTACAAGGAATAAACCGATTTGGCTTAAAGCCAAAAGCATTGAATCAATACCAGAAAAAATATATTGAAAAATTTGAGCGTGCATAGCCGTCTTGAAAAGAGATTGAAATGCTAAGTCCACTCGATTTATAAATACATCTATCAACCCGTGCCTTTTGACAAATTTAATATAACGCAATTGCTCCTGTGCTTTAGAAAAGAACAGGGCTTGCTCGTTTTTGAATTCCCTTGTGGTATTATATAGTTTGCCCTTGAATATTTCAAAGAAGACGATATAAAGTGCAGCTAGTATAAGTAATATACCGAATACTGTTTTGTTGATTTGATATGTTATAACGCTCACCGTAATAAGCCGTACCGAACTTACAGGAACATTTTGTATCACGTTTATGCAATATGAAGCGATTTCATTGGAATCAGTTTGAAGTTGCTGAGTAATGCGTGAACTGTCCAAAAAAAAGTTTTGGAAAAAGGGATCTGCTGGATGTGGACGAGCATTTGTCTGTTTATATTGTAGCTTACCATTGTATGAAGTTTTTCGCGTATTCGCCCGAGTGCAAAAGATATCGCAAAACTTATCATAATAGTCGCCAAGAAAAGAATACAATAGTAGCATAGTTGAGGTTTCCATTCCACGCAATTAGGCGAAGCCAAAAAGTCAATAAATCGACCGGACAACAAAGTGTTAAAGAGGGATATTAACGAAGATCCTATGCTGAGAACAGAAAAAAGGATAATCTTTTTTCGGTAAAGATGCAATGTGCAATGGGAAAATTGAAAGATTCTTTTCATGATGATAAACCGACTTTGTTTTTAAAATAATATTCGGCGACTTTTAAAAAGTGGTTATCCCTTTGGGTCAGCAACTAATACCGACTGAGGGCGGAAACTTCTTTCGTCATTTGCTTCGCAATTGCTACCTTTCCCTAAGGGAAAAGCTTGCGCTTTGTGCCATCTCAAAAGGTTTCCCATTTGTGAGGAAGCTGTCAGCCGTAGGCTGACTGAATGGGTCTTTGCCTCAGCAGCGGCATCTCAAAAACATGCTTAGTAAAAGGAACAACCACTTTTGAAAACAAAAAATCCCCTTTATATGCTATCATGCTTTAGCTAAAGCGTCAATATCTTTCGCCAATCTTGAAAACAATTGTGTGTACTGGTCGTATTTGCTTTCGCATTTATCGTCTATACGCTCGATGAGCCACTTTTCTATGCTGCATCCCGCGTAGCTTGTTCAAATTAGCTTTTTCTGTATGCAGGAATGGGGCATTTCGTTTCTGGATGCGCCTGTCCCGGAACAGATGAAGTATGCTTCTCTGGCAGAAGCCGCTTCTCACCTCATACAAGTCCTCAACGACCCGGAGCACATCACCGGATAAAAAGCGTCCCGAAGGATGCGCAGCCTGCATTGGAAAATGCAGATCAAAGGGGCTTGGGGCATTCCCCCAGCAAGCAATGTTTTTGTATAGACGAAAACATTGCTTGCAACTGATTGTTTGGCGAGGAAAAGCGTATATGGTTTTGGCTGTTTAATCAAACAATGATAACGTGAACAGCGCGCTCGTAATCAGCTTTGCGAACGTATATTGTGTAAATCGTTTGACAATTGACCTTTTGAAATGCGGTTCCAGCTCTTTCACGGGTTCCCATCGAAAACAAAGACGGCGATGATAAATCGCGTACTTTTGTTCGATATCCGATTCCCTCTTTTTTCTAAAAGAGATGTGTATTTTTGGTATTGTGATTGATTTTGAGCAAACCACCAACTCTTTTTGGTTAAAAAACGGTAGCATAAAAAACTCCTTGCTCAAAAACGGTTATCGGATATTATTTGAAATTTCAACATACCAAGTCTTTCCGGTCTTTGCAGCAATATTGACAACATAGTAGCAGCCAACGCGATTTGTTGCATCTACCAGAACACCAGCCCAAGAGGAATCAGGGTATTTTGTCCAGTCTTTCTGAGATGCAGGAATGTCAAAATCCTTGGTCTGCTCTCGATATCCGTTACTCGTCCATCCAGTTTGACCAATTCTTAGAGTTTGGCTCGTAATTTTTGTTGCAGAGTTATTGCAATAGTACTTTCCAGTAACCTTTGTCAACTTATAATACGAACGATCGCCGGAGTCTTTAACAATATCATAATAAATTGTAGTATATGCTCGTACGGTGTTGCTTGAGTCCCAAGAATCTTGGTTGATGCTTCCATCTGCACAGGGGCTTATAGATGTTGGAAATTCGCTAGGCAGAATGGTTGCGACATCTTTTCGATAGGAAGTAAGGGACGAACCATCATCCAAATGTTGAACATCCAGAACGGTTTTTTCCTCGAACTGAATCATTTCATCGGTTGCCTTAACAATATTGGATTGGGTAATCAAATCTTTTTCCGGCGATTCAGAAGCCATTTTAGCAAAGAGCGAAGAATGAACGGTGACACTGCCGATTCTCATAGAAGGTTCCATTGCAACGCTAGAAACGCAAAGCATCGCAATCATCAAGAAAGAAAGCGAAGCAGCTAAAAGCTGTGATACTTTTTATGTTTCATAATAAACAATCCTTTCTCATTAAATGGATAAGTTTGAATTTCATTCAAAGCTACATTGCTGCATCGGAGTAACTCCTTTCGATTTGTGCATTGTGCCATCCTTTCTTACACTGTATACCCAGCAAGCAATATTGTCTACATTTCTGTAATAAGATGGAGAAAATTCGTAACGAAATCGGAGTCACCAACAAAGAAAAATGGCATAGTGCTTTTTGCTGTTGAAACAGGAAAGCGACCATGCATCTCAGGATTGAACTTATTTTCGTTTTTCTTGCAGATGCTTCTCAGGTACATAGGGACGCTTCGGCTGATACATCCAGCCTGCACAACCCGGAGGCCACTCCTGCATATCCTTCTTCACCAGAGCTTCAATTTTCTTTTTGGCGAACTGTTTGACTTGAATTTTCATTTGTATGCCCTCCTTTCAATTTTGACAGCGTGAAATGGATAATGTTATTGCATCAGCAGTCAATGCTGCGACCAACCCTTGTAGTATGGAAGGAGCGATTTGAGTTCCCACCAACAAAATTGCGAAAATATTTAGAATCAATAATAACCAACGAACAGCTATTTTTGCAGCCTTAAATTCATTTGTTGACCAGTGAATGCTTTTATTGTTAACTGGTGCAATATACAAAATTGTAATATCAGAAACTATAGTTAAGAAAAGCAACGCCAAGCCTGTACGGAAAACGTAGGAGATTGAAGCAAGAAGAACTACTTCTAATAAAATGGAACAGAACAGGCATTTACTATAAGTAGCAGCATGATAACCGTTTGTGTATTTCCGAATTAAGAGGAAGAACACAGAAAATGAAATCGTTAAGGTCCAGCCAAAGCAAAAACCGCCAATCAGACACTGCACAAGCCAAGTGAATAAGGTTGTCACTCTTTTTTCGATGCTATATGCAAACCATTCAGAATAAGATTCATCAAGCAATCCCATCGACACGCACTTTTGCGTTAATTGCATTGCAAAATCTTTCATTGCGACAATCCTCATTAAAAGAACTTTCTTGAAAGAAAGAATACACAAGTTGAGCTACAATTTCCACAATAATGTAACGAAATGGACTTTTTTTGTCACGAAATCGGAGTGAGCGGTATATCAGCGGTGAACTGAAACCACCCGTTTTCATAGAACATGGTATATTCGCCGCTATATTTTTCAAGAATCAGCCGGATGTTCGCAAGTCCAAAGCCATGCATCTGTGGTTCTGGTTTTGTCGTTGGAATGGAACCGTTTATAATTACAACAGGTTCCGATGTGTTTCGGACAGAGACAAAAAAGTCTTGCTGTGCAACGGCCATGACATGAATCGCTTTATCGCCCTTATCATACTGCTGACACGCTTCAATGGCATTATCCAAGAGGTTTGATAGAA
>ENA-OQHY01001387-OQHY01001387.1-human-gut-metagenome-genome-assembly--contig:-NODE-1387-length-10375-cov-2.700234_pt1 | contig 10375 bp, 15 predicted proteins | sample MGYA00242570_ERZ504733 | MGnify/ENA primary metagenome ERZ504733 (study PRJEB26092, sample SAMD00036219) | human gut metagenome | host: Homo sapiens | study: EMG produced TPA metagenomics assembly of...
GTTCGCTGTTTCCGCCACTGGCGGCGCTCACCTTTGCAGCATCCAGTATTATCTGCGCTTTTGGCTTAGCATCTGCCGCACCTCGCTCGCCGTATCGGCACTTAGAATTATGCGGTATTGCCCAAAGCCGGAACCATCAATTAAGAAAAAGCGGAAGAACCAGTGCGACGACCCCAAATACCGCAAACAGCACACCGCCGATTTTGGTGTTCAGGATATAGAAGTCCGACGGTCCGTCTGCCGCATAGGACTTCCACTGCTCTGTCAGCGCCCAGAGCCATTCCGGTTTCAGGAAAATCAGGATGCCGCCAACGATAAATGCAATACAGCCGAAAGGTACCACCATGGCATAACATCGACCTCCCAACAAAATCAAACGGCCTGTGCGGCAAACAGGCGGACGCCCGCTGAGTTATAGCCCCAGCAGTACCGGCACAACATTCAGCACGACCATAGCAACAGCAAAAACAATAAAGCAGCCGTAAATAATCCTGGAGGTTCGACTCGCAGCTTTTTTGATGCAGAACGCCAGAAAAAGGATCCAGACCAGGTATGCCACAACCAGAAACACAAGGTTGTGGGCCAGAAACGCCAAGAAGAACAGCATGTTTACAATTTTAATGCCGTTTTCGGAGAAGAGCAGCTGTTTGAATTTTTCCATGTTTCTCTCACTTTCTGGTCATGTTCCAATGGAATAAGGGGCTTTTTTCCAGTATATCAGATAACTGCCTCCTGCGCCACCCCAAAACAAAAAGCACCCGGAAAAATCCGGGTGCCAGTTCATGATGATATAAGCAGAAATCAGCGCTCTTCCAGCGGCAGATACTCCTGCGGCTCGCCCAGGTATTTGTAAGCGGGGCGAATGATGCGGTTGGCGTACTCAACTTCTTCTACGCGGTGGGCACACCAGCCGGGTACACGGGCAATGGCAAACAGCGGGGTGTACAAATCTTCGCTGATGCCCAGCATGCGGTAGATCAGGCCGCTGAACAGGTCCACGTTGGCGCAAACCTTTTTGGGGCCGTGCTTTTCTTCGGCAAAAATCTCCGGGGCCAGGCGCTCAATGCTGCACAGCATGTTATATTCTTCATCGTAGCCTTTTTTGTAGGCAAGGCTGCGGGCGTGGTTTTTCAGGATCTGGGCGCGCGGGTCGCTCAGGGTGTACACCGCGTGGCCCATGCCGTAAATCAGGCCGCTGCCGTCACCGGCTTCCTTGCGGATGATCTTGCGCAGCATCTCGCGCACTTCGCCGTCATCCTCCGGGTGCTCCACATTGGCCAGGATGTAATCCAGCTGGTGCATAACTTTCAGGTTGGCACCGCCGTGCTTGGGGCCTTTCAGGGCACCGATGGCCGCAGAGATGGCTGCGTATGTATCGGTGCCGGAGGAGGACAGCACACGGGTGGTAAAGGTGGAGCAGTTGCCGCCGCCGTGGTCTGCGTGAACCAGCAGGCACAGATCCAGCAGGCGTGCTTCCTCGTGGGTGAACTTCTGGTCTGCACGGTAGGAGCTCAGAATGTGCTCCGCAGTGCTCTGCCGGCGATGGGGTAATGGAAGTACATGCTTTCGTGGTCATACACACGGCGCTTGAGCTGGTAGCGTTCACCATCATGGTGGGCAGCTCGGCAATCAGGTTGATGCTCTGGGTCAGGATGTTGGGCAGGCTCAGATCATCAGCGTGTTCGTCATAGCTGTACATTGAAAGCACGCTGCGCGCCATCTTATTCATAATGTTGGGGGAGGGCGAGTTCATGATCATGTCGTCCGCAAAGCCCTTGGGCAGTTCGCGGTGCTCATCAATCAGCTTGCAGAACCGGGCATACTGTTCCTGGGTGGGCAGTGCGCCAAACAGCAGCAGCCACACCACTTCCTCAAACATGAAGCGGTCGTTCTTGTCGCTTCGGCGGCCAGAGTGTCAATATCAATGCCGCGGTAAACCAGGCGGCCCGAAATGGGGCGGATGGTGCCTTCGGGCAGCTTTTCGTAACCAATAACGCTGGAAACATTGGTAATGCCCGCCAGAACACCGGTGCCGTCCGGGTTGCGCAGGCCGCGCTTAACGCCAAGCGGTCCGCAATGTGGGGGTCAAGATGCTTGTTGTGTGCAATATACTCATTGCACAAAAGTTCAATATCTTCCGGGTCAAGCGCCGGAACATCCGGGTAATACATCAGATGCGCCCTCCTTACTTTCCTGCAAAAGCGCCGCTGGGGGCTTTTGCCTGCACTCTATTACCAGCACGTGCAAAAACGGGCACAGCGCCCGCAGTGCGCCCTGCCCGCCGCCATGCGGGCCAAAAACGCTTCAAAGTGCTGAACAGTTACAATTTTATAGTATTTGAGCGCAGTAGTCAAGCATGAATCTTAAAGAATTGTAAATGTGAACGAAACATGACTTTATAAAATAAAGTTTGAATCCGCAAAATACAGGTGCAACTTTAATGAATTACGTTGACAAGGCTGACCAAAATGGTATACTCAAACTGTAATGCTATTAAAACAAATTTTTTGCAGGTGTGGTTCAGCTTTTGGCAGGTTTGTCCTGCGTTATGGCGCGGCCCACCGGCAAAAGCAGTCCGGCAGGGCGGGGCAAACGGCCACGGCACGCCGCACCCTTGCCGCTTTTTTAGAAAGGGGCAAACCGATATGAAGGCAGTTTTGATTCCTGGTGACGGCATTGGCCGCGAAATTGCGCAGAGCGTGCGCAAAATTTCGGATGTTTTGGCAACCGGTATTGAATGGGAAGAATACGCCGCCGGTGCAGAGTACGCCGCAGAGCATGGTGAGCTTTTGCAGCCCGGCGCACTGGATGCCATTGAAGAATACGGCTGGGCGCTGAAAGGCCCCACCGCAACCCCTATCGGCAAAGGGTTCCGCAGCATCAACGTGCAGCTGCGCCAGCGCTTTAATACCTACGCCAACCTGCGCCCTGTGCGCACCCTGCCGGTGTGCCCACCCGCTTTGAAAATGTGGACCTTGTTATTGTGCGCGAAAACACCGAGGACCTGTATAAAGGCATCGAGTACATGCTGAACGATGAGATCGCCAACGGCGTAAAGCTCATCACCAAGCCCGCTTGCGAGCGCATCTGCCGTTTTGCCTTTGATTACGCTGCCGCCAACGGCCGTAAAAAGGTGACTGCAGTCCATAAGGCCAACATCATGAAGCTGACCGACGGCATGTTCCTGTCCACCTTCCGCGAGGTCGCCAAGGATTACCCCGCCATTGAAGCAGACGACTGCATTATTGACGCCCTGTGCATGAAGCTGGTGCAAAAGCCGGAGCAGTTTGACGTTCTGGTTGCCCCCAACCTGTACGGCGATATCATCAGCGACCTGTGCGCCGGTCTGGTGGGCGGCCTGGGCTTTGCCCCCTCTGCCAACATTGGCGCCAAGACCCGCATCTATGAGGCTGTCCACGGCTCCGCCCCCGACATTGCAGGCCAGAACAAGGCCAACCCCAGCGCCATCCTGATGGCATTTGCCATGATGCTGAACGACCTGGGCATGACGGATAAGGCCGCCAGCTGAACGCCGCCATTCTGGCACAGGTTGCCGAAGGTAAGGCTGTTACCGCGGATATTGGCGGTACCGCCACCACCACCGAATTACTGACGCTGTTGCGGCACGGCTGTAATAAAGCCGTCTTGCAGGAAGGAGCATGAAAATGAAACTGCACGACCACGGCGTGTACCTGGTCAACGGCCAGCTGACCGATACCGCACCGGCCCATGTGACCGAAGCAGAGCCCGCAAGGGCACCATTGCTTACGGCATTCTGAAAGCCCATAACACTGCGCCGGATATGAAAGACCTGCGCATCAAGTTTGATTCGATGACTTCCCATGATATTACTTATGTGGGCATCATCCAGACGGCGCGCGCCTCCGGCATGGAAAAGTTCCCCCTGCCGTATGTGCTGACCAACTGCCACAACTCTCTGTGTGCGGTGGGCGGCACCATCAACGAGGACGACCATCAGTTTGCCCTTTCCGCTGCGCATAAATACGGCGGCATTTATGTTCCGCCCAACATGGCAGTTATCCACAGCTATAACCGCGAGATGATGGCAGGCTGCGGCCGCATGATCCTGGCTCTGACTCCCATACCCGCTATGGCGCACTGCACTATGGCCGTGGGCGAAGGCGGCGGCGAGCTGGCCAAACAGCTGGTGGGCCGTACCTATGATATGGCCATGCCCGGCGTGATCTGCGTTTACCTGACCGGCAGGCTGAACCCCGGCGTTGGCCCGCATGACGTGGCGCTGGCCCTGGTTGGCGCAACCTATGCCAACGGTTATGTGAAGAATAAGGTTATGGAATTTGTTGGCCCCGGCGTTGCCAGCCTTTCCGCAGACTGCCGCAACGGCATTGACTGTATGACCACCGAGACCACCTGCTGGTCCAGTATCTGGCAGACCGATGGCGTGACCGAGGAATACCTCGCAGGCCATGGCCGTGCCGATGCTTATAAAGAGTTGAAGCCCGCCGATGTTGCCTATTACGATGGCTGCATCGAGCTGGATCTTTCCAAGATCGAGTGCATGATCGCACTGCCCATGCATCCCAGCTATGCTTACCCCATCCGCGAACTGAAGGCAAACGCCAAGGATCTGCTGCATGAGATCGAAACCCGCGCCAATGAGCAGCTGAGCGGCAAGGTCAAGATGGATCTTGTCAGCAAGGTGCGCGCCGACGGCAGCATTTATGTGGATCAGGGCATTGTGGCTGGCTGCTCCGGCGGCACTTATGAGAACCTGTGCGCTGTGGCTGACATCCTGCGCGGCAAGAGCTGCGGCAACGGCGAGTTCAAGTTCAGCGCTTACCCGGACAGCATGCCCACCTACCTGGAGCTGGTCAAGAACGGCGTGGTGGCCGATATCGTTTCCGCTGGCGGCATCTTCCGTGAATGCTTCTGCGGCCCCTGCTTCGGCGCAGGTGATACCCCGCCAATGGCGAGTTCAGCATCCGCCACACCACCCGCAATTTCCCCAACCGCGAAGGCTCCAAGCCCGGCGAGGGTCAAATCTCCGGCGTGGCGCTGATGGATGCCCGCTCCATTGCGGCTACCGCAGCCAACGGCGGCATTCTGACCGCAGCCAGCGAGGTTTGTGACCACGACTACACCGCACCCAAGTATCACTTTGACCGGGGTGTGTACGATAAGACGTATCTATAAACGGCTGGGCAGCCCGAACCGGAAACCGCCCTGCGCTTTGGCCCCAACATCAAGGATTGGCCGCAGCAGCCGGAACTGACGGATGACCTGCTGGTCAAGATTGTCAGCTACATCACCGACCTGTCACCACCACCGATGAGCTGATCCCCTCCGGTGAGACTTCTTCCTTCCGCTCCAACCGCTGCGCCTGGCAGAGTTCACCCTGTCCCGCAAGGACCGGCCTATGTCGGCCGCGCCAAGCAGTCAAGGCTCTGGACGAAGCCCGCACCGCAGGCACTCTGCCGGAAGAAGTACAGGCTGTGTATGCCGCGCTGGAGAAGGCCGGTTACAAGCCGAACGCCGCAGCCACCAACATTGGCTCCGCCATCTTTGCCAATAAGCCCGGCGATGGCTCCGCACGTGAGCAGGCGGCTTCCTGCCAGCGCGTGCTGGGCGGCGCGGCCAACTTTGCCAAGGAGTATGCAACCAAGCGCTACCGCTCCAACTGCATCAACTGGGGCATGTTGCCCTTCCTGGTGGAGGACCCCAGCGTGTTTGAACTGGGCGACTGCATCTACCTGCCCGGCGTGCGCAAGGCTCTGCTGGAAGCTGCCGATACCATGCCCGCCGTGGCTGTTAAGCCCGATGGCAGTGTGAAGGAGTTCACCGTAAAGCTTGGTGCCCTGACCGATGCCGAGCGCCAGATCCTGGCCGATGGTGCCTGATCAACTACTACAAAAATAACTGATTGATTTAATGTTTCAAAACGCCTCCCGGCGGACTGTGGGTCCAGGCCGGGAGGCGTTTTTCGCTTAAAAAAGAATAGTGAATCATTGTGGTGGACCGCGGCACAAACATGCCGCTCAAAAATATTAGGCGATTGAGCTTTTGAAATGTGAGACGAACAATGAAAAAATTGTAGGGCGCGATGCCTCATCGCGCCGCAGAGAAACGGAAAGCAGTTGACGCAAACCCGCAAATCATCTGTAGGGGGACGATGACGAGCATCGTCCCGTGGCGGTTTGCCCAATGCGGGACCATTGAAAAAAGTATTGCCTATTTAGGGCAACACCGCACAATTCCCGCCTGACGGCTTAAGCACCGCTCCGGCGGCTGCGGCACGGCATCTGCGTTGCCAAAATGCTCGATAAGACATCCAGTATTATCTGCGCTTTTGGCTTAGCATCTGCCGCACCTCGCTCGCCGTATCGGCACTTAGAATTATGCGGTATTGCCTTAGCAATTAGGAATGAGTAATTAGAAATTGTAGGAAAAAGCCACGGCTTTGCGTTTGATGCAGGGCCGCGGCTTTTGGTTTTATTCGATTAAAGGGATGGAGTAGAAGGCAGGGGAGCGGGACGGAACTTTTTGCTGGCAACCAGCAGCAGGGTCAGGATGGCAATAGCAGACCATGCGCCGGTGAGGTAGAGGAACCAGTTGCTGATATCCAGAAAAACAGCTCCGGCGGCGGTGAAAAGCAGATTGTACAGCTCAACGACTGCAATATACCCAGCGCTGAAACCGAGCAGCCGCGCAAACAAACGCGGGGTAAGCTCCGGTGCGCGGAACACGAACCGGAAAAACATCACAACACCGATGCAGAAAAAGCAGAGAAACTTGAAGTAAGCGTGCGGGTCATACCCCTGCAGGCAATGCAGAAGGTTCAGCGGCGAAAGATCCCAGCAGACCTCCTTGCCCGTTAGGCCGAAGCGGTAGTTGGCAAAACCGGTCGCATGGTACAGCCGCCCGCCAAGGAACCAAACCCGCATAAAGCGCAGGTCATTGTAAGCACACACACCCGCCGTCAGCAAAAGGTCAAAAATCAGGTTATAAATTTTGCGAGATTTAACCATGACGAACGGACACCCTTCCTGTTGCGGTATCACCATCGTAGTCATGCGCAACGGCAACATAAATCTTGTCACCAGAATTTACAGAAACATTTAATGAAGCCTCCATACAGTCTGTATACCGGCAAGATGTGACGGTGCTTCCATCTTGTTTATAGACATAAATGGAAATACTTTTGTTGGCTTTGTTAGCACATTCAAGGGATGCGCTAATTGTATAGGAGGAGTAGCCAGTAAACATATAGCTTGTGAAAACGCGTCTTTGCATACTGAAGTCCGCACTATAGGTTCCATTTCCCCAATCCCAAACTTTGCTTGAAGGTGGGGGATTGCTTCCTCTTGGAGAAATTCGGGAGTTATCGACGATGTCAGTTAGATACTCAGATGGAGCGGAAGAATCAAAATGGGGAGATTCAGCGAAAGCAGAAGTACAACAAGCGATGGCAAGACAAACACAAAGCAGAATAGAAAATAAACGTTGGAACTTCATAGTTAATCAAACCTCCATTTATATACTGAAAATATGCGGACACAATATTATAGGCAACACCTCCAAACTGAAGAAATATAAAGTGATGCACAAAAGATAGAGCAGAAGAATTCTTGGTGTGACTGAATCATAGCACGATAACAAGTATTTGTCAATGAAAAGTATTGACAAAATGAAAATACATCGGTATAGTTAAAGTGCACAAAAGCATAGATATAGAATGAGGAATGTAGGTTAAAAGTGAAAAACGAACGAAGCGGTACGCCCCAAGGCATGCAGGATATGTTGAAAAAAGCAACCACAGAGATGCTGGTTCTTTTTATGCTGCGGCAACGGCCCAATTATATTTACCAGTTGACACAGGAAATAGAAAGATTAACGGATAAGCAGTTGAAGTTTAATACTTTGTACCTTGCGGTATATCGTTTGGAAGCAAATGGACATATCTACATTTCAGAAAAACGTGCAGAAGGAAGCCATCTTCGAGTGTACTATGCAATTACGCCACAGGGGGAAGAATATTACCAGTCGTTAAAGGCGACATTTGTGTCTTTTACGGGCATTATTGATCATTTGTTGGCATTGGATGATGAATTGCGTGCGAAGGGAGAAAATAATGTTTGAAGTAGAAATAAAGAAGTATGTAAAAGAAGGACACAAAGGATTGCCGTGTAAAGCCGCCCAAAATGCGTTTGACAGCTACATAGAAATGGTTATACATGATATTACAGAAAATAATCCCAACTGTACGTTTGAAGAAGTACTGGAGCAACTTGGGTGTAATCTTGTACGAAGAACAGAAAAGGGACGATTAAGGCGGAGGGGGTGGGGATTGAGGTGGGAAAGGCGCAAAAAGGCGGGAAAGGGACGAATTTGCGCGGATTTTTTGAAGATTAAACGGGATTAAAGGGAAGAAAATGCAAAGCGGCGATTTTTGCAACTTGCAAGATTTTTGGGGCGGTTTTGGGGGTGTTTGAGCGCGTGCCGGCTGGAACGGCGAAAAAGCGGCGGGCGGCGTTTAAGGAGCGGTTAAAAGAAAATTAAAAAGCGAAAAAAGCGCGGTTTTATGACGTTTAAGGACAATTAAATAAAATTTAAGGGCGGGACGCACCATGCCGGGAAAACCGGACTGGCGCGCCCCGCCCTTTGACTTTCAATGGGACATTTCGCGTTGGTTTTTGTTGAGATGTCCTATTGCGATGAATCGCTGTTTTTGGCTTTTCTATCTGTCATGAGTCCCATTGGCAATGTCCCATTAAAGCGTTGAAATCAATAGGACATAACGCTCAGCGATATTTTGTATCGCTTTGAGTACAAAAAGACCCAAATCAGCTATCATCAATCCGAAGGATGCTTTGACAGGTCAAAACATTTATACTCATCCAACCGCTTCAGCATCTCTTTTTGCCTTCGGCGGAAAGAGACGCATAGACTGTAAGCATCTTTGCATACCGAGATATTTCTTCGGCACAAAATTCGTCCTGTTCCATTGCACAAAGAAGTACAGTCAAGCTATCACGGATATAATTGATGGACTCCCGCTGCACCGCCTGATTTGCAATTAGCACATCCTGCTTGAATCGTAAAACAAGATCGTTCAACCCATCAATAGATGAATTGATTTCATCGGCACCATCCATAAAGCGTTGTGCGTCGAGATCCCCACGGAGAAATTCACCACTAACATGGAAATAACGCTCCAAAGCGGCCATTGCCTTGGAATTTGGCTCACGATAGCCGTTTTCGTAGTTTATGATGGACTTCCTTGTAAGCCCTGTTTCCCTTGCCAATTCCGCTTGAGAAAGGCCTGCGGCCTCACGAAGATCTTTTAACCGTTGAGCGACGCCCATAGTGATGCACTCCTTTGGATAGATATACTTATAATAGCACATTATCCCCATATGGGCAACAAAAAAGGCTTGACATTCCCCGAAAGGAAGTATAATAGCAGAAAGTGAACAAATGGGGAATAACCGAGGTGAACGAAATGTACATAAAGCCTTGCCCGGAAAAGATTCGGGCCGCCCGCCGGAAACAGGGACTTAGCGCATATGCACTGGCAATGAAAGCCGGACTGGATAAGAAGGCCATTTATCGGATCGAATCCAAAGAAAGCCTTAGAACACATTCCCTGCGTGCCCAAGCCATCGCCGATGCGCTTGGCTGCCCGGTGGAGGAATTGTTTGATGCGCCCGGCAAGAAAGGCAAAACGGCGTGAACCGAGAAATCCTGGATGCAATCGAAGAGCAAACCGACCTGCGCTATGACAGTCTGGCCGACGCGGCGGGATGGTACGGGACAACGACCGCCTGGCGGGAGGATTTTACCGCGAATTGGAATTCAACCGGCCCAAAACGGGCCGTTAAAAGGCAATTAAACCGAGATAAGGAGGCCGAAGAGATGGCAAAGGCAAAGATTAAGATCAAGGTGTCAGACAGCGGAATCGTGACATTGGCGGCGAGTGGAGACGGCTATGCCACGCTGAACGCGCTGGTGGAAGTGCTGGCAGCCACGATCTGCGAGGCATCCCCCAACTGGGACTTTGCCGAGATTATGACGGACGCCGCGTCAACCGGCTGTATGACCTGGTTGATGACGGCACCAGGAAGAAGGTGATCCGACGTGGGGAATGACCGATATGCTGGTGTGCGCAGGCTGCCGGACGCGCCGATAGCGGGCGAAAGCTACCGCAACGCGGGAAGCCATTATAAAGTATGGCAGTACAACGCGGCGGCAGAGCAGGGAGAGACTGCAAAAAAAAGTATCCTTATACTATGTTGACGCAAAGCCCTGGTTTGTATACAATGAAACGGATGGTCTGTATTACCGCTATGAATTTGGTGATAAACAGATTGACGGTTCTACCGGAGAACAGCTTGCT
>ENA-OQHY01001389-OQHY01001389.1-human-gut-metagenome-genome-assembly--contig:-NODE-1389-length-10353-cov-6.129865_pt1 | contig 10353 bp, 9 predicted proteins | sample MGYA00242570_ERZ504733 | MGnify/ENA primary metagenome ERZ504733 (study PRJEB26092, sample SAMD00036219) | human gut metagenome | host: Homo sapiens | study: EMG produced TPA metagenomics assembly of...
GAGAACCTCCTCTTGAAGTTTCTTGTAGTCTTCAGGAATGATGTTTGGACCTTGTTTTTTCATTCTGTTCTACCAATTTTGGGTTTTCTTCCTCAAAGGTATGAAGATAACGGTAAATAGTACCCATCCCAAGGCCTGTTTTTTTTCTTACTTCATTAATTGTAAGTTTTTGAACACGACAAAGCTCGTAAACGTGCTTCTGAAGTTTAATGCGATCCAATGAAATTTGGAGTTGTTCTTCTTTCTTTTTCATAATTGTTGACTTTAGGGTGTCAACCTTATTTAAAAAAAGACAATTGGTAAAATAAATTTTGATAACTTGCCTACCTCTCACACAACTATTGCAAACGTGAGAGAATATGGATTGCCCGTTGAGCATTCAGCTTTTACTAAAAAGCTGTTAGCCGCTTATACGCCTAATCAACTTGAAGGCAAGTACATAAAAGATAAGCGCGGTGGTGAACACAACATTCATAGCTGGGACATATCATTAAAAGGCAAAGCTACAAAACAGGAGAAAGAATTTCTTAATTTGCTACTAAAAGAGCGTCGCAAAAAAAAATGGGCAGAGCTTATTGGCATAGATTGGATGGACGGAATGCCTCTAACCCAAGAACAGATTGCCTCATTTTATAAAGAGAAAAACTTGACTTCGATGCTTGCTTCATTAACAGAAAAAGGATATCTGGTGTTCGAACATCCAAAGAAAAAGATTATCATTTCAAGAAATGGGAATACTGCTTCAAGAAGAGAGCCTGATACAACAAAGCCAAAAGGCTACAATATTGTTACAGGTAAACTAAGTTTTGAGTTTAGCCAATTCCTTGATTCCAATTCTATTGCACCTACTATGGTAGCTATGGATATGGAACGAATAGGTGTCGTTGAAGAAGATGGTGTGCGACACCTAACAATAGATGAAGGACTAAGATTATTCGGTTATGAAGACTATGATTTGTCCTACTTGAATAATAAGAAAAAAGGGAGAGCCATAGCTTTTGATTTGCTTGGCAATTCAGTATGCGTCCCTGTGATACAAGTATTAGCAGAGCGTTTAATTTCAGCTATAAAAAAGAAACAGAAATGAGTAAGATTCCATATAAAGAATTTATAAAGAGTATTACAATGTTCTTTATAAATGATGATGTTGACAGAAAGTATCTGGAAAAAAGAGCGGAAAAACTATCCGCTCTCAGACAGCAGATGCAAAATATTAACACATTAGAAGGTCTTAAAGCGTATATAAGAAACAATGAGGATTCCTTAAGTAATCTTCTTGTAATTCTTGGTATTAGTACAGAATTATTCAAACGAGTTATTTCTATGTTTAGAATCCAGCGGCAGATGGATTTCAAAACAGAATGGGATGTTAAACACACTCGTGCGTTCATGCTTTCTGATGAGAAAATGATGGACAAAGTGTGTACTTTGTTTGTTGAGGGGCCATGTAATAGTGAGTTATCCACAAACATCCCCTCATACAGACTTCGTAATTTCGTCATTTCCGATACAGTTATGAAACGCTTGCAGAATGATGATTTTTTGGACTTCCTTATAAGCAAAGACTTTGACACCCAATATAATAGTGATGTCTCTTTGACTAATATTAAGCAAGTTGAAAATCTTCTTGAAAAAATCTGCAATCAAAAATGTTACAGACTGGTTCGTAGCCCAAAGGTCGATCCTGTCGGTAATGGCACCAGAGAGATTCAGGTTAATTACGCTATTCAAAACGAGGCTACTGACGAAATTGTCTGCTATGTAAAATATAGCTTTAACATAACCACTTCCCGTGGTCAGTCAGATTTTAAGCGCAGTGTAAAAGACTTGCGTGACTATATTCGCTCAACCTATCAGAATACCAAACAAATTGTTATTGTTGATGGAGCTGGATGGATTGGTCGTCAATCTGACTTAAAAGATATCTGGGACTATACAGACTATTGTCTCAATCTTAATTCACTAAATCAACTGAATGATATAATTATATAACATATGGAACGTAGTCAAAGAATTGAATTGCTGAAGCAAATTCAAGAGAAAACGCCATTCGCACAAGGATATCCTCTTCTCTATCGAGGAGAGCGAAAATCTTTTGATGTATGGGAGATTCCAATGGAATGTCTCATCTACAATCAGTATAATGGTCGTATCGGTAGTGTGGTCAAATCTTATGAGAAACAGAACCACAAACTTGATCCAGAGCTTGCTGACGATGCTGCACTCATCGAAAAATTCTTGTGGCAATCTAAAGCTGACAAGAATGAAAAGACGATGGGAAGCCTTCGACAAGTAGGTCAACTAAAATTCGGTATTGTAACTTCGGATGGTGTCATCGTCGATGGTAATCGAAGAGCATCTCTGATGAACAGAATCCTTAGAGATACGAGAGCTACGCAAGAGGAAAAGAATAGATGCAAATTCTTTAGAGCTGTAATTCTGCCAGAGAATGCAACAAAGAAAGATATTCTACAACTCGAAACATCCTTCCAAATGGGAGAAGACGAGAAAGTAGATTATAACCCTATTGAAAAATACCTCAAATGTAAAGACTTAGAGGATGCTGGTTTTACAAGAGATGAAATTGCAAATTTCATGGGGATAAAGAAGAAAGACGTTGATACAAACCTCGAAATTCTTTCCTTAATGGATGAGTATCTTGGCTTCTATGAGTATGACGGCATTTATACAATGGCAGAAGGACACGAGGACTCTTTCCAAAAACTGAACATTGCCCTTAAGCAGTATAGTGCAGGTGTCGCTAATATGTGGAGCTTCACACCAGAAGATGTCAACAACCTTAAAGCGGTTTCTTTCGACTATATAAGATTGGGGTTGGCTCAAAATGATATTCGCGATTTATTCCGCAAACCTGGTCAAGCAACTTCGAGTGTTTTTGGTGCAAAGACACGATGGGAAAATTTCCTTGACAAGCATAACGAAGCTGTTGCAAGTTATGAAGAGAAAAGCGTTGATGAATACATACAGAAGCAACAGGCGATGACATTATCCCATGTATGCAAGCTCGTGACCAAGAGTGGCGCAAGCATGTTAAACAGCCAATGGAAGATAACTTCAATGCAGCACAAGACGACATTGATAGTCAACTTCGTGCCAAAGAACCTATGCTTCTTGTAAAAAAGGCTTTAGGTGCCATCGCTTCTTTGGGATCCATTGACCCTCAGGCAAGCAGTATTAAAAAGTATCAGGTTGAAATTTTGGATGGATTACAAAATCTCATTCAACAAGCAGACGAACTTAGAAGCAGAATAGATGAATAATACAGGAGTTCTTCAAATAGAGTCTCAAGGCAACAGCATTGTCATTCGTGATGGCGCAGATAAAATTAGACGCAATCGAATGGCAAAGCTCTATATGCGTTCAAATCTGAAATTCTCAGATTGTGGAGACCACATACAAGTTGAAATTACAGAGAATGTCAATGTAACCATGAACCATATCAAGGTTCTTGCTAAATACATTAACTGTGAAATTTCGTTCGGTGAAGGTATCAACCGTGAAATGCAAAATTTCCGAACACAAGAGTCTCTGTTTGAAGAGTTCTCCCAACAAGCACGAAACATCAGAGATAATCATCCGCAGATTGATGAGTTCAAGCGTTTTGAAGAGTCTCTTATAAAAAACATGCCGAATCGACAGCTATATAAATTGCAAATGTTGTCGGCATACCACATGGCATTCGCTCAAAACGCTTGTAATTTTTCTGTGCCTGGTGCAGGAAAAACAAGTGTAGTTTATGGAGCCTATGCCTATCTTCATAATCTCCCTGAAGATGACCCTAAACACGTAGATTGTATCGTTATCATTGGTCCTTTAAGTTCATTCGGTCCATGGGAAATTGAATATAAAGAGTGCTTTGGTACAGAACCAACTTCAATGCGTCTTATTGGTGGTATGACTACGAAAGAGAAATCATTGTATCTTCATGGAATGACCCATGCAGACATCACACTTACGTCATACCAATCAATCATCTCAATCAAGGATGATTTGCTATTTTTCCTATCTCAACACAAAGCAATGGTCGTATTAGATGAAGTACATAAAATCAAAAACACCCACGGTGGCATTATGGCTGCATCTACAATGGTATTGGCTTCAAAAGCGTTTCACGTGTTGTGCTAACAGGAACTCCGGCACCAAATGGATATGAAGATTTGTATAATCTTTTTCATTTCATTTGGCCAGATAGAGATGTGTTAACATACAATGTTCCACAACTCGTAAATATGAGTCAGTCATCTGAAGATGAACGAGTGGAAGATTTAATAAATAAAATTGCACCATTCTTTATTCGTGTGCGCAAAAGTGATCTGAGTATACCACCTGCTTCTTATGAGGAAATTGAAGTTGAAATGTCAGAATCTCAGAAATCAATCTATTACGCAATAGAGAATAAGTTCATGGCAGAGATTGATGAAGATATGTCGCCTTTTCTTAAAAAGGTTAGAAAAGCGAAATTTATTCGCTTGATGCAAGTCGCTACTAACCCAGAATTGCTAAATTCTAAATTGACTGATATTGAAGATATTGGTGAGGATATTGCTGAATCAGAAGAAGATAGCGATTTTATTGCAGGCATTAAGCATTTTGTATCTTCAGAGATTCCGAACAAATTCATCAAAGCAGCCGACATTACAGAAGAAATAGTTAAAGCTGGAGGTAAGGTTGTCATTTGGGCTTCTTTTATTCGCAATATTGAAAGAATGAGTGAATACCTCAAAGAACGAGGTATAGCTTCTCGAATGCTTTATGGTGCTACTCCTGTGGAAGCAAGCGATGGGTCAGATGAAATGAATAGTCTGACACGTGAGGCTATTGTCCGTGAGTTTAATCGCGATGATTCATCATTCAAAGTTATTCTTGCAAATCCATTTGCCGTTGCAGAATCAATATCTCTGCACAAGAAATGTCATAATGCGATATATATTGAAAGGTCGTTTAATGCAGCTCACTTTATACAATCTAAAGATAGAATACATCGCTATGGCTTGAAGCCTGACGTTAAAACAAAGTATTATTATCTTATATCTAAAGATACGATTGACGAAACCATTAACACAAGACTTGCAGAGAAAGAGCAACGACTAAACGATATAATGGAGAGTATGCCGATACCTCTTTTTGATAATATCTTAGAATCTGGAGGTATAGATGATGTAAAAGCTATTCTACGCGACTATGAGGCAAGAGCTAAAAAGATATAGTTCCATCGGGGACAAAAATGGAATTCTATTCCTTTGTAGAAAATTACTGACGGGAAATAATGTGAGTTTGTCGTCAGTAAAGGCTGCATGTTCTTTTGTTGAAGGCATAGACCTTGTTTTCCCATGTGGAATTTTAGCGTTACAAGAACTTGACTTATTAAATGTAGATGGTGATTTATGCGTAACCAAGTCTCTAATTTATAACGAAATCCATGAAGATGCATTTATTAGGGAACTTTGTTCTCATTGCTTTAATGCGCTTAGTAAAAATGGACTATTCGATGACGAACAAGTTACGTATGACGAACAAGAAGATTTATATTATATACCTCGGAGAGCATTTAGATTAGAATCTGCTGTGTTTAGAAATCTTCTCATAAGTTTTGGAGCTGTAAAAACAGATGGGTTGAAATTCATTATTAGCAATGAATACGAACAGATTTTCAAAAAGGCGATAAAACACAAACGTACCATGGCCCTGAGTCAGCTTATGAAAAAGCTCGAACATGAAAGACTAATGGGTGAAGAGGGCGAACTGTTTGTATTGGATTTTGAAAGGAAACGTTGCCCATATACCGAACAACAGAAGAAAAAAATTAAACAGATTTCAGAAATCGATGTTTCTGCAGGTTATGATATTATATCATTTCATCGTGAAACCTCGACTCAACGCCGGTACATTGAAGTAAAAACATTTGAGGGCAATAACCATTTCCATTGGTCAAAGAATGAAATAAACTCAGCTAAACTGAGAAAACGCGATTACTACATTTACTTGGTAGACTACAATAAAATTACTGAAGAAGATTATGTACCAACTATGATTCAAGACCCTTATCAAGAAGTATTCGTGGAAGGCAAGTGGAGCTTCTCTGTTGATTCATATTTAATTGAAGAAAAGATATGCTGATTGTAAAACTTTTGTTTTTATTTGGAATATGACTATAAAAATATAATTATTTACATAAAAGAAAATTTATGTATCTTTGCGTCATGTAAAGTGCCATCTTTAACTTAAATACTAAAGACAATGAATATTAAAGCAAAATTTATCTTGACCTATGTAGCTGGAATAGTTACAGGAATTGTGTTATTGTTTGTGGTAGGCTTTTTTATGGCAAAATCACAAGCAACGTCTGCATCAAATGATGATGTAGTAATGTTTGAGAAGCCTCGTGGCATTGTACCGGGCAAGGTCTTTGAGGTTATGCAGGTGCTGCCTGATGGAAGCGCATTAGCTACAGTTGACGATATTGAAAGTGGTAATTTAGGAACAATAGTTCTCTTTGTAGGTGATGAAAGTACTTCTTATTATGACAATCAAAAGATAAATGTGCCAGAAGGAAAAGTTGTAAAGCAAGTAGGAACTTACAGCTATATGGCACGTAATGAAATGTACAAAACGGTGCCAGTTGTTGAAATAATGGCAGAGTAAATGGAAGATAAGATATAAAGCACACATATACGATACAATGGGTCGGTCCTCTTACATACGACGAATACAAGGAGTATGTTAAGGGGACTGACACTATAGCACCAAGTTATTTCAACTTCTATTACTTTGAAGCTCGAAAGGATGCACGGTGTCGCTGGCGACGTATGTAGGAATACATAAGGAAAACGACGGCATCAATTATCGATTGAACGCAAGGCATGAACACTTTCGGGAGTTTATGGACTGCAAGGACATCCGCATTTGGATAGGCAGTTTCGCTGATGCAAAGAACCAAAAAGAAAGCAAGATTGAGTTGGTGGAAACGTTGCTTATCCAAGCATACGGAAAGGAATTGACCGAGAATAAGAGGAAGAAAGTATGTCTGCCGAGTGAATCTGTATGTTTGATAAACTTATGGTTTGACAAAAACGAGCGACTGAAAGTATATAATATCGACCGCCCTTGCTTCGATGATGTAGTGCTGTACTACGGCGAAGAACAGATGTTCAAGCGTGGCAACTTGTCGAGAGTTATCAATCATGACTAAAAACTAAGATTATGGAAACGAATTATTTGAAGGAGCAGTTTCGCAAGGATATATTGAAGGAAGTTGAAGAATAAAAGAAATTCTTGATATAATACCATAATTCTATGTAGAGATAATAGATTTATATTATCTTTACATATTTAATCCTTACAGTAGTGTAGAAAACTTTTGCGATGTTTTCTACTTAAAATAAGTTAATTTAGTATTAATACATTTCTGCATATAATTAGATTTGAGTACTCTCATGAAGGACTTATTTCAGATTGGAAGTCAGACTATGCAGAAATGTGCGATCACTCATATACGGTACTAAACTATCGTTTGCAGAAATTATAGACCGTATGAAAGAATTACAAGAACGATTTAGGAAAATAAAATAAAGGAGGGTCTACATATACACCTCAATCTCATTCACCTCAAATATACACACATCTCGAAGCTGCCGGATCTCGTTGGAGTCCAGCAACTTCATTCGCCTTGTGCCTTTGTAGAAGTCATATTTGAGGGAGATGCAGCGGTGCCAGGATTGGATTTCACCGCTGCGAGTCCATAGACGGATGTCGATGGGTTCGGGTTGGATAGGAATTTGCGGAGGGTAGTGATTGTGAAGCGGTAACTGTTATACTTGAACCTAATGTTGTTCGTGGCGTTGTCGGCATCTGAGATTTCACTGTTTATCAAGTGAGCCCGAATGGCGAAGCGAAGGAGGTGCTGAAAGCGGAGCATACCGCTGAAAAAAGAAAAGCCTTCATCCTGCGTTGGGCGCAAGACAAAGGCTGAAAAGGCGCTTAGGCAGTTTTTCACTTTCTGAGATACTATTTCAAGAAAGGATTTTTACTATTATGGATTTTAGGTTCACCCAGTCACGGACTTTGTTGGGTGAGCCACTTTGGAAGCAGGTTCTAAACTTAGTCCACCTTAAAATATTTTACATACAATTTTGAAAGCTCTCTATCAGAAGTTCTAAAATGTATTATATAATCATATCTACCAGGTAAATTATAATCAGGAAACGAGCATGTTATTTTTATATTTACTGATTCTCCAGATCCTATTGGTGAAGTTGGGTATTCTGTTTTGATAAAATGAGAAGTGCATATTACTTTAGTAATAGACAATGTAGAAGTTGTATTGTTAGTAACTATAACATTCTTCACATACTTAATATCTGTATAGACAGAATCTAAATCCAAAGTACTTGGATTAAATTTTAATGAACGTTGGGCGAAACAAACAGAGCAGATTGCGCACAAGATAATTGGAAGCGTTTTTTTTATTAATCTAATCATAGAATATAGGTTTAAAGTTACATTACAAAAATAGTAAAACATAAATGTAAAAACGAACATTACTAATAAAATTAACAAAGTTTTACTTATCTCACATCACCAATCGCAATCGGATATAAATCGTGCTGTGGAAACTTTTCGCAGCTGATATAGAGCGTATCGAAGGCATCGGTGCCGTCGGTTCTATGTAGTCCGAGATGAATAATCCCCTTGCAACCGCCTTCGCTCTCATAATTATCTTCAATATTCGAAATGCTATCATCGCTAATGGTGGGAGTATATCATCTGCGTCGGTCGTTACGAGCATCCGCGTCGGTCGATACGTGCATCCGCGTCGGTCGTTACGAGCATCTGCGTCGGTCGACGCGGATGGTGGGGATAGATATAAAAACTACTGCTGTTTAGTAAAAGGATGATGGGGTGGTAGAAGGTGTAGCTATTAGAAGTTATGAAAAACCTTGTAAGGATCCATTTGTTGCATTTTCTTTTTTATATTCTGTTCAATTCCTTCTGAGGATTGGGGTGCCTCTGTCTCCATTTCGTTAGCTCTCTCCTCATCCTCCGTCGCCCCAACGATATCACCGAGGCTTTTACGTACCTCGCTGCGTTCTTTGTAAGCTTCTATTGAGAATGGGTCGAAATCAATTACTTCGCTATAGATTTTTTCAGCTTCGTTGAGGTTCGCCTTGGCTTTTTCCACACGGGCTTTAAGCAACAATACATCTTCGTTGCTTTCTATGCGTTCGTATAGATAGTTGGCATCAAGTGCAGCCTCTTCGATAGCTTTATTCTCCAACAACACGTTGCCACGTAGTAAGCGAGCCACATCGAAGTCTGCGCGTAACTCGATTGCTTTTGTCAGCATTGATGTTGCATTGTTAAGGTCGCCCTGTCCGTGATAAGCTTTGGCATAGAGATAATATGCCATTACGTTTTTGTCGTCAAGTAGCAGGCTTTTTCGCATACATCTGCCATTGTGGAGTAGTTTTCCATCATATATGCCACCTCCGCCATACGTAACAACACGGCGATGTTGTCAGATTGCTTCTCTGAAATTTCTTGTAGCTGTTCGTAAGCATGTTCCAAATCGCCAAGTGAGATGTATGCCTGTGAAAGATAATCGCGACATTCGAGATCGTCTGCGTTCAGTTCGATGGCGTGTACAAAGCATTTTGCAGCATACTCAAACTGCTGCATACGAAGGGCGCGTACTCCGTCATATTTCAACACATCGAAGTTTTTATTCTCCTCTTGTTTGGTTTCCTTGGAAGTAGTCTGACTACCAAATAGTTTCTTAAAGATATTCATTTTTCTATCCGTTTATTTCTGAAAGTTCAAGCCAGCGCATCTCTTTTTCTTCAAGCTCATCCTTGATGATGGGGAGGCGTTTGCTCTTTTCGGTTAGCTCGTCGATAGGGAGCGTACCGCTGCACAGCGCTTCTTCGATGCTTTTCTGTTCCTCTTCAAGTGCAGCGATTTCTTTCTCTAAACGCTCGAACTCGCACTTCTCTTTATATGTCTTCTTGCGGCGTTGTTCGCCAACAAACTCGCGTTTCTCTTTCTTTTCTGTGTCTGAAGTGTTGTTCTTATTGTCGGCAAGTTCCTTCGGTTTCAGCGACTCCCACTCGCGGAACTGAGTATAGTTGCCAGGGAAGTCCTTTATCTCGCCCTCGCCACGGAACACGAGCAAGTGGTCTACAATCTTATCCATGAAGAAGCGGTCGTGCGACACGATTATCACGCAGCCGGGGAAGTCCTGTAGATATTCCTCAAGCACCTCAAGCGTTTGTATGTCGAGGTCGTTGGTGGCTCGTCGAGCACGAGGAAGTTGGGATTGCGCATCAATACGGTGCA
>ENA-OQHY01001391-OQHY01001391.1-human-gut-metagenome-genome-assembly--contig:-NODE-1391-length-10335-cov-7.106289_pt1 | contig 10335 bp, 10 predicted proteins | sample MGYA00242570_ERZ504733 | MGnify/ENA primary metagenome ERZ504733 (study PRJEB26092, sample SAMD00036219) | human gut metagenome | host: Homo sapiens | study: EMG produced TPA metagenomics assembly of...
AATAAAAAAATTCAAAAAGCTATTGACAGTTTATATAGTTTTGGTATAGTACCAATTGTCGCAACAATAAGTAAAACTTATAACAGAAATGCGATATGCGGAAGTGTCGGAACTGGCAGACGAGCAAGACTAAGGATCTTGTGAGCATTGCGCTCGTGTGGGTTCAAGTCCCATCTTCCGCATGAAAAACGGTTTGAATGCTATCATATGTGCATTTAAGCCGTTTTTTTGTGTCATCATAATAACCTGAGCTACAGTGTTTCGCTGATACGATAAGTGTTTCAGTAGGAGCTTCTTTTTTGTACTGTGGGAAATTACTTATAGTATATTCATAAAAAATTCATATCTTTTTGTTAAAATAATGTGTAGATTGTTACGATATAATTTGTTTGAATACAAGCGATATTGAACCTGAATGGTAACTGTTTGGCAGATTGCTGTTTTGTATGACACTGGGCAGTTATCCTGAATGGAGTGCGGCAGGAGAATCAGGTATGAAAAAAAACAAAATGGACACACAGGAATATCAGTTTATAAAAGAAACGGTAAAAAAACAGCCAAAAGAGAATGGCAGTTTGTTGCGCAGGCTGCTTATGATAGCAGGATGTGGCGTTTTGTTTGGAGGCTGCGCAGCCGTAACCTTTGCCAGTGTGTTTCCGGTTATGGCGGACAGAGAAGAGAATACACAGCAGAAAATCGAATTGACAGGATCGGATGTAGCGGAGACGATATCTGAAGAACAGGCAACAGAGAGGGAATCTGTCGCTTCAGTTTCTGAACAAGAGGAGAAGAGTCTTCTGGCAATGCGTCAGGAGATGTATAGGGAAGTGCTGAAGGTTTCCCAAAAATCCCGAAAATCTCTTGTAAACGTGAGAGGAATTTCAAAGGATGAGGATTTGCTGAATAATTCTTATTTTCAGCAGGAAGATACGGAAGGTCTTGTCTTTCTTGAAACAGAGACGCAATTTTATATCCTGACCTATGAGGAAGAACTGGAAAATCTGCAGGAACTGCAGGTGACTTTTGCAGATGGTTCGACAGTGCAGGGAGAGATATGCAGGGGAGATGCAGATTCCGGATTTGCAGTTGCAACTGTGAGAAAAAATCTTCTCAATGACAGTACAAGAGAAGGTATCGTGGTATCTGATCTGACAGACACAAAGAAACTGGGACAGAGCGATATAGTAATTGCTATCGGAAGTCCTGCCGGTGACAGTGACGCGGTGGTTTATGGAATGATCACTTCTGTTTCTGAAAAACTATCGGTAGCGGATACGGAGTATAATGTGTTGGCTACAGATGTGCAGGGGAATGAAGATGGAAGTGGTGTGCTGCTTGATTCTGACGGAAATGTGGCAGGTATGATACTGAAGAAGAATGAAAATGACGGAGATAATATTCATGCAGTTTCCATTTCGCAGATTCTTCCGTTGGTAGAACATCTGGCTAACAAAGAGACAATCAGATATACAGGTATTTATGGAACAGAGATAACTCAGGCACAATGTAGAAAACTGGGAATTGATCAGGGACTTTACGTGGAGCGTACACAAGAAGAATCTCCTGCGATGAAGGCAGGGATACAGTGTGGAGATATCATAAGTAAGATTGATGGAACTCCCACAGAGAGTATGCAGTCTTACTATACATATCTTCAGACAAAAAAGCAGGGAGAAAATCTTACCATAACGGTTCTTCGCAAAAATTCCGATGGTGAGTATGCGGAGAAAGATTATAAGGTAACAGTTGGAGAGAGATAGTGACAGGCGGAGAATCCTACAAGCGGGATTCTTTCTTGTGGAATTGTTATAATACTAAAAATAAAGGATAGAGAGGCAGGCTTTATGCGTTTTTTAAATGAGTTACATGAGGGAGACAGAATTAATGGGATTTATCTGTGCAAGCAGAAACAGTCTGCGGTAACGAAGAATGGAAAACCCTATGAGAATATTATCCTCCAGGATAAAACCGGAATCATGGATGGCAAGATCTGGGATCCGAATTCTCTTGGAATTGATGATTTTGATGCACTGGATTATATAGATGTTGTGGGAGATGTGACCAGCTTTGCAGGGGCTATGCAGCTGAATATCAAGCGTGTGCGCAAGGCTGCTGAAGATGAGTATGATCCTGCAGATTATCTTCCTGTAAGTGAGAACAGCACAGATGATATGTACAGCCAGCTGAGAGCATTTATTGACAGTGTGGAGAATACTTATCTGTCTGCACTTCTGAAGAAATTATTTGTGGAAGATGAAGCTTTTGTGAAAGCGTTTGAAGGACATTCTGCTGCGAAGACAGTACATCACGGATTTATTGGCGGTCTGATGGAACATACTCTGGGAGTGACCAGACTCTGCGATTATATGTCAAAGGCATACCCGGTCATTAACAGGGATTTACTGATCACAGCATCACTTCTTCATGATATCGGAAAGACAAAAGAATTATCTGCATTTCCGTTAAATGATTATACAGATGAAGGTCAGCTTCTGGGACATATTTATATGGGAGCGCAGATGATCAATGATCTTGCCCGCCAGATACCGGAATTTCCGGAGGTGCTTAAGAATGAACTGATCCATTGTATCCTGTCCCATCACGGAGAACTTGAATACGGTTCCCCGAAGAAACCTGCACTGGTGGAGGCTGTAGCCTCAATCTTGCAGATAATACAGATGCAAGAATGGAAACCATCACAGAGATTTTTGCAGCAAACAAGAGCAAAAAAGAATGGCTTGGATATAATAAATTGTTTGAATCCAACTTAAGAAGAACAGATGAGGTGTAATCTTTATGGAATTTCGTAAGAACGATCTTGTTACGTTAGAGATAGAAGATTGCGGAATTGACGGTGAAGGTATCGGAAAAGCCGATGGCTTCACCGTTTTTGTCAAGGACGCAGTGATCGGAGATACAGTAACAGCCAAAATTATCAAGGCAAAGAAAAATTATGGTTACGGCCGTCTTATGGAGGTGCTGAAGCCATCTCCGTACAGAGTTGAGCCAAGTGCGAATTTGCCCGTCAGTGTGGCGGATGCCAGCTTCAGGCACTTTCCTATGACCAGCAGCTTGTATTTAAGACAAATAAGGTGAAGGGACATCTGGAACGTATCGGTGGCTTTACAGATATCCCCATGGAGCCGATCATTGGCATGGATGAACTTTTTCATTACAGAAATAAGGCACAGTTTCCTGTAGGCAGAAATAAAGAGGGAAAAATCGTTACAGGTTTCTATGCGGGAAGAACCCACAATATTATCGAAAACCGTGACTGTGCACTTGGTGTAGCTGAGAATAAAGAAGTTCTGGACCGTGTAATCGCACATATGGAGAAATACGGGATTGAACCATATAATGAAGCAACAGGCAAAGGCTGGTGCGCCATGTCCTGATCCGTTACGGATACTTCACAAAAGAAGTGATGGTCTGTCTGATCCTGAACGGAAACAAGCTCCCGAAAGAGGAACAGCTTGTAAAATCTCTGTGTGAGATTCCGGGAATGACAAGCATCACCATCAATGTAAATAAGAAACACAGTAATGTAATCCTTGGTGAGGAAATCCGTCTGCTCTGGGGTCAGGAATATATCACAGACAGGATCGGAGATATTTCCTATCAGATTTCTCCTCTGTCTTTCTATCAGGTAAATCCTATGCAGACCCAGAAGCTTTACGCAAAGGCACTGGAATATGCAGATCTTCACGGTCAGGAAACAGTATGGGATCTCTACTGTGGAATCGGAACCATTTCCCTGTTCCTGGCACAGAAAGCAAAATTTGTCCGCGGTGTGGAAATTGTTCCTGCAGCTATTGAGAATGCGAAAGAAAATGCAAAGCTTAATGGCCTGGAGAATACAGAGTTCTTTGTGGGCAAAGCAGAAGAAGTGCTGCCGAGAGAGTATAAGAAAAATGGTGTTTATGCGGATGTCATCGTTGTAGACCCGCCAAGAAAAGGCTGTGATGAAACCCTGCTGGAGACCATGGTCGAGATGAACCCGGAGAGAATTGTGTATGTCAGCTGTGACAGTGCGACGCTGGCAAGGGATCTGAAGTATCTGTGTGAGAGAGGATATGAGCTTAGAAAAGTATGCCCGGTTGATCAATTTGGGATGACTGTTCATGTGGAAAGTTGCGCTTTATTGTCTAAACTAGAATAAAAACTGGATGAGAAGGTGACTAGTACATCGTTTTCGAAATAACTATACCACTCACTTGTCTGCGAATCCGATTGCACAGGTCTAAAAGCCTCAGCGTAGCCCGCTACGCCTGCGTTTTTATACCAGCACACTCGAATCCGCATCCTACGCGATTGGTATAGTTATTTACGAAACGATGTACTAGAAAACTTTATTTTTATAATTATACACAACTCTCAGGGATTAATCAACTGGTGTAATTTCGGATTTATTGTTGAAAAATGTAGAAAAATGAATGACTTATTTGCCTGATATATCCAAAAATAAAATATTCTTTCTCCCATTTAATCGCTCTAATATTTCTTCCGATTCAGCACTGATATTTCCAAATGCACGTTCTGGTTTTCCGAGGAAAAATCCCTGGCCGTAATGCACTCCCAGGCTGTGCAGACATTCCAGCTCCTGTACTGTTTCTATCCCTTCTGCGATCAGAATTGCTCCTGTTGCATTACAGTAATCTAACAGGAGTTTCATCATGATCTCTTTTTTCTTATACTTGTGAATATCCCTTACCAGTTCTATATCCGCTTTCAGATAGTCAGGTGTGGTATTCACTACACGATTTAGGCCTAAATGTCCAGCTCCCACATCATCCAATGCTATCTCATATCCCTGATCTGCATAATGTTTCATGATCTGCTGCAATATCTGATAGTTTTCTATGTCTGATCTCTCTGTTATTTCGAATACAATATCAGAAGCAGGAACCCCTGCCTTCATAGCCCTACGGTTTGTAAATCCCTGTATAAACGCTTTATCCTGAATAATATTTCCATCAACATTAAGAAATAATTTTACATTTTCCGGTTTTTCAACTGCTGCCTTCAAGGCTTTGTTTCTGCATAGTTTCTCTAATTTCCATACGCATCCCACCTGTTCAGCTATCACAAACAAATCTGAGATTGTAAGTGTTGTGCTGCTCCTGTCTATACGGCTGAGTGCCTCATAGCCGGACACCCTGCCTGTCTGTAAATTGACGATTGGCTGAAACACCGGATATATGGCTTTTCTCTCTAATATCTTATAGAATTCATTTGCTTTGTTTACTTTCATCGTTTTATGATCCCTCCTGCGAGAATCACTTTTTCAATACTTTTCCTGAAATAAAGAAGGCTCCTGCCAGTGAGGTAAAGGGAACCGTCAGGATTACTCCCATACTTGCGGAAATCCCCTGCATCAGTTCAATCCCAATAGAATACATATTGATGATCTGATGATAAGAATAGTTATATGCAAAAATAAATACCAGTGTGTTGAGAGAGCCACCTGCAAAAGCAAGGATCAGCGTGTTTGACATAGTTCCCATCATATCTTTTCCAACATTCATGCCGCTTTTAAACAAGTCCCACATTCCAAGATCCGGGCGTCTGCTGTATATTTCCTGTAAAGTAGAGGCAATAGACATTCCTACATCCATTACTGCTCCCAGTGATGCGATCAGGATCCCTGCAAACAGAAGTTCATTTATTTTTATAGCTGTTTTCTCTTCCAGGTAAATCAACTCTTCAATATCACTTACATTATAACCTGTGATCTGAGTTACTTTTCCAAATATTCCTGCAAATATAACAGCCATTACAACACCGGTTACAGTTCCTGAAATTGCAGTTAATGATTTAACAGAAATTCCGGAAATCAGATAAATTGTTACTACAGTGGTTATAACGGCAACAACTACCGCTGAAAAGATTGGCGAAACACCTCTGTATATCATCGGAAGAAACAGAAACAGCACACATACAATGGTAAAGCCCAGCCCCATTACAGATGCCGCACCTTTTTTTCCACCGATCAGGATAATTGCCAGAAGAAACACTGCAATCATAAAATATAAGGAAAATTCACGGTCAGCACTATATACAGATGCAATGACTTCACCCTGTGATTCACTGACCAGTGCAATGACTTTCATACCCTTTTTACAGGTTGCACCAAACAGATAGCTGGAAGAACTGATTGCTTCCACTTTTTCGTTCTTAAATTTGCCGGAACAGAGTCGCAGCCTGACGGTCTGATTACCTACTCTGTTTCCGTTTTCTGTAAGGTTATCTGAAATAACCTCTGTTACTACTGCTTTCTCAAAGGTTCTGCCCTCTGTAGAAAGAAGTTCTGTTTTTTCGATCTTATTATATTGCATCAGAAAAATGAGGAAAAGGATGCCTGCGATCACCAGGCACCCTCTCCGAAGGAAATTTTTGTTTAACATTATTTTGCTTTCACCTTAATTGTTTTGCTTGCTGCACCATACACGTTCTTGTCTGAAACTTTGGTAAATGCTTTTACTCTTACATAGTAAGTTTTTCCTTTGGACAGATTTTTAAGAGTATATGTAGTTTTTGCTGTACGGTAAGTAGTTACCTTTTTGAATGAAGAATCTGTGGAAACCTGAATTGCATAGCCGGAAACTTTTCCACCTGCTTTTCCGATCGTAACAGTGGCTGTTCCGGATTTTCCGGCTTTCACAGTTTTTAACACTGCTTTCTTTGGCACAATCTTAAATGTTACTGTCTGTGTTCCTGTATACTTTCCGATTCCATTGATGGTTGCTTTTGCCAGACCTGTATTTTTGTTATCTGTATAGGTAACTGTGTAGTCTTTTCCTGCCTTTAAGGTCTTTCCATTCAGAGTTACTTTAATAGCCGGCTGGATCTGTTTTCCTGTATAAATCTGATTCTTCACATTCCCTACAGATGCAGATTTAATATCTTCTGTCACACCTTTTTTAATCGTAAAGGTTTCATCAATTTTCTGGTCATTATCTGTACGATAAGTATTGATTGTAAATGTATTATCTGTTACATCAATAACAGAATAAGTCGGAACGTCTTCCTGCCATCTGTTTGCAATATAGCTCTGCATTCTTGGTACAAGATCATAATACTTGCTTCCTGATGAAGAGTTTGCTGTCATATAGAGAATACCATCCGGATTTACAACTGTCTCACCCTTTTCTGTATCCTCTACCGCATCCTTATCCATGACTGCATTCAGATAATTCAGATAAGCCACATCAGCGGTTCCTTGGAATCTGCGGAAATATTTGCCGGTGCTTCATATCTTGTAGCCGGATTTTCTCCCGCATCCATATCCTTATCCAGTTCTGCATCAAACTCATCATCCGTATATTCTACAGTTTTATGTCCGCCCTCAAGAATATGGGTACGGGAATATGCATGATCGTGTCCTGTAAGAACAACATCTACATCATTTGCTTCAAAATAGGGTACCAGTGTATATCTGAGGTTTGTAATCTCCGGTTCATTGGAATGCTCTGCAGAACCATAAATATCCTGATGTAAAGTTACGACTCTCCAGGTACAGTTTGGATTTGCAGCAATCGCCTGTTCCATAAACTGTTTATGTTCAGCAGCATTGGTATCCTGTGTATTGAGCATCATAAACAGAGTGTTTCCATATGTGAAATAATAATCTCCACCAACAACTCCGTTAGAACCCAGGTCGCTGCTGTTTGGTGTATTAAAATGATATGTGTAGTTTGCATTATCTGCGTCATGGTTTCCAACAGTTGTTGCAACAGGAAGGGATTTCAGCACATCTGGGCTTAAATATCCGGTATACTCAATCTCGCTGGTCATTTCACTTTTTCCCGGAGATTTCTTCTTTGTTGTCTGGATCTGGTCACCTGCTGATACCACGAAGCTTGCATTTCCGCCTGTTTTATCCATAGCTTCATTTAATGTGGTGTTCCAGTTAAAGGAATCATTTCTGACCGCATCGGACTGTGCCTGATAAAATTCTGCTGTATCAGAGCCTTTCAGTTCATTGGAAGATCCGATCTGCGGATCACCTACGAAAATAAAGCTGTAATTATTTGTTGATTTTGTAACATATTCTGCAGGTTCTGTGTAGGTTCCATCCTCTTTTTCATAGCTGTAATAGTACACAGTATTTGCACTCAGACCTGTGGCAGTTACTTTATTGGAAACATATGCCTCATTTGTCTTTGTATTTGTAGTTGCATCTGTCTGCTCTGCAACATACACTTTTGCATTTTTCATATTTCTGCCTTCACCGATGATCAGTTTCGGCGCAGCTGTATCAGCCTGTGCTCCAAGGATATCCGCTACCATTGCAGCAATTGCACGACTTTCATCACTTTCTGTATCAAAATCAGGAAGGTTCTCATCTGTGTTTGCTTCTGCTGCGAATTCCTCTGCGTCATTCTCAGAAGTACTAAATGCTGCTACGTTTTCTCCTTCTTCCGCATTAAATGCTGCTATACTTTCTTCTGATGCTATATCCTCTTCAGCTATTGCAGTTTTCTCTGCTATATTTACTTCTGTTGCTGCATTTGATTCTGTCTCTTCAGCCTGTGCTGCTTCCACTGTTTCACCTGCTGCTGAAGTATCGACTTCTGTTCCTGCAAAGACAGATTCACTGCTGTCACTGAAAGCATCACCTGACTGAGCGGAGAACTCCTGTGCAGCCTGTTCTTCTTTCTTTTCTGCTGTGTCAGAGTTGTCTTTTTTAGAATACCATGCGAAATTTAACTGGCTAAAGTCAGAGCCCGGAGTAAGTGAAACCTGAGTCCAGTCATTCTTAACAGCTTCCCACTCTGCTTTCCAGGATTCCCAGTTCCGGGAAATTCCCATTCCGCCTGCAAGAGAAGCAGCATCTGTTTTTCCGTCCGGTGCTGCACTTGCAAATGCCGGAGTAACCGCTCCTGCTGTCAGTGAAACTAATAAAACACCTGCCATAAAACTTTTTCGCCATAAGTTGTTCATTTTTTCATAATCCTCCTGAGAAATGAATGTTTCATCACACGATCACAGATCGGGTGTTCATTACATTGGAGAGTATAGAAACATTGAGAAAAAAGTTCAATAGACTTACTGAGGTTTAACTATATTTAACATAGGTCTTACACTACTGTTCGCTCCGTTCTCAGTAACAGCTGACACCAAAGTACATCCTGCAGGAAATTCGGCTCAAAGTGCTTTCCTCGGACAGGTTTTGACACATTCCATACACAAAATGCATTCTGTTCCGTTTTTCCGTTTTCTGGAGTTATCGGTTATATCAACATTCATCGGACAAACTTTTTTACATTTTCCACATGAAATACACTTCTCTTTGTCACACTTAACCCTGACTACAGAGAAATAGCTCATAGGTTTCAGAAAGATCGTGACAGGACAAATATACTTACAGAACGCTCTGTTATCTTTGAATAGGAATGCCAGAATAATCCCCACAATATAATACAGAATATTCCCCACGATAAAAGCTATAAACATGATTTTCTCCATATTCTCTACGTGATTCAGAAAAAGTAGCACCACGAAAGAGAACGAAAATGCAAATGTAATATACCGGATGAAACCTATCTTTTTTCTTGCAGCCTGAGGCTTTTATATGGTAAAAAGTCCAACACCATAGCTGTCCAACAGGCATATCCGCACCATCCTCTTCCAAACAAAAGTGGTCCGAATATTTTTGCAACAGCATAATGGATCGTAGCTGCTTCAAATACTCCGGTAAACAGATAATACCAAAAACCTTCAATCTGCATGTTTTCCCGGCATATAAGTCCAGATAAATCAGCATATACAAACCAACCAGAAGTTGAACGGATCCTACGTGCATGCTTATAGTTAAACTGAAAAAGCAAAAGCCCAACAGTAATCGATGTTCCAATATAACTGAAATTTAAAAGATAAAACAGATTATCTTTGGTAAGCCATAGTGTAACAGCCACTATTTCAAATACTATCCACATTCCAAAGGGTGCCAGCCGTTTCCGTCTCATATTCATTTTCTCCAACATTGTGCCCCTAACTTGATATCTACGAATTGCTCCGCTGCAAAGCAGCTCCCACAATTCTCATCATATCTCAATATAAAGTATTTGTCTAATGTTTCTATTAAGTAAATATTTGTCAGACCAATTTGCCATAAGTACCAGAATATCAGGATTTGTGAAGGCAATTTATAGTAGATTTTGGCATATACATTTCGATTTTTTTGAGTATAATAATTCCGAAAAAGGTCACTGTTCACTCCGTTCCCAGCAACACGCTTCGCGATGCACAGAATTTATGCTAATCGCATAAATCGCGCGGTATGTCTCGGGTTTTCTGTGACCTTCGCTCAACAAACACCTCGCGGGATTTTAC
>ENA-OQHY01001392-OQHY01001392.1-human-gut-metagenome-genome-assembly--contig:-NODE-1392-length-10332-cov-4.327585_pt1 | contig 10332 bp, 16 predicted proteins | sample MGYA00242570_ERZ504733 | MGnify/ENA primary metagenome ERZ504733 (study PRJEB26092, sample SAMD00036219) | human gut metagenome | host: Homo sapiens | study: EMG produced TPA metagenomics assembly of...
GCTCAGCACGCTGCCCACGCCGGTAAAGATACCGTCGATGACCAGCGAGTGCACCGCCGCGTTGACGTTCCAGTTGGTCAGGGCGGTGTCCACACGCCGGTCAGGGCGTCGATGCCCATCTCCATGAGGTTCTGGAAGAACAGGCCGATGACATTGAAGGTAAGGAAGAACACCAGACCCATGATGGCGATAAACGCGGGATGGCGGTGTACTTGCCGGTGAGGAACTTGTCGATGCGGTTGGAGCGCAGCTGCTCCTTGCTTTCGTGGGGCTTGACCACCGTCTGCGCCACCAGCTCCTGAATGAAGGAGAACCGCATATCCGCAATGGCGGCGGCGCGGTCCAGCCCGCGCTCCTGCTCCATCTGCACGATGATATGTTCGATCATTTCTTTTTCGTTGGGGTCCAGCTTCAAGGCTTCCTCAATGCGGGGGTCACCCTCCACCAGCTTGGTGGCGGCAAAACGCACCGGAATGCCCGCCGCCTTGGCGTGATCCTCAATGAGGTGCAAAATGCCGTGGATGCAGCGGTGCACCGCGCCGCCGTGGTCATCCTCGCTGCAGAAATCCATGCGCCCGGGGCGCTCCTGATACTTTGCCACATGGACAGCGTGGTCTACCAGCTCGTCCACGCCCTCGTTCTTGGCGGCGGAGATGGGGATGACCGGGATGCCCAGCATGGCTTCCATCTTGTTGATGCGCACCGTGCCGCCGTTGCCGCGCATTTCGTCCATCATGTTCAGCGCCAGCACCATGGGGATATCCAGCTCCATCAGCTGCATGGTCAGGTAGAGGTTGCGCTCGATGTTGGTGGCGTCCACGATGTTGATGATGCCGGTGGGCTTTTCGCCGATGATGAACTGCCGGGTAACGATCTCCTCGCTGGAATAGGGGGACATGGAGTAGATGCCCGGCAGGTCGGTGACCTCAGTCTCCGGGTGTCCCTTGATGGCACCGCTCTTGCGGTCCACCGTCACACCCGGGAAGTTGCCGACGTGCTGGTTGGAACCGGTGAGCTGGTTGAACAGGGTGGTCTTGCCGCAGTTCTGGTTGCCCGCCAGCGCAAAGGTCAGGGTCTTATCCTCCGGCAGGGGATGCTCCCCTTCCTTGGTGTGGTACTTGCCGCCCTCGCCAAGACCCGGGTGCTCCACCATCTTCTCCGCCACCGGGGCGTGCACCGCCGGGGTCTTTTCGGTGGGGGTCACGGTGATCTGTGCCGCGTCGTCCAGACGCAGGGTCAGCTCATAGCCGTGGATGCGCAGCTCCATGGGGTCGCCCATGGGCGCCAGCTTTACCAGCGTGACCTCTGCTCCGGGGATCAGACCCATATCCAGAAAATGCTGCCGCAGTGCGCCTGCACCGCCCACAGCGTCCACTATGGCGCTTTTGCCGATCTGTAACTCTTTTAACGTCATATCCGTTGCCTTCTTTTATATGTACTGTTCTTGTGTGTTAGTCTGTGTTAACAAATGTAGTATAGGCTAACTGACAGCGGATGTCAATAGAGAATATAGACATAAAAAAAGCACCGCACACTCTCAGGCGAGAATATGCGGTGCTCCGGTTCAAATCATTATTACTTCACGGTGTGGTAGCCATCGGGGTTGTTCTTCTGCCAGTTCCAGCTGTCGGCGCACATTTCCTCGATGCCGTACTCAGCCACCCAGCCCAGCTCGTTCTTGGCCTTGGTGGGGTCGGCGTAGCACTCGGCGATATCGCCGGGGCGGCGCGGGTCGATGACGTAGGGGATCTCCTTGCCGCAGGCCTTGGAGAAGGCGTGGATGACATCCAGCACGCTGTAACCCTTGCCGGTGCCCAGATTGCAGATGAAGAGGCCGCAGCCGGTCTCCAGCTTGCGGATGGCGCACACATGACCCCGGGCCAGATCCACAACGTGGATGTAGTCACGCACACCGGTGCCGTCCGGGGTGGGGTAGTCGTTGCCAAAGACGTGCACCTTTTCCAGCTTGCCCACAGCCACCTTGGCGATGTAGGGCATCAGGTTATTGGGGATGCCGTTGGGGTCCTCGCCGATCAGGCCGCTCTTGTGGGCGCCGATGGGGTTGAAGTAGCGCAGCAGCGCCACATTCAGGCTGGGGTCAGCCTTGCAGACGTCCTGCAGGATGCGCTCTGTAAAGGCCTTGGTGGTGCCGTAGGGGTTGGTGGTAGCGCCCACGGGGAAGTCCTCGGTGATGGGCACACTGGCGGGGTCGCGTAGACGGTAGCGGAGGAGCTGAACACGAAGTTATGGCAATCATGATGGCGCATCACGTCCAGAATGACCAGCGTGCAGTTGAGGTTATTATAGTAGTACTCGATGGGCTTGGACACGCTCTCGCCCACAGCCTTGTAGGCTGCAAACTGGATGACGGCGGTGATGTCCGGGCACTCGGAGAAGATCTTCTCCACATCCTCGCGGCGGGTCATGTCTGCCTTGTAGAAGCGGAAATCCTTGCCGGTGATCTGCTTGACCCGGTCCAGAACCACAGGGGAAGCGTTATAATAGTTATCTGCCACCACGATATCGTAGCCAGCGTTCAACAGCTCAATGCAGGTGTGGCTGCCGATGTAGCCGGCACCGCCGGAAACCAAAATTGCCATAGCCGAGTACCTCTCTCACATAGTATTTCTTGCTTTTTCTCTTTGCGCCGGGCGCTGCCCGGTCTGTTTAAAGCATACCGCTTTTTGCCGCCGACTGCAAGGGGCGCTTTCTTTATTCAGATATATTTTTGTTGCATCTTCGCACATTACACTTTTGATTGACAGAGATTTTTCGCACTTTTCACATGGAGAGAATGCGCCGTTTGTGCAAAACATAGAAATGGCGGGGAACTCCCTCAGGCTGCGCCAGATTCCCCGGGGAAGTACGCCCTCTCAGGCGCTCCCGCGCCAGGCTTTGACTGAGAGGGCGCAAGGCGCAGCCTCCTGCCACGCAAAAAACGTCTGCCGAAGCAGACGTTTTTGCATGGTGTATCATTTTTAAAGCTTTCCGCACTGTTTGCCGGTGAAGAACCGCAGGGTGGTGGTAGCGCGGAACACCTTGCCTGCCCGCAGCACTGTGGAGGGAAACTCCGGGTGAGAGGGGCTGCACGGATAGTGCTGGGTCTCCAAGCAAAACCGCCGTACTTCCGCATGGGCTCGCCGCCCTTGCCCGGGGCAGGGCAGTCCTGCAAAAAGTTACCTGTGTACAGCTGGATGCCCGGCTGGGTGGTGTACAGCTTCATGCTGATGCCGGTCTTATCACTGGTCGCCCATGCGCAGATGCTCTGGCTGGAGCCGCGTGCGCGGTCGATGACATAGCAGTGGTCGTAGCCGCCGCCCACCATGGTGGTCTGGGAGAAGCCGGTGTCGATCTCCTTGCCGATGGTCTTACCGGCAGTAAAATCCATGGGGGTGTTCACCACGGGCAGGATGTTGCCGGTGGGGCAGGTGGCGTTGTTGCCCTCCAGATAGCGGGAGGCGTAGATGCGCAGCTTCTGGTTCAGCACGTCGCCGCCGCCGTCCAGATTGAAGTAGCTGTGGTTGGTCAGGTTTACGATCGTGTCAGCGTCCGAGGACACACGGTAGTCCATGCGGAAGGTGTTATCATCGGTGAGGGTATAGCGCACCGCGATCTTCAGGGTGCCGGGAAAGCCGTCCTCGCCGTCGGGGCTTACGGCTTCCATCAGCAGGGTATCGCCGAAGTACTTCACCTCATAGATTTTCCGGGAAAAGCAGCCGTGCAGGTGGTTTTCGCCGTTGTTTTTTTCCAGCTGGTAGGTCTTGCCGCCCAAGGTAAAGACGGCGTTCTCGATGCGGTTGGCGTAGCGCCCCACAAAAGCGCCGCAGCAGGTGCTGCCGGACGAGGTAAAGTCGTTCTCGTAATCTGCCATGGTGTCGTGACCCAGCACCACATCCACCGGGCCGTTTTTGGCCGGGACGATGATATTTTTGATCACGCAGCCGTAATCCAGCACGCTGACGGACATACCGCCGGGGTTCGAGAGGATATACTCGGTAACATTAGCGCCCTCTTTGGTCACACCGAAGGGCTTGGAACGGATCTGTGCCATTGGGCCTCGCCTCCTAAAGCTTTTTTCGGAAATGCAAAAGGGGCAGACTGCCCCCTTTTGCATCTTGTCTGTATTTATGATTATATCACAGTTTTACAGTTTTGTGTTGGAATCCTTTTAGAATTACCATCCAATTTTTGCGGCGATTTTTTGTTAGAATCATCGAAAGTGCCCACAATACCAAAAAGCGCCCCGCACTTCCGGTGGAAATGCGGGGCGCTTTGGTGATACGGGCTGTAAGCCTTATGCTTCCGGCTGAGGCTGTGCCGCAGAGGACTGGGCGGCAATGAACTCGGCGGCATCGTCCGGGATGTCGTCCAAGTCCTCGTCGCTGCCGATATCCACGTTGAGCGGCGGTTTCTTGAACAGGATATCGTACAGGATAGGCACGATATACAGGGTCATCAGGGTGGCGTAGCTCAGGCCGCAGATGATGACGATGGCCATGCCGCTCATCAGCTGGCTTGCCATATCGTTGCTGAACACCATTTGCAGCATGGCCAGCACGGTGGTCAGGGTGGTCATCAGGATGGGGCGCATACGGGTCTTGCCGGTAGCCACCAGCGCGGCGCGGCGCTCCATGCCGCCCATGCGCAGCTGGTTGGCGTAGTCCACGAACACGATGCCGTTGTTGACGACCGTACCCATCAGCACAATGAAGCCCATCATGGAGATCATGGTCAGCTGCTGGCCGGTGAGCAGCAGGCCCAGCAGACCGCCGGTAAAGGCCAGCGGCACGGTGAACAGCACGATGAAGGGAGACAGCAGGCTCTGGAACTGCGCCACCATGACAAGGTAGACAAAGGCAGGGCCAGTGCCATCCACTGGATCATCTCGTCGGTCATATAGTTGACACTGTCGCTCTCGCCGCCCATGGAGAAGGAGCAGCCTCCGGCATCTCATCAGTGAGGGCAAAGGCATCCAGCGCCTTTTTCACGGCACGGGCCTGCACCGTGGTGTTGTAGCCCGGGGCAGTCTCGGCAGTGACGGTGACGAACTGGTTCCGGTTCTCGCTGGTGATGGAGTCCGGTGCGGTGCCGGTGGTCCAGCTGGCGATATCCGACAGCTTGCAGGTTCCGGTGGCGGTGGTGCCGTCTGCGGACATGACGGTGGTCTCAAAGGTCATGTCCATCATGTTTTCCTTGGTCAGCGGGTCCAGATTGTTGCTGATCTGCACATCCATGGTGGTGCCGTCCACGGTAACAGGGGTCTGTGCCGTGGTGGTGGTGGTCAGCTTTGCCGCGATCTGCTGGTACACCTGCGCAACGGTCAGGCCGTTGGCGCGCACCTTGTCGCGGTCCACCTGCAGGATGATGGTGGAATCGCCCGCGCCCAGACCGTTAGTGGCGTTCTGGAAGCCTCGGTGTTGTTCACGATGTCTACCACCTTCTCGGACAGGGCGGTCAGGGTCTCGGCATCGGTGCCGTAGATCTTGATGGTCAGACCGGTGGACAGCTGACTGGTCAGGTCATCGGTCATGCCGTACTGCTGGACGGTGGCGGTGCAGTCCGCAACGCCGGCCACGGCTTCCTCCATGCCTTGCAGCGGCGTCGATCTTGGAAGAGGAAAGCTCCTCGTTGAGCTTGACGTTGATCTTATACTTGCCGTAGCCGTTGGCGGCGTTCAGCAGGTCAGTGATGGTGGAGGGCAGGCCGAGGTTGGAGACATCCATGGCCCGCCACAGTGTTGTCGGGGGTAATGCCTACCTCCTCCACACCGTCCACAGCCATCACAGCCTGTACCACCTTACCGGCCACATCGTAGGACTCGTCCTTCGAGAGGGTATCGGTGGTGGAAAGGGTGATCATAGCCTCGTTGCTGGTGCTGGTGGGCAGCAGCACGATGCCCATGGAGACCACCCGCCAGCAGCAGAACACCAGCAGCAGCACTGCGGCTGCCAGCGGTACAAAGCGATTTTTCAGCGCCTTTTCCAGACTGCGGCCGTAGGCGTTCTGAATTTTATCGAACCATGCCAGCTTTTTGGGCTGGGCATTCTTCAGCACGGTAGCCGAGGCGGCGGGCACCACAGTCAGTGCCACGATGAGGGAAGCCATCAGGCAGTAGCCGATGCACAGGGACATGGGACCCATCAGGTTGCGGATGAGGCTGGCAGAGAACACTGCCGGCAGGAACACGCACACCGAGGTAAGGTAGAGGCCACAACGGACATACCCACCTGACGTGCACCCTGCACCGCCGCACGGGCGGCGGGCACGCCGCGGCCGCGCAGACGGTAGATGTTCTCGATGACAACAACAGAGTTATCCACCAGCATACCGATGCCCAGCGACAGGCCGGCCAGCGTCATGACGTTCAGGTCAAGACCCGTGAAGTACATCAGCACCACGCAAACAGCACCGACAGGGGGATACTGACGCCGACCACCAGCGTGGGCTTGACGTCCTTCAGGAAGATGGCCAGCACGACGATGGCCAGTGCGGCACCCACCAGCATACTGGTGAGGATGCTCTTGATGAGGATGCTGATGTAGTTGCCTGATTGGACAGCACCACAACGTGCAGACCCTCGTACTGGGCTTCCAGCTCCTTGAAAGCGTCCAGACAGTTGGCAGATACGTCACCTGCGCTGGAACTGTCGTCCTTGTAAATTTTCAGCACCGAAGCCTGCTCGCCGTTCAGGCGGGTGTAGCTGTCGGCGGCGTTGTCGATGATCTCCACGTCTGCCACATCGGAAAGGCGCACGTCGCCGTAGCCTCCACATGGAGCAGCAGTGCACCGCGGATATCGTCCACGCTGTCGTATTCCTCGCCCACCTTCAGCAGCCACGACTCGCCGCTTTCGTCCTTGACGTAACCGGCGGGCATGGAGAAGTTCTGGGCGTAGATGAGGGTGGCAAGGGTCTTGATATCCAGCTGCTTGGTCACATCGGCGCTGGCAAGCGCCTTTTCCTTGGCGGCCTCGTACTGGGTCTTGGCCTCGCTGAGCTGCTTTTCGTACTCATTCAGCTGCTCGCGGGCTTCGGTAAACTGCATATAGGCGACCATCTGCTGCTGGGTAAAGTTGCCCAGCGCTTTGGAGAACTCGCTCATCATGCCGGGCACGTTGTCCATGGCCTTGATGGTATCTTCCAGCGTCTTATAGATGACGTTCAGGCTGTCCTGCAATTGCAGCTCGTCTGCCAGATCCGCAGCGCCCTCGCCCTGCGTACCGGTCTCGGTGTTGATGCGGTTTTGCAGGGTCTGCAAAGCAGAGGAGAGCTTATCGGTGATATCCCGCAGCTCGGACACGATCTCGATGAGGGAGTCGATATCCCGCATACCGGTGTTGTTGAACTTGTCCATGACCCGCTGCAAACCAGCCTGCACCTCGATGAGTGCCTGCTGCACCTCAGGCTCCTTGACCACGGCGATCAGGTTGTTGACGCTTTGCAGCAGCGCCTCCGCCTGCTTGCGCACTACTTCTACGGCTTCGCGACCTCGGAGCTGAGGGTGCCCATGACCGAGTTGGACACGGTATTGCCGAAGTTTTTGAACTGCTTATCGTATTCTGCGCGGCCGGCTTGATCTTGGCCTCGGCCTCCTCCAACTGTGTGTGCGCCACTTCCAGCTGAGTGTCGATAAGCTCCATCAGCTTTTCGTTGATGGCGTCCACCTTTTCCTGATTCAGCTGCACCTGCACCAGCTGCTCCACAAGGCCGCTGGAGGATACGCTGGACACGCCGCCCTTGCGCTGGACGTAGGGAGTCATGGTGTTCTTGATAAAATCAGAAAGGTCGTACACCGAACTGCCCTCGCGGCTGACAGCCACGGTCATAAAGGCGTTCATGTTCATGCTGTACTGTATCACAGAAGGGGTCAGCGCCGTCTCCGGCAGGTCGCTCTTGGCCTGATCCAGCTTGTTGGACACCTGCACCAGTGCGCTGTCCATATCCGTGTCATCCACGAACTGCATCAGCAGCAGGCTGTAGTTTTCAGCCGAGGTGGCGGTGATCTTTGAAACACCCGGCACCGTAAGCGCGTTTTGCAGCACGTCCGAGACCTCGGTCTCCACACGCTCCGGGCTGGCACCGGGATACACGGTGACCACCATCAGATACGGTGTGCTGACATTCGGCAGCAGGTTGGTTTTCATCTTGGTGATCGACACAAAGCCGAGCATCAGCACCATGATGACTGCAACCAGCACCGTAAATGGTTTTTTGACACTGAATTTTTCCATCTTCTCCTACCGTTTCTCTGCCGCACCGCCCGGCGCAACAGTTCCTCCCTCTTTGGGGGCAATGGGTTCCTAACATTCCTATTATACACGCAAGGCGCGCGCTTTCAATAGAGGTGCGGCGAATCTTTTTGCGAAAGTTTTGTCAAAATCTGCAAAACGCACAACTTTTCCGCCCCAAAACCGGCATTCTGTCTGCTTTCCTCCCCTCTGCCGCCGGACAAAATTTCGACACCTTTTCCCATACTGCATACGGTTGAGCGGGGCGGATCATTGCAGGGGAGGGAAAAATTTAGAGGATATAAAGACTTTTCTTTTTGCATAGAAATGTGCTTTTGATTATGGTATACTAACAGCAGACTGAAAAAGCTGCCCCCTGCAAGGGGCTTATCCGATACAAAAACGAGGAACACTATGAAAAAAGTCATTTCGGTCCGTTTCAAGGAAAACGGCAAAAGCTATTATTTTGATCCCGGTGATGCTGTCATCCATGCCGGGGAGTATGTGATCGTGGAGACTGCCGCGGCGTGGAGTGCGGCGAGGTGGTGCAGGGCGTGCTGGAGCTGGCGGATGCCGCCGTACCCAAGGCGCTGAAACCCATCACCCGCATGGCCGACAGCGTGGATATCCGCCGGATGCGCCAGAACCGCGAGGACGAAAAGCGCGCCTACCGCACCTGTCAGGAGTGCATCGCCCGCCACGGGCTGGAGATGAAGCTGGTGGAAGCCGAGTACACGCTGGACCGCTCCAAAATCATGTTCTACTTTACCGCCGACGGACGGGTGGACTTCCGGGAACTGGTCAAGGATCTGGCCGGCATCTTCCACACCCGCATCGAGCTGCGCCAGATCGGCGTGCGCGACGAGAGCAAGATGATCGGTGGTCTGGGTATCTGCGGCCAGCCTTTTTGTTGCAGCCGCTTTTTGAAGGATTTCCAGCCCGTTTCCATCAAGATGGCCAAGGAGCAGGGCCTTTCGCTGAACCCCACCAAGATCAGCGGTGCCTGCGGCCGCCTGATGTGCTGCCTTGCCTACGAGGAGAGCGCCTACGAGTACCTGAACAGCATCATGCCCATGGTGGGCAGCACAGTGCGCACCCCGGACGGTCTGGGCACTGTGCTGGAGGTGAACCCGGTATCCGGCTACCTGCGGGTGCGCTGCGGCACCGAGAGCCTTGCGCCCCGGTACTACAAGGTAGGCGTGTGCGAATACATCAGCGGCGGCAAGCGCGCACCCCGCCGCCCCGACCCGGACGACGATTATTCCCGGTGTGCGCAACCCCGCCCCGGTGGTGGCTTCCTCCGATGACGACAAGCGCTGTGCAGGCGGCTGCTGCGCCAAAAAGCGCAGCGAGAAGAATGGCTGAGCATCCAAGCGGTTAGTAAAGCAAAACTAACCAATCTTCGTGATTTTCGCTAAAAATCTCCGGCAATTTTGTCCATAAGTTAGCCCATGCTTTTGTGCAACCCAACAAAAATCTCCTTTTGGTGCGGGGCGCTTACGGTTAGTCTTGCCTTTTCTTTTCGGCTTTGTTAAAATGCAGGCAAGGATATGAATTCCGGAGAGATGTGTACAGCCGTGCCTGACACATTTCTTCATACATTACAACGGGCACGGGGATAAAAGGAGATTTTATTATGGCACACAAGGTTTCTGACGCATGTGTTGGCTGCGGCGCTTGCGAGGGCGCTTGCCCGGTTGGTGCAGTTGCCGTTGAGAACGGCGTTGCAGTTGTGAACGCAGACGCTTGCATCGATTGCGGCGCTTGCGAGGGCGCTTGCCCCACCGGTGCTATCACCGCTGAATAATTTTTAGCAGATAGCGCGCGAATAACGCATCAAAAGCAGCAGACCTGCCAGGCGGGTCTGCTGCTTTTCTTTCTTGCATAATTTTTTCATCTTTCGGGACACAATATTTTGTCGGAGGATTTCGGCTGGGCGTATGGAACATTCTACCGAGATTTTGTATAATAAAACAGAAGTATACTGCTCCACCGTCCACCGGTTCGGCTCGGACGCGCTTTTGCTGGCCCGCTTCTGCGAGCCGCGGCGCAGCCAGAAGGCGGCAGACCTGTGCTCCGGCTGCGGCATCGTGAGCCTTGAGTGGC
>ENA-OQHY01001393-OQHY01001393.1-human-gut-metagenome-genome-assembly--contig:-NODE-1393-length-10325-cov-3.133261_pt1 | contig 10325 bp, 16 predicted proteins | sample MGYA00242570_ERZ504733 | MGnify/ENA primary metagenome ERZ504733 (study PRJEB26092, sample SAMD00036219) | human gut metagenome | host: Homo sapiens | study: EMG produced TPA metagenomics assembly of...
CCAATATTAAAAAGACCAAGCAAAATAATAAGTTCCGTATCTCTTTTTACACACTGTATACTGGATCCCAACATTATTTTCAGACCCGTTCAGCAATACCTTATCCCCTTTGTGATATTTCTGCTTTAACATTCCTGTATAGGTATATTCATTAGAAAAATCAACGATTTTCCCTTTATTCGTTCCATTTAATATCACCCCCCGGATCTTTTGCTTATATTTGATTTCTTGTGTTCCACGGGTACTTTTGCTTTCTCCTGCCACGCTTGTCTCTACTTTTGTCAGCTTTGCAATTGGTGTCTGATACAGCCATGCGTCATTCATGACAAATATGACTGCAATCAAATATATCAGACCAAATACTCCATATAGCTTTGCTCTTTTACTTTTCTTTACATATTCTGTTATTTTCTTTGCAATCTGTTTCATTTTTATCTTCTTTTCTTTTTTATTTTACCTGCAGCTCCGAATCCACAAGGTGACAGTACAATGTATCGTCTCCCTGTTCCTTCGCTTCATACTATTCCACCTGGAATATAGAAAAAGTTATTTTCCCACTCTCCCTCTGGTCTATCATACATGGCGTTCAAATCTCTGGGAGCCTGCCACTGGCAGCTTTTATTCCGTATTTTTCCAGATTTACCCGGCCGTTTATCACTTCAACTCCATCCGCCGAAGAAGTTCTGCCTGCACATCCTCTCCACCAAACGCAAATGCCCCGGCCAGTTCTCCTTTCGCATTGACCACACGGAAGCATGGAATATGTTCCGGATCCGGATTCTTATGCAGTGCATTGCCCACGGCTCTTGCCATTCTGGGGTCTCCCGCCATCTCTGCGATCTTCCCATAAGTTGCCACATGCCCTTTTGGAATACGCTTCACTGCTTCGTAAATTCTCTTTGTCGGACTGTCCTAACCAGATCATAGCTTTCTGCGATCATTCTTTTAATCTCTTTTTCCGGAACAGTCCCATCCAGAATGATCGTATTCCAGTGTTCTTTATTCAGATGATACCCGGCCGTCACTGACTCATACGTCGAGCGCCAGAAGTCTCTCCACTCCGGATTCACTTTGACATTCAGATTGATATAGCCTTCCCGTTCATAGATCCACAGAAATGTTTTTTTACTTCCTTTGATCCGCACCAGCTGCCAGTTTGGATCACGAATGGCTTTTCTTCATATACATTGTCAAAAGACATTCCGTATGCTAATGCTTCTTCTCTTGTCATCATATGATTCCCATCCTTCCTGATTTATACTTTCTTTCATTATCGATAAGTACAACTAATCAATATATGATATTCTCTTTTTTCAGAAGTTCCTCACATATTCCAATATATTTTTCTGTATAAATACTGCCCTTTTCCCAGATAAAATCAAAAGCATGCTGCATTTTAAAAATCTGAAAGTCTGATTTCTTTCAATGTTCCATTCTTAAGTTCATCCGCTACTGCAATCTTATACATAAATGAAATTCCACAATCTCTTTTTAAAAGCCCGATAATTGTATGCATATTTTCTACTTCTGTATAATGGAGAAAATCTTTTATCCCCATTCCTCTTGCAAGAAGTAACTCCTCTAAAATATTTCTTGTCCCGGATCCCGGTTCACGTACAAGCAGGCGCTCCTTCACCAGTTCCTGCATTGTTTCTGGAAATTTTTCTTTGAATGTGTGATCTCTGGCACAAACTGCTATATACTCTTCCGTACTGTAATTTTTATGTTCATAATTTTCCTTCGGATAATTGCCCTCTACAAGCGCAAGATTAATCCTTCCTTCATCAAGCAATGTCAACAGCTGCGTTGTATTTCCATAATGTATATGCAGGTTTATCTCCGGATGGCTGATCAGGAAATCTGCTATTTTATCTACAATTGCATATTCTCCAATCGTCATCGTAACTCCTATGGAAAGTGATTCCATCTTATGGGATTCATTTCTTATCTCATTCATAATTGCCAGCTGATCATTTTTCATTGTCATCAGCCGTTTTCTAAGTATCTCTCCTTCCTGAGTCAGATACAACTGTTTATTACAATAAGAAAACAATTTGACATCGTATTCCTTTTCAAAGAAATGAATATGTTGCGAAACTGCCGGTTGCGTAATATGTAACCTTCTTGCTGCCTCTGTGAAATTCATTGTATCACATACCGCAAGGAATGTATCTGTTCTAAAATCCAGCATAATCTTTTTCCTTTCATTGTCAATTTGATTTTTTAATAATTTTTTATTATCATTCGATAATATTATATAATTATTTATTATTGTTATCCAGTGTTATAATCTCTAGTGGAAACCCGTATGAACCAATAAAAGAATGAGAAAGAGGAAAAAACATGAATTTTTTTAACAAAAACCTAAACGGTATACTGGTTTGTTTTGCGATTGCGATTCCATCATGGCTTCTTGGAAAGGCTTTCCCGGTTATCGGCGGACCTGTCATCGCGATCCTGGCCGGAATGCTGATTACACTAGTATGGACCAATAAAGGAAAAGCCGAATCAGGTATCAAATGGACTTCTAAGATTATTTTACAAACAGCTGTTGTACTGCTTGGATTTGGAATGAATCTTGGTGTTATTCTACAGACTGGAAAGCAATCCCTTCCGATCATCGTATGTACGATAAGTACTTCTCTGATCATTGCGTGGGTTCTCCGCAAGATCATGAATGTCCCATCGAATACTTCGATTCTCGTAGGGGTCGGCTCGTCCATCTGCGGAGGATCTGCGATCGCTGCCACTGCACCAGTCATCGATGCAGATGATACTGAAGTTGCACAGGCAATCTCTGTAATCTTCTTCTTTAATGTTATCGCTGCCGTACTTTTCCCTGTACTTGGAAGTGCACTTGGCTTTGACACTACAAGTGGAAGCTCCTTCGGATTATTTGCCGGAACCGCTATTAATGATACTTCTTCGGTCACCGCTGCCGCCTCTACCTGGGACAGTATGTGGAAGCTCGGAAGTGAAACACTGAATACAGCCGTGACCGTAAAGCTTACACGTACACTGGCAATTATTCCGATCACACTGGTATTATCCCTGATCCGTGCAAAATCTGCTGCAAAATCCGGAAATGCTGACTCAGCATCAAACAAATTCAGCTTAAAGAGAGCATTTCCTATGTTCATCTTATACTTCATCATTGCAGCTGTGATCACAACTGTATGTATGACTATGGGGGTCAGTGCAGACGTATTTGCTCCGTTAAAAGAATTGTCGAAATTCTTTATCATTATGGCTATGGCTGCGATCGGACTTAACAGCAATGTTGTGAAATTGATTAAATCCGGCGGAAAACCACTTATGCTCGGTGGATGCTGCTGGATCGGAATTACCATCGTAAGTCTCGGAATGCAGCATATCATGGGAATCTGGTAATTATTTCATCCAGACAGACGCTTTGGTGATCTCTTTGAGACTCGTTACCCCGCACATTTTCATCGTGTCTTCCAGCTCTGTTCCAATCTTATCTATATAAGACTTTACGCCTTCTTCCGCACCTCCATAAACGGCAGTCACAAATGGTCTTGCAATGATGACTGCATCTGCTCCGAGTGCCAGGGCCTTGAATACGTCTACACCACTCCGGATTCCGCCATCTACAAATATCTTCATGGAATCCCCTACTGCCCTGGCGATCTCTTCCAGCACCTCTGCTGTCGCCGGGCACTGATCCAGCACACGTCCTCCATGATTCGATACTACAATTGCAGATGCCCCGGCCTCTTTTGCCTTCAGGGCTCCTCTGACTGTCATAACACCTTTTACAATAAATGGTATTCCTGCAATCTTTGCGATCTCTCCAAGTTCCTCCACTGTCTTACTTCCTGCCGGCGGCTCCATGTTCTTAAGAAATGGAAGTCCTGCTGCATCAACATCCATTGCCACTGCAAATGCCTTTGATTCCTGAACCATCTTCATCTTTTCTGCAACGGTATCTATGTTCCATGGTTTCACGGTCGGGATTCCGATTCCGTCTGTTTTCCCGATTGCTTTTGTCGCAGCAACCATCACATTACTGTCGAGACCATCTCCTGTAAATGCGGCAATCCCGTATTTTGCACATGCTGACACAAGAATATCATTATATCTCACATCATCCAGACAGTCGCCGTAATGTAATCCCACTGCACCAACCGGTCCTGCAAAAAATGGATATAAAAACTTCTTTCCGAAGAGCTCCAGGGATGTATCCACCGGTTTGTTTTCTGCAATTGTGTCCATCTGAACACGGATTTCTTTCCATTTATCATAATTACGGATAGCTGTATCTCCGATTCCCTTTGCCCCAGGTCCAGGCATCTGATTCTTGCAGGCGCGTCCATTACACTCCGGACAGGCCTTACAATAATTTCCAATACGTGTTCTTGCATTTTCTATACATTCTGAATAATTCATATTTTTCCTCTTTTCTTTCGCTTTCTAACATCTTCCACAGTTTCTGCAAGGATTACATCTTAATTTTTTCAGTTTTAAATTCCAGTCTTGAATTTCCGGTAACTTTTCCCCGGTTATCCACTTTTTCATCCCATAATGATCTGAAACCGTAACTTTATCCCCATTCCACTCAATCTCCAGTGGATATAGTGTAATATTTTCAGGATTCATACAGTTCTGATGAAGTCTTGGTGAATACACTTCTTCTCCCCAGGATACGGCCTGATCTATTGTCAGAATCCTTATATGCGTCTCACTGATACGTAAAATCTTCGGTTCCACTACACAATGATATCTTTCAGGTATTTCATTCTTGAAAACAGAAATAATTCCTAACGGCGTCCTGATCTTTTCATTCTTTTTCATCTTAATATCCGATTTCCTCCAGAATCCTCTCAACAAGTCTCGCATTTTTCAGCGAAAATTCTTCCGTAACCGCCGGAATCTCATTTTCATCGATGCATCTGCCGAATTGTTCTACCTCCAGGCGATAATTCTGTGGAACTTCTACCGTCTTTACTTCTTCCTGCCCCTCAGCCGTACGAATCGTATAGCTTAATTCTCCATCACCATTGAATGCAAATTTGGTTCCGGTAATACTTCCCTTCGTTCCATCTATCTCCAGACAGTCCAGTCTCCTGTCCTGATTCGTTGCAAGCGTCATGCCACAGGTAAATGCTGCTTTCTTTCCATCTGCGAATTCCATGACTACAGAAGTCAGCTTATCGATCTTTCTTCCGAAAAGATTGCGGAAGCCTCGACTTTTTCTGGTTCTTCATTCAGAAGTCCTAACGTCAGGCTTGTGTTGTATACTCCAAGATCGTATGTACACCCTCCAAGAGTCTCCCGTCTCATCCGGATATTTTCCTTATTATAATCCGATGTGATAAATGCGGAATCTATATAACAAACTTCTCCTATCGTTCCATCTTCTATCTCTTTCTTAATTGCAGTGATATATGGACTGTGCTGATACGCAAAAGCTTCCATAAGATATACATGATTCTCTTTTGCTGTTTCAAATAATTCTTTCACCTGCTTTTCACACGGTGCAAGCGGCTTTTCACACAGTACATGTTTGCCGCTTTTCATAGCTTTCACGGCCCACTCATAATGTAAAGTATTTGGCAGCGCAATATATACCGCTTCCACTTCCGGATCATCCAACAATTCTTTATAACTTCCATAGGCTTTTTCAAATCCGAATTTTTCTTTAAATTGTTCAGCTTTGTCTATGCTTCTTCCGGCAATTGCATATAATTCGCAGTTGTATGCCTGTATCATTCCCGGAATGGTACAACTTCTGGCAATTCCGGCAGTTCCTATAACGCCCCACTTGATTTTTTTCATTGTTTTACGCCTCGCTTATGTATGATAATTTTATTTTAGCACTTTTGGAAACATTATCCTACTAAAAAAAATGTACCTTTTATCCTTATTACTCGGGCACTGAAATTTACTTTTTCAGATCAGCCGTTTTCATATTTTGGGGATACTTTGTGCTGTACATAACGCCCCCGAGGATGTCAAGTCATTGCTACAAAAATATGCGGCTTTTTTACCACGAAAATGGCTTAAAACCGCATATTTCTGTATAGAGGACGTTATATAATTGTCACAAAGTAAGTGGGGAGGATGTTACGTCATTGCTATAATTTTATCCTTCCATTTTCTTCTTATTATCTTCTGATCTCAACAAATCATATATTGTTTTTTCACTTTTTCGCACTTTAGATAATCTCTTATATTCATGAAGACTTTTTTCCAGCACTGATATATCAGAAAAATACTCCTTGACAAACGAAACACTTTTGACGTTTTTCATTTTTAAAATAGATTTACAATATTCACTTGGCGACATACCCTTTTTCTTCTCAAAATCCTGATATTTTCCTTCATTACAAATTATCAACATTTCAATTTCTGGTGCTGTAATTACATTCACAACCTCTACTTTATGCTGATATGCTTTACTTATTTTGAAATTTTCTCTTCTTGAATCAAGTATTCTATATACTGTTATCTTACCTGAAAAATCCTTTTTCAAATATCGCGTTTCAAAATCCTTTCCTTTTCTTGTCTTAAGGATTTCGCCCTCAAGTAAATCATTTCTTGAAAAAATCAGTTTATTTTGATCCAATAATAAATCCAATATTGCAGTTTCAGCTCCTCCTTCACAAATACAGGCAGTATACTTAGTCATTCTCTTCTTCATCCTCCTCTATTTTTACACTAGAAAGGACTTTCTTCAATGCCATATATGCCTCATATACTGGTACAGTACCTTCTAAATATCCGCTTTCATATGCTTCGCTCTTCTTAATATCGTTGCGTTTCAAAATAAGTGAAAGATTTTCAGCATAAATTCCTCCTCGGTTTCTGACAATGTAAATACAATCATTTCTTTCATACTCATCCAATAGCTCTGAATAATGAGTAGAATAAATTAGAGTAGCACCATTTTTATTTACATTTGGATTCATAAAAAATCGAACTAATGTAGTTACAATTTCTTCATTAAAATGATTTTCAAGTTCATCAACAATTAAGTATCCACCTTCCACAAAACAAAGAAGTGCATTCATAAAAACATTTATTCCCTTAATAGTACCTGATGAAAGATATTTTTCTATCTCACTCGGTCTATTGAGTATGATTTCTTCTGACCCATAAAATTTCAAACGAATATCAGCAGATTTTTTTCTACATTACATTTAAAATACTCAATACTAGGATCTAAAAAAGTTAACAATTCTTTCGGAAATCTTCCAAGAATATTTAACATATTATGATTTGTCCACATTAACATGTCTCTTACCGGAAAATTGGATTGTTTTTCTTTATTTATCGCAATCATCACACTTACATCATTTAACAAAAATTGTTCTTTTTCATTTCTTTCAATTCTTATATTCGAGTCATTAAAATCAAATATATTTTTTTTGTTTTTACTTTATTAGCATCTTTTTCCCAAAGTCTTTCTTCCGTAATAATTAATTTTTCTTCATTGTCAACCTGGTTTATTTTTTTTGCTATAATTGTTTCAAGCTTATAGATACTATTATCATTATAAAAAAGCTAATGATTTTAACCTTTTCGCCTTCTGATAAATCATTTAAAATCTCTTTAGATTTAATATTATTCAAAGCTTCATTATTAAGCAAATTTATAACAAAGGAAATTGCTTTCAATATCGTTGTTTTTCCAGAAGCATTCAAACCTATAAATGAAATTGCCTGATTTGTATAAATGCTAGTTTTACTGTTAGAAAAGACATGGAACAGTTTTTCTTTATCATCCTCTGCCACTCTCTGTTTAGTAATAAAATCAATATCTATATCTCCTTTAAAACGTGGCATATTCTGTATAAATATTTTTAACAGTCTCATTTTTTCACCCTCTTATTCTCGGTATATTTGTTATTACATTTAATATTATGCCATAACGCTCAAAAATATTCAATATTAAAAACGTAATGTTCGTTTTTATTTCCATTCCACCTCCACTCTCCCATCATCATACACATATATCCCCTGCACATATTCTTCCAGCATCTCTCGTGTCAGCTTTTCATAGCCTAAATACATCAACATCTGCTCCACCGGAACATTCTTTTTCATCAGGATTTCTTTCTCACCGTTTATCAGTTCTTCCAACTCCTGTATACGTTTCTGCAATCGTTCTCTTTCTTCTTCCAACTGCTTCTTGGCTTCCATGAACTGTTTCTGGTTCATCTGTCCCTCGTGATACTTCTCATAGTTCTGACGGTTCTGAAGCTTTATCTGCTCCTGACGTTTTTCACAGTCCGTACTTTCCAGCTCATAGGCTTCTATGCTGTCCGTATGCTGTTTTCTCATAGATTGCTGCATCTGTTCCTGGCTGATATTCTGACGTAAATATGCCTTAATTTCTGCCAGCACGATATGCTCTAGCATTTTGTTATCAGCTTTTCCGGCAAAGCATCCTGTATCTTCTTTTCCTTTACTGTAAGCACAGCTATAAAGGATATGACCATGAACCGGACTGCTTGAAGTCAGGCTTCTGCGACAATTTCCGCATTTCACATAGCCACCTAACAATGTTGTTTCCCTGTCGAATTTGCTTTTCTTGGTGTATCTGATCTGCAAGGACTGTGCTTTTTCAAAAATTTCTTTTTATACGATCGGCTCGTGATGATTTTCCATCACTTTCCACTGATTTCTCGGTACCGGTACTTCTTTCCCTGTTCCGGGATCTGAAATTTTTGTCTTTCCATAGACCATACAGCCTATATAAGTTTTATCATCCACAATCTTCCGTATCATATCACTCGTCCACTGCAGTCCTCTTGATGCAGCTTTCTTGCTGTCTGATTTCTGTCGTCTGCTCATGGACTGCAAGGGAGTCAGTACCCCCTCTTCATTAAATAACCGACAAATCTCCATCTTGGAATACCGCTGATTTGTCAGTTCAAATACTCTGCGAATCACTTCTGCTTCGTCCTCTACAATCACCAGTTCTTTCTTATTTTCAGGATTGATTCGATACCCATAAGGTGCAGATCCACAGCAATACTCACCTTTTCCTCGTCTGGTACTGACTGCCGATTTTACCTTTACAGACTGGTCTTTCACATAAAAATCTGCGATCAGTCCTTTAAACTGTACTTCGATGTCGGAACTCTTTCCTATATAATCTTTAGAATCATATCGGTCTGAGATAGAAATAAATCGTACTCCCAGGAATGGAAAAATCTGTTCCAGATAAGTTCCCATCTCAATATAGTTTCTGGCAAAACGTGAAAAATCTTTTACCACAATACACTGCACTTTATTCTCCCTAGCAAGTTCCAGAACCTGCTTAATTGCCGGACGCTCCATACTGGAACCAGAATATCCATCGTCGTAGAACTCCTGAAATGGCATAGAAGCCAGTTCCGGGATATTGGAAATATAATCTTTTACCAGTTTTCTCTGATTGATAATGCTGTTACTTTCTCCCTCTGAATCATCTTCCATGGAAAGACGGTAATATCCAATAATCAGTTTCTGATCACTCATGTTCTACCGCCCCCTTAAACCCGAAGTTGATTTCCAGTCTGCCATCACCATACAGATACATACTTTCAATCAAGCCCTCCGCAAGTTCCGCATTGATTCTGGTTGTCCCATCCAGTTCCAACAGACTTCGTAAAAATCTGGCTTCTTTTTTCTGTTGTTTTTCCAGCTTTCGTATGGTCTGCTCCAGAGACTTCTTTCTCTCTTCACAAAACTCTTTCCAGTTATTACGGTCATCTTTCATTTCTATATAGCTTCTTTGGAAAGTTCACCCTCTTTATATTTCATAAATGCCTGTGCCAGTTTTTCTGAACGTCTTTCCATATCTGCATCCAGTTTTCTGATCTCAGTTTGAATCTCATTGATTTTGGAAAGAAATACCGCACTGCTTATAACAGACATATCCTTTTTCCGCAATCCAGATAACTGAAACTGTCTGGTCAGCTCCGAACGGACAATTTTCTGCAGCTTCTCCTCGGAAATAGATTTGTGACTACATTTTCTTTCATCCCGATACCAGGCAGCATTGCAAAAGTAATACACATTGCCTCTGTATCTACGTGTACACATTTTCCGCTTACAATCACCACAATAGAATACATTGTAAAATGCTCTTTCATCATCTTCCCACCCTGCAGTAGTTTTTGTTGCTTTCTGTTGTGCTGCTTTTAGCCTGACCTGTGCTTTTTCAAACAATTCTCTGCTAATAATTGGCTCATGGGCATTTGGCGTAATAATCCACTGGCTCTCGTCCAATATGTCACACCATTTTTCACCTCTTTGAAATCTGGATTCATATTTTCTCTGAACCAGATCGCCATAATAATTATTCCGGTTCAG
>ENA-OQHY01001396-OQHY01001396.1-human-gut-metagenome-genome-assembly--contig:-NODE-1396-length-10315-cov-1.976934_pt1 | contig 10315 bp, 15 predicted proteins | sample MGYA00242570_ERZ504733 | MGnify/ENA primary metagenome ERZ504733 (study PRJEB26092, sample SAMD00036219) | human gut metagenome | host: Homo sapiens | study: EMG produced TPA metagenomics assembly of...
GATAAATTTCGAATTGTACCCAAGCCATATTTTGTTTCTATATGCTTGTCTGGCGTCAGCTTAGCCGCATCCACTTGTTGAATCAAATCAATTTCTTTTTGTGACATCTCTTCATTGCCTGTATTCAGGTTAAAATATAGGTCATTCTGAAATATCCAATCCTTTAAATTCTTTTTTTCTGTATAGACGTTTATCATTGATATTACTCCTTCAATTTACTATCAATTTTGTACCAATGTCTTTTCACCTGATTCCGAATACCACTCTCAAGCACCTTACTTTGACTAAATATCTCATCCGCTTTATATGCATATGTTAAGAAATTCCCATGATCCTTAGAATACTTACTTGCCCCTAAATGTGTATACGAATGATAAATTGCTTTCTTTCCAGCATTAAACGATTTTTCATCCGTGTTCTCTTTAATTCTTTTAATTTTTCTATATGCTCTACAATAAAACTTAAATAAACTTTTATCCCTTATATGAACAATTCTACCATCAAATGTAAAACCAAGATAATTTATAAGGTTACTTTGCCCCTTTATTTTTTCTATTTTCCCATTATTGTAAAAAAAATGCTCTGTTTTATCCTCATTTAATTTTAAATTAGGAATACCATCTCTGGTATCATATATAAATTTTGAAATTTCCTCATTTCTTCCACAATTTATCTCGTTATGGGTCATCGGAATAACAACTATTATATCATCACAATACCTTCTATATATTCCTTTCTGAGAAGTAATAAAATCATTAATTCTTTTATCAAAATCTATCATATATACATTAGCATATACAGCACTTATAGATGAACCTTGCGGAATCTGATAATCTTTACTATTTTTATGAAGATACTTCTTTTTAAAATCATGAAATTCATCTGTTTCAAAATATTTATCCAACTCACGCATATCTCTTCTAAATAACCCTTTTTCAGCCTCTATATCCTCAGCTTCAACATATGTAAACTTTGTAATATTCTTATAAATTGCATAATCAGCTACATCCAACGACTTTTCACCAACCACACATTTAATTTTTCCTTTAAATATCTATGATCAAGATTATCAAAAAATTTACTAAAATCACCAACAAAAATATAAGCTGATTCACATTTAGCAATATACTCAAACACTTCTTTTGCAAAATCAATATTGCATTTTCCTGGTGAGCAGTTTCTATATGCTGTTGAAACACGACCTATTCCTTTTGACTTCATATAATTATTATATTTGCTATTAAGACGATTTCCATAGTACTCATAAATAAATCTGTCAATGTGTGCTGCATAGTATATATCCCGATTTTTTTCTTTAATAAACTTATTTCCTTCTAAATCATTTGTGTATTTGCTGCAATCCATTTGAAAGTGGATAAACGGATAAAAACCGTGCCTACTAACCCAATTAATATTTTGAACACTTTGCTCATAGTTAGTATGGTATTTCTTTTTATCAAAGTGAGTATAGAATTTATCTTTGTATATTTGTTTGCTCATTTTTTCTCCTAAAAGCTTACTGATTAACGACCGGTAGATATCAAATATCAGTAAGCATTAAAATCAATTGGACCTTGCTTTCGCAAGGAACTCTACCATCCTCCAAATACGATGTATTGTATAATATTATTAACAGCTACTTTAATTCACTGGTAATAGGAGGTCATACAATGGACAATATAATTCTTAATATCATCAACTGTATGCTATTAATTCTGTTCAAGAATATTCTTGACATAGAATACGTAAAACCCTTATAGCTATTTCTATAAGGCAAAAGCTATTATTAATCTGTCACTTGATAATAGTATAATACTACTTTTTATATCCATATGGAATAGACTCCTCAGCAACTCGCAACATACTATTTTCTGAAATATAATCATATATATGTCTATTAGAGCCTTTGTACTCTTCAATTGAAGCGGATACATCTGAATGCTCCTCAAAATTCTCCACCTGCTCCATAACTTTCTTAAATACTTCCGGGCTATATTGTGGTGGATAACCATTCTTAACTAGACAAATCTTTATTTCCAATTTCAACTGATCTCTTACATTTTGATTGTTAAGCCAATCAGCAAAAGAAGATTTTGTATCAATGATTTCCTTTACCTTTATTGCCAAGTTTTTGCACTTATCATTGATTACAATACCATCGACCTCTTTATCCGTTCCATACTCAAAATCATATTGGTCACGCATAGAAATCAAAATATCATAAAATGCCTTTTCTTCAAAAGTAAGTCCTTATTTTTCGAAAGCTTTCTCTATTTTCATTCATTGCTCTTAGAATAGCTAACGCCTGCTCTGTTGCAATTTTAATAATATCTTCTGAAACCTGTTCCTGTGCTTCACCTGCTTCTTCCGCAGAAAGATGTTTACGTCTCTCATGGTATTCTGCAATAGTCTTTTCCAACATTTCCTGATATGTCTTTGCAGCTAATCTGTTAACTTTCCCATATTCCTTAATCTGTTTACGAAGCATTTTGACAAGAAGTTCGAGCTTAGTTGCCGGCATCTTAACGTCAGATAACTTTTCAAAATATTCTGGTGAAAAAATATCCTCTTCCTCACCACTCTCAAGAATGCTCTCAACCTGATTATATTTTAATGCTTCCTCCACCATCTTAGAAACTGCACGATTCATACTGTCAGTATCCACTTCACTTGTTCCACACATTTTACGGACAAAACCTGCTATTGCCATAAAGCATTGTGCCAAAGCAGATTCTTCTTCTCCAAGATACCCTGAAGGCTGACATATATCAAATGCCATTCTCATAGATTTAACAGTCTTCAGAAAATATGTTTTAAAAGATACTGTCTGAGAACCATTTTTTCCTTCTGACTGCAACTCTTGAGTTGATACAAAAACATATTCTGCTGCTTTGGCAAGAAGCCTGTATCGGTCAATCGGATTGCATTCCATATTTATAAATGGTGTTAAATCATAGCCTATAAACATATTTTTTAGCTCTTCCAATTCTTCCCTAAATACCGATGTAGCCTGCTCAACATCATCAGAAGTTGGTGCAACCGAGCTATTTCCGCCATATAATTTCATGGCTTCACGCATATTATCACGGATTCCTATATAATCAATCACCATACCATACTCTTTTCCTGGATACTTTCTGTTTACACGGCTTATGGTCTGTATTAACAAATGCTTTTTTAATGGTTTATCATTGTATAAATATGTGAGACACGGAACATCAAACCCAGTAATCCACATATCTACAACAATAACTATACGAAAGTTTGACTTTTCTTGCTTAAAAGCAGCATCTAACTCTTCGGAACGTTTATCATTCTTAACGCCACCAAGATAGTTATACATATCCTGCTCATCATTTTTTCCAACACTAGATACCATTGCAATAAGTGGCATAGGTTTCAATTCATTTAATTCTTCATCTGTTCCATCAGTACCATCCGGCACTTTCTTTTCTTCAAACCATTCAGGATACTTATCTTTAAATTTCGACAATAAAGCATAAGCAATCTTTCTATTAGAACAAACCACCATTGCTTTCTGTATTCTATTCGGATCTGCATCACAGGCTGAAACATAATGATTATGAATATCTGTAGCAAGACGCTCTAATCTGGAAGGTTCCCCAAGAATTATTTCCATAGAACTCATTGCCTTCTTACTTGCTTCGACATCTTCAAAAGTAGCACCATCATCAGCACACTTTTTATAGTAGTCCTCAATTCTCTTTTACCTTGTTTTTATCAAGTAATACTTTTGCAATACGAGGATGATATTTAATAGAAACAGTAAGTCCATCTGCAACAGCCTGATCCATCGTATATCTATCAATTTCATCACCAAAAGTCTGATATGTTTCTGCAATAGGTGTTCCTGTAAATCCTACAAATGTAGCCTGTGGAAATGCCTCTTTTAACACCTTTGCATATGGCTTTGATACCATAGCTTTCATATTCGCATCCGCATCTTTACTGAATTGAATTTTTTTAGAGTGTTCAAGCTGAGTTCTATGTGCTTCATCAGAGAAGCATATAATATTCTGTCTGTCATTGATAAGACCTATTTTGTCATCTTCCCTATCACAAAACTTCTGAATAGTGCATATATAGAATCCACCACTTTGTCTTGCTCCAAGTTCCTGTCTTAGTTGTGTTCTATTCTTAACAACAGAAACCTCTCCAAGATTAAGGAATTCTGTACTCTTTGTAAAAAGCTTCGCCCCCTGTTTTTGCAATTCATCTCTATCGACAATCAATATAATCGTTGGAGAACCTATCTCTGAGATATCTGTACAGCGTAATGCCAACTGACGTGCCAAAAATGCCATCGTATAAGTCTTACCACATCCCGTAGCCCCAAAATATGTACCGCCTCTTCCACTCTTGGTAACAACAGAATCTACAATGCTTTGCTTCAGAAGCCTCGCAGCAAAAAACTGTGGATAACGGCATACAATTTCCACTTCATCACTATCATAAATACTATCCTGAAAATAAATGTAATCTCTAAATATTTCCAAAAAACGCTCAGGAGAATAAACACCCTTAATCATAGTTTCTGTTTCAGCAAATGGAAGTGTTGATACAGCATCTCCATCATTAACACGTCTCCAGGCATAAAAATGTTCATATGGTGTGCGAACTGTTCCTAATCTGGTTTTAACTCCATCAGAAATACAAGCTAAAGGACAGTAATGCAACAAATGAGGTATATCTCTCCAATAACGAATATTAATCTGCTCCCAAGCATCATAAATAGTCGCATTTGCATCAGCAGGGTTCTTCAATTCCATAATACATAATGGCATACCATTCACAAAAAGAATTACATCCGGTCTGCGGTTCTCTTTTTGACCATTATTTGTATATTCTACTGTAAACTGATTCACCACTCGAAAGACATTCTTAACACCATCCTTTTCAAAGTTAATCAGCGGTATCATTCTTGCAATACCATCTTTCGGAGTAAATTGGATACCATCCACCAACCAGTTGTATACCTTATGCAATGTTGCAAAATCAACTCTCTGCACCCACAAAGACGAACAGTATCATAGATCTGTGTCACTTCATCTTCTGTCAAATCAAGATTTCCATCTGCTATAAATTTCTTGAAATCATCCTCTATCAACACATCTCTTTTGGTAACACGAGAAAGCTTATTTCCAGAAGTATATTTCCATCCCTCTGTTTCTAAAAAGCCAATAAAGGCATATTCGTATTCTGATTCACAATAATGACCATTGTATTCTTTTAATCTAGCCATAGGCTTATGCCTCCTTTGCTTTTCTCGCCTCTTCTATAGAACCTTTAATTAGTATTGGGCAAATATCTTTTATCTGTTCTTTAAGTTTTTCGTTAATATCTCTGCGTTCATTATATGCGTTATATATTTGAACAATTGATTTTTGAACATTTAAATCCGGTACTGGTATTTCAATTTCATAAAAACGATCCATATCTAAATTTGTTCGTATACTTCCGTCACTCATAAACCAACCTAGTCGATCAACTTCTTTACGCAAAAACCACATCATTATATATTCCACCAAAACACTATTATCTTTTATTTCCAAGACCGTATATGCCGGTGAAATGATTACTGGTTCATCTTTATCAAAAAGTGCTATTCTAATACATTTATCCCTTCCTGTCTGCATTCCAGAAAAGACAAATTGCCCCTTTCTTACAATCTTATATTTAGATAAATCAACCCCATTTATATTTGCAACAGATGGCATAAATTGTTTAGTAATGTTTATTCCTTGAACATCTTTTATCTCACTATTTATGTTTCTACAATCGACTTCTTTGAAAACTTCACTTATCTTTTACTTTTTCGATTTATGCTTATATTTATCAATTAATACTTCAAATGATAGTTTTAAATCGTTTAAACCATTTTCATAATTTCCTTGATTTTTAAGCATAGTATTATAAATATCAACATATTTTTTTTGAACAGAAATATTAGGCAAATCAACTGTCATATCGCATAATGATTCCCATGAAAAAACTTCTGTTGAACTTCCCCAAGACTGAAAGCAAGCTTCTCTATCCCATTCATCACGTTTAAAATGCAAGAAAAGATAATCTGCCAAAACAATATTTTCCATAGATTTTTTCACTCTAAAAGCAATATTATTCCAGCTAATAATAAAGTTTTCTTTACTATTATTGTAGCCAAATCCAATTCTTTTTCCGTGAGTTCTAGGATTATAAATAAATTCTCTCGGATGGACTACAAGGAATTTAGATAAGTCTGTTCCTGATACATCAGCTTTTGTAGGAATGATTTCTTTTGTAATCGTCATTCCTCTTACATCATCAGGACCATATTTCAATTCTGAATTAATTTCTTGTACTAATTCTATCAATTCTCCAATTTTATATTTAATCAATCCCATAACCAATCCCCCTAAATGCCTCTTCCAGCATTTGCTGGGATTTCTTTTCCTGCTTTAATATATCTTTCATCTCAGATTGAATGCGAGTCATTTCCTTTTCATAATCAATATCTAAATCATGGTCAATAAACTCAATATATTTGCTTGGTGTAAGTGCCCAGCCTTTACTTTCTATTTCGTCAATACCTACACTACGATAAAGTTCCGGTATTTCATAATTTACACCATCGGTACCTTCAGATTGCCATGTATGGTATATAGCAGCAGCCTTCTCAATCTGCTCTGTAACCAAACGAACTTTCTTTTTACTCTCGCCTTTTACTGGATTTTCTGTCCATTGGCGCAAATCCATAAACAAGATTTCGTGCTCACGACTACGAAGTTTTCTACCGTGATAGTTTCCACCCTTTTTATTCTGATTTAATATCCAAAGCGTTACACTGATATCTGTAGTGATAAACAATTCTCTTGGAAGAACTATAATTGCCTCCACTTTGTCATTCTGAATCAGTTTCTTACGGATTTCCAATATATCACTATCATTTAATGCTCCATTTGCAAGAAGAAATCCTGCCACTCCATCTGTCGGTTTTAAATGCGAAAGCATATGAAGAATCCAAGCATAATTTGCATTACTTTCTGGTGGTGTCTGATAATTATTCCAGCGAGGGTCATTTTTAAATTATCGTTATACCAACCTTTAAGATTGAACGGTGGATTTGCCATAATATAGTTAAAGTACAATCCCTTGTGCAAGTCATGGGTAAATGATGAATCTGCTTCATTTCCAAGATTATGGCTAATCCCACGCAACGCTAAATTCATTTTAGCAAGGCGATATGTAGCCGGTTCTTTTTTCCTGTCCATATACATTGATACCATTTAAATTTCCCTGCTTTGACTTAACAAGTTCAGCACTCTGGATAAACATTCCTCCTGAACCACAGCAAGGATCATATAAAGTTCCATCATATGGCTCAATCATTGCTGCAATAGCTGTACTACATCATGAGGTGTATAGAATTCTCCCTCCTCTTTTGTAGCATTTACCGCAAACTCTTTAAGAAAATATTCATACACACGTCCGATAAGATCCTTTTCCTCCCCAAACGCTTTATGACTAATTTTATTTACTTCATCAACAATCTTCTTTATATCATTCGCAGCCAGATTACGTGCTGTAAATGTACCTTTTACAAAACATCCTTTTAATTGTGGATCCTCTTCCTCAAGTCTTTGTAATGCTGTATCTAATGCAACATTTAACTTAGGAGCAGATGTATTGATAATTGTTGACCATCTGGCTTCTGGCGGTAAATTATATGTACCATCTGCAAAAGTAGCATCATCAAAGAATGCTGCTCTGATATTTTCATCCTCTGGATCCAATCCCTGTTCTTTAAGCGTCTGCTTTAGTTTTTCAACACCATCCTCATACTTTTCCCCAATAAATCTTAAGAATACAAGTGTAAGCATCATATCCCTTTTCTCAAAAAATGAGCCAGAGTTACGCGCTGCACGTAAATAATCTCTACAATTAAATAAAATACTATCTATGTTTAATGCCTTTTCAACAGTTTTCTTCTTCGCCATATTATTTTTCTTCCCTTTCCTCGTCTGGAACAAATTCCATAATATCCTGTATATTGCAATGCAATACATTACATATTTTTTCCAGAACCTGTGTATTTACATGCTCATTCTTTCCTAATTTAGCCAAAGCATTTGTGGTAATTCCTGCCTTTTCTCTAAGGTCTATCTTCATCATATTTTCATCTATTAATTTTTTCCATAATCTGTTGTATCTGATTGCCATTGCTAATCCCTTTCGTATCATCACAACTATTTATTACTTCTTTAGTATATCATTTAAGTTGTTCTAATTCAATCTTAAATTGATTTTTTCAATCTATAATACATCTGATCCTATCCAACCTATATTTATAGAATAAGCAGAGGAATTACCTTCCTCTGCCCCTATTCCGCATTTTATCTTCTGCCTTACCTTTATCAACATCTCTGCTAGCTGCTTCATCATAAATTCTCTGAAACTCTTCATAAAGCTCGTCTCCATCTAGCTTTATCTCCAGCCTTTTCATTACTTCCGAGAACAACCTTATGCTGCCGCCTACATCAGCAATATCAAATCCAAATACATCTGCCTTAACCGGATCACTGATATTCTCATAACCGCCAAGCTCTGATATCCTCCTGACAATCCAGCCAACTTTGTCAACAGGCTCTTTTTCTTCAGGTTTCACAAATCCACTTCTACTTGTTACATCAGTTATACTTTCATCCATTCTTGTCACATTCACATCAAACGAATTATAAATCTCTAATATTCCTATGCCATCTAAATCAGTCTGTTGTTTTTTCGCACTATCTGTTTGCTCTTTCTGTCTTCCTATTTCATTCTGAATATTGTAAGGATTCATCACCTCAACATTTGTATCAAGCTCAACAACTGCTTCCGTTGTTCTCTCAACCAGTATATCCTCTTCCATCCCCGGTATCTCAATTTCCTTATCACCAACAATCTCTTCATCCTCCGATACCGCATAATATGCCGTATACAAATCCTCTTTCATAATACCTTCCATAAGCTGTAGCTGTTTCTTAACTTTCCTTTTCTCCATTTTCAGCTCATCCAGTTCTTCCTGCACTCCCACATGCCACACCTGATATTCCCGATACTGCTCATCTGTCTTAATCCTACGTTTCCTGCTGGAGTTTTCCTTATATATCTCCTGCTGTCTGTCTTCAATCCGCCGCATCTTTTCCTGCTGTTCACTCCTGTACTTCACAAGTCCCGCAACATCCTTGATATCATTATTCACAAGCAACAGATACTCGTCCTGTAGCTGATGAAACCTCTTCAATTCTTCCGTATACTTTGCCCCTCCAACCACAAATCGTTTCTGCTCCACAATTCTCAACCTATATAGCTTTGCATAAAATCGTTTCTGGTATGGTGATAGCTTCGTCCTGTGCAATCCTCTACTATCCGACGAATAAAAATAAGGCTTTGTCATCCAAGGCATATCCACATGATGTATCATACTATCCTCTGTAAACATTTCATCCATCTTTGCCAGACTATGATAATATTTAAATCCTGGTGCCTGCACTTCCATCCACGCACCTTTCTTGAACACATACCCCAGACTTCTCATCTGATACCTGAAATGTTCTACATTTCCTGCCACATACGCACACATATTAGCATCACGAAGTATAATATCCTTCATCGACATTTCCTTTTCCCACTGGTCTCTGCTGATGTTCTTAGGATTTTTGCTATACTCTGCAGGCATTATTGAAAGTCCCAGCTCATCACAATATTTATTTGTAATCGGCTGCAGATGATTCTTCCAGTTGCCCTTAGGCGAATTATATTTCCTGCCTGTTGTTATACTTACGCTGTTCCATATCAGATGCCCATGCATATGTTCCCTGTCGGTATGAACCGCATACACAGCCTCATAATCATCACCAAGTACGTCCTTTGCAAAATGCTCCAACACATACATTGCCTGCTCTGCCGTCACTTTTCTTCCGGCGAAAATGATATGATCACATGATCCCCCTGTCTCTTACCAGTTTTATGAAATATATTCTTTGTCTCTTCCATCTGCTCAAATGCCGTATCCGGCAGGCAGTTAATACCGCCCACCAGTACACATTCTTCTGTCTTATCCGGATTCTGGATATATTCCAAAGCATTCTTCAGGTGTGTTGTCGGATTTCTGCCTTCCGATTCCATGATATTTAGGATCTTTGTAATCGCCATACTTCCAGCACCTCCCCGAATGTTTTCTTTACATCATCCAGACTGTTCTGCAGCTTGTCAATGTCGCTGTAATACAACTTCCCCTGTGAATTGCCAAGCTTTACCGCCTGATTAATAT
>ENA-OQHY01001397-OQHY01001397.1-human-gut-metagenome-genome-assembly--contig:-NODE-1397-length-10302-cov-7.140344_pt1 | contig 10302 bp, 12 predicted proteins | sample MGYA00242570_ERZ504733 | MGnify/ENA primary metagenome ERZ504733 (study PRJEB26092, sample SAMD00036219) | human gut metagenome | host: Homo sapiens | study: EMG produced TPA metagenomics assembly of...
GACCCGTTGCCGTGACGGCTTGGTTGAACGTGGTGTGTATGTGTCCGGTGCGTGGGTTGATGAGCTTTGGCAGCGCATCGACGTATGTGCCGAGCAGCTTCTTCAGTCCGCGGTGCTCGAGGATATGGTCGACGATGGGACCTTTGAGCGCAACTGCTGCAGCACCTCTTCGGATGTGACGTACTGTCCGGTCTTGGTCTTCTTCGGCTTCTCCACAATCTTCATCTCGCCGAACAGCACCTCGCCCACCTGCTTCGGCGAGGCGATGTTGAACTCGTGTCCGGCGAGCCCGTATATGTTCTGCTCTATTTGGTGCATACGCTCGGTGAGCACCTTCGATGTCTCGGCGAGGGCGTCGGTGTCGAGGCGCACGCCAGTCATCTCCATCTCGGCGAGCACCGGCACAAGTGGCATCTCGATGTTGTAGAACAGATCCTCGACACCTGTCTCCTTCAGTCGTGGCTTCAGCACGTTGTATTGGTGTAGTGTCTCGGCGATGGTTTCCGTGTTGTGCTTCTGTTCTGGCTGCAACACATAGTGGGCAAGCATGGTGTCGAACATAGGTGCGGCGAGGCGCACTCCGTAGTTCATCAGCACCTCCATGTCGTACTTGATGTTTTGTCCTACCTTTAGGATTTCGCTACTCTCGTACAGTGGTTTGAAGATGTTTACAATTCTTTCCGCTTTTTCACGTTCGTTAGGAATTGCTACTTGAACCACCTTTCCTTCCTCTATTGCGAAGTTCAAACCCTCCAATTTTGCGTCGATGGCGTTGGTTGAGGTGGTCTTCGTTTCTAAAACGAGAATTTTGGATGAACTAAATTTTTCACAAATCAGGCGTGCATCTTCTTCTGTTTCAACGAGTTGGTACTCGCAAGGGGCACTTTTTGAGCCCTCATAGCTTGAAAATTCTGAACCAACTGCATCCTCGGTCGGATTTTCGGCAAATAAATCGAGTTGTAAATTAACAGTTTTTTGCGGTTGTTGAGGCTTCTTTACGAATTTGTCCAACAGACTCTTAAACTCCAGTTCGGTGAAGATTTCGGAGAGGCGTGCCGTGTCTGGCTCCTGAAGTTTCAATGCGTCGAGGTCGAGGTCGATAGGAACGTCGGTGCGGATGGTGGCAAGGAACTTCGACATGCGTATATCGTCAACGGCTCCCTCCACCTTCTCGCGCAATTTACCCTTTATCTTTGCAGAGTTCTCGAGTATGGAGTCGATGCTGCCGAACTCGGCGATGAGCTTGGTGGCAGTCTTCGGACCCACGCCGGGGCATCCGGGGAAGTTGTCGGCGGAGTCGCCCATCAGTGCCAAGAGATCTATCACTTGGGTGGGGGAGTCGAGCTCGTACTTCTCGCACACCTCCTTCGGTCCCATTGTCTCGTAGCCTCCGCCGTGACGTGGGCGGAAGATGAAGACATTGTCGCGCACCAGCTGACCGTAGTCCTTGTCGGGCGTGAGCATATATGTCTGCACACCGGCTTCGCCAGCCTTCGTGGCAAGCGTGCCGATTACGTCGTCTGCCTCGAAGCCGTCCGCCTGGAGCACAGGGATGTGCATCGCCGTGATGATGTCCTTAATAATAGGTACAGAGGCGCGTATGTCCTCCGGCGTGGCTTCGCGCTGCGCCTTGTACGCAGGGAATGCCTCGTCGCGGAATGTCTTGCCGTGGTCGAACGCCACACCGATGTGCGTGGGCTGCTCCTTGGTGAGTATCTCGTTGAGCGTGTTCACGAAGCCCATAACGGCTGAGGTATTCATGCCCTTCGAGTTGATACGTGGGTTCTTTATAAACGCATAGTAGGCACGATAGATGAGCGCGTATGCGTCAAGCAGGAAAAGTTTGTTCATAGATGTGATGGTGTTATGTTGAGGTGGTGTTATGGTGTTATGGTGAGGTGGTGAGATATCTCCTCGTCAACTTGTCTCCTTGTCAACTCGTCACTCGTCAACTCATTAACTAATATTAGTTGTAAAATTACAAAAAAAATGTCACTAATAACGGCAAATTCCGTAACTTTGTACGAAATATTATAATACAATGGATTATCTGTCAATTATAAAACACCCGGTAGAGGCGGAACTCGCCGATTTCATCAGTCTTTTCAACCAGTCGCTTTCGCACGAGGACGGGTTGCTCGGTTCTGCGCTCGAGCACATCCGCAAGCGTGCAGGCAAGCGTATGCGCCCTATGCTCATACTGCTCATGGCGAAAAACTTCGGACAGATAAACCTTTCTACGCAGAACGCTGCCGTCGGTCTCGAGCTGCTTCACACGGCTTCGCTCGTGCACGACGATGTGGTGGACGAGAGTGAGGAGCGCCGCGGTCAGGCATCGGTCAACGCTACTTACGATAATAAGGTGGCGGTGCTCGTGGGCGATTACATCCTTTCTACCGCCCTGCTTTGCGTCGCCCGCACTCATTCGGAGCAGATTGTGACCTACTTGGCTGAGCTCGGACGCACGCTCTCCGACGGCGAGATACTCCAACTCTCCAACATCGGACGCAAGGACATCTCGGAGGATGTCTACTACGACGTAATAAAGCAGAAGACAGCCGCGTTGTTTGAGGCGTGTGCTGGTATCGGTGCGCTCTCTTCTGGCGCTTCAGAGGAGGACGTGGAGGCTGCAAAGCTTTTCGGACAGAACCTCGGCATCACCTTCCAGATACGCGACGACATCTTCGACTATTACGACTCGCCCGAGATAGGCAAGCCTACGGGCAATGACATGGCTGAAGGAAAGCTCACGCTCCCCGTCATCTATGCTGTGAATAATGGTGGTGATGAGTCGATGTGCGACCTTGCTCTTAAGGTGAAAGCACGCACAGTGAGCAGCGATGAAATCGCAAAATTGGTTGCCTATACCAAGGAAAAAGGCGGTATCGAGTATGCTGAGCGCCGTATGTGGGAGTTCCACGCCCAGGCTCAGTGCTTCATCGATGAGCGCGTGAAACAGCCGGAGGTGAAGGAAGCTCTCCAGGCATACCTCGACTTTGTAATCAAGCGCACGAAGTAGAATCTTCAGGCGGCGTTTAAGCCGATTTTCTGGTAGCGTTTAAGCCGAATTTCTGGTAGCGTTTAAGCCGAACTAAGCCTTTCTAAACCTTCTTGGGGCTAAGCCGAACTAAGCCTTTCTAAGCCTCTTTAAGCCACGGCGTAGTAAGGCTTAAGAAGGCTTAGTTCGGCTTAGTTCTTAGAGAGGCCCAAGAAGGCTTAGTTCGGCTTAGTTCTTAGAGAGGCCCAAGAAGGCTTAGTTCGGCCTATTTCTTAGAGAGGTCTAAGAAGGCTCAGTTCGGCCTATTTCTTAGAGAGGCTTAAGAAGGCTTAGTTCGGCTTAAACGCCGCCAGAAGGAGCCGCCAGAAGGAGCCGCCAGAAGCCGCCTTTAGAAGAACTTAATCTGCTCGCCCTTCAGCTCGCTGAGGAGCATGTTTGCGAGGCGTGATGTGCCGAGGCGGAGCCACTTGTTGGTGAGCCACTTCTCGCCCAGAACCTCCTTCACGATGGTGTAGTAGGTGATGGCATCCATAACCGTGTTGATGCCGCCAGCAGGCTTGAAACCGATCTGTATGCCAGTCTGCTCGTAGTACTCCTTGATAGCCTGACACATTACGTATGCAGCCTCCGGAGTAGGCGGCAGGCTCCAACTTACCGGTAGAGGTCTTGATGTAGTCGGCACCAGCGTACATGGCGAGGATAGATGCCTTCTTGATGTTAGAAGCGGTCTTGATAGCGCCAGTCTCGAGGATAACCTTCATGCTACGTCCTCGCCGCAAGCAGCCTTCTGCTCCGAAATCTCGTCGCAAACACCCTCATAGTCGCCCGAGAGGAACTTGCCTACCGGCATCACGATATCGATCTCTGTAGCACCGTCAGCCACAGCGAGCGATGCTTCAGCCACCTTCACCTCGATACGAGCCTGAGAAGAGGGGAATGAGCCGCTAACGCAGGCAATCTCTACGCCGTCTACCTCCAAAGACTCTGCAACGGTCTTTGCAAAGCACGGATATACGCAGATGGTAGCCACGTGGGGGAGTTCGGGATACTCGTTGTCGAAGTCGTTCACGCGCTCTGTAAAGGCGAGTACGCTTGTCTCTGAGTCGGTGGTCTTCAGGGTTGTCAACTCAATGCTGCCGAAGAGGAACTTCTTCACTTCCTCTGTGTCGTTCTGCGGCACCTTCTCAGCGATAATCTTGCGTACAGCCTCGCGAACAGCGTTGTCGTCGAGGTCGGTGTTGTACTTTGCGAGAGCCTCGTCGTACTTGCTCGGCTCCTGCTTCTTTGCCTCCTGGTCGTGGAGGATAACGTCTTTAATGATTCCCATTGTTGTTAATATGTTTTGGTTTGTTGTTGTCTTTATTTCTAAGCCTTTCTAAGCCTTTCTATGCCTTACTAAGTCTTGGGTAGAGGTTGCTTTTATTGCTTTAGCTTGTGGTTGTTCTTATGGCGGTCGTGGTCGCGTTTTGTCTTTTTCTCGAAGCTCTTCTGCAGCGCCTCTGTGAGTCTACGCCGGTCTGATTAGCCAGGCAGATGAGCACCCACAGAATATCCGCCATTTCTTCGGACGGATCGTGCGATTCGCCCTCCTTGAAGCTCTGGTCGCCGTAGCGACGAGCCATGATGCGAGCCAGTTCGCCCACCTCTTCAGTGAGGCAAGCCATGTTGGTTAGTTCGGAGAAATAGCGCACGCCGTACTCCTTTATCCAACCGTCTACAGCCTCTTGTGCTTTTTTTATTGTCATATCGTTATGTGTGATGTTATATCTCCAACGACTGTCCCATAAGCGTCATGTATAGTAAATATACAAGCAAGATGGCGAATGTCGCGATGAAACAAATACGGAATTCTTAATAGCCTATTCCTTGTTCTTCGTATCCATGCAGATGGTTACTGGTCCGTCGTTGAGCAACTCCACCTTCATGTCTGCTCCAAATTCGCCCGTTCCCACTTGCTTGCCGATTGCATCGCTCAGTTTGCGGCAGAATTCCTCGTAGAGCGGCACGGATATCTCGTGGCGTGCGGCGCGGAACCATGATGGTCGATTGCCCTTTTTGTATGAAGCGTAGAGCGTGAACTGGCTAACCACCAACGCCTCGCCCTCTACATCTACGAGCGAGCGGTTCATAACGCCGTTCTCGTCGTCGAAGATGCGTAGTGCTGCCACCTTCTTCACGAGCCAGTCTACGTCCTCAGACGTGTCGGCTTCCTCCACGCCGAGTAGCAGAAGGAGTCCGTTTCCGATAGATGATTTGATGCTGCCGTTGATGGTTACTGATGCGTGCTGCACGCGCTGTATTACTGTTCTCATTTCTTGTCTCCGATAGAGTAGTATTGTTATTGTTTGCTGAGCGGTTCTTGGCTCTGCAAAGTTTTTGATTTATTTTCCACAAAGTTAATATAAATACTTGAGAAAACGTCATTTATTTATTGAAATGCGCTGTTATAATCTTCGCTTTTGCTGCGCCAACCACCGCTGCCAGTTCCTCCGCGCTTGCCTCACGCACACGTTTCACGCTTTTGAACGCCTTCAGAAGTGCGTCGCGCGTTGCCGGACCGATGCCCTTGATGTCGTCCAGTTCGCTGTGCAGGGCGTGTTTCGATCGCTTGTCGCGGTGGAACTGTATGGCATAGCGGTGCACCTCGTCCTGTATCTGCGTCAGGACATGGAACAGTTCGGAGTTGGTCTTCAGCGCGATGGTCTGCGGCGGATTGCCGTAGAGCAGCTCGTTCGTGCGGTGACGATTGTCCTTTGCGAGTCCGGCGATGGGTATGTTAAGCCTAATTCGCCCTCCACAACCTCTCTCACGACGCTCATCTGTCCCAATCCACCGTCGGTGATGATAAGGTCGGGCAGGGCAGCACCCTCCTCTATCATGCGCGAGTAGCGTCTTCGCACCACCTCCTGCATCGAAGCATAGTCGTCCGGGCCCACGACGGTCTTTATGTTATACTTGCGATAGTCCTTTTTCGACGGTTTCATGCCCTTGAACACCACGCAACCAGCCACCGCATCCGTGCCCGATATGTTCGAGTTGTCGAAGCATTCTATGTGATAAGGTAGTTTCTCAAGCTGCAGTTTCTGCTGCAATTCCTTCATTAGGCGCGTCTGCTTCTGCTCGGGGTTGAGCTTCTCGGTCTGCTTCAAGCGGTCGAACTTATACTGCTTGCAGTTCATCTCGCCCAACTCCAATAGGTGTTTCTTGTCGCCTCGCTGCGGCACGAAGAACTGCGCATCGTTCAGTGTCCACTCCATCTCGAACGGCACGATGATCTCCTTCGCCTTGCTCTTGAACCTCTCCCTAATTTCCGGGATAGCGGTTAGCAGCAGCTCCTGGTCGGTTTCATCGAGCTTGCGCTTGTATTCGAACGTGAAACTCTGGTTTACGGCTCCATTCTTCACGTGTATATAGTTGATGAACGCCGTGCGGTTGGTGTCGTCGTCCACGATGGTGAACACGTCCACGTCAGCGATGGTATGGCTCACAACCTCACTTTTGGCGCAGAAATTCTCTATAAGCAGGTACTTCTGCTTCAGCTCTTCCGCCTCCTCAAACTTCAGTTCGGCTGCTTTCTGCTGCATCTGTTCGAACACATGCTGCGAGAGTTGGCGCGTGTTGCCCTTCAAAATCTCCCTTGCCTGCGCTATCGCCGCCTGGTAATCCTCCAGCGACTGCTTTCCGCAGCACGGTGCTTTGCAGTTGTGTATGTGATACTCCAAGCACGGCTTGTATTTACCCTGTTCGATGCCTTCCTTCGTTATTATCTGGCGGCATGTGCGTGGCTTGTATAGTTTGTGTATCAACTCCAGCACGGCGAACATGCTACCGGTGTGCGAGTAGGGACCGAAGAATGTGCCGTATCGCTTGTTCACCTGTCGTGTCTTGAACACACGTGGCAGATACTCATTCGTGATGCAAATGCTCGGGTATGTCTTGCCGTCTTTCAGCAGCACGTTGTAGCGCGGGTTGTACTTCTTTATAAGACTGTTTTCGAGGAGTAGGGCATCCTCTTCGGTGTTCACCACCGTGTAGCTTATGTCTTCAATTTTCGACACAAGCACCTTTGTCTTGAATCTGTCCACCTCTTTGTGAAAATAGCTCGACACACGCTGCTTCAAGCGCTTCGCCTTGCCTACATATATTATAGTGTGGTCGGCATCGTAGAACTGATAGCTGCCCGGCTTGTCGGGCATGTTCAGCACGATGTTCTTCAACCGTTCAATGCGCTTTTCGTTTTCTTCCTTTGTCATATAACTTGCTTGAAACTAAGTGTTTTGCTGTTATTTGTTTCACGTGGAACTTAAAAGGCTATGGCGCGAGCCATAGCCTTGTGTAGGGGGCTTTAGGGGGTGCAGTGGTCTCCACTGCACCAACCAAGTAGGAAGTGTACCAACCAAGCGGTAGTCCCAACTGTTTTGTTGGTGCAGCTGAGACAGCTGCACCCCTTTAGTGTGACCCTCTGGGATTAAATCTTGATAAGCGATGTTATTTCGATGTCTTCGTCGAAACCTTCGCGTCCGTTGAGTCCTTCGTTGACGAGCTCGATGATGAAGTTGGCGTAAACCTTCTTCGGGTGGAACGTCTTCACGAGGTTGCACGCAGCCTTCATTGTTCCGCCTGTGGCGAGGAGGTCGTCGTGTAGTAAGATTACGTCGTCTTCACCGATGGCGTCCTTGTGAATCTCGATAGTGTCCTTGCCATACTCCTTAGCGTAGCTCTCCTGTACGGTGTCGCAGGGCAGCTTACCCGGCTTACGGCATAATACAACGCCGGCACCGAGGCGCAGTGCGAGTGCCGACGACATTACGAAGCCGCGCGACTCGATGCCCACGATCTTAGTGATGCCCTTGTCTTTGTACAGCTCGTACATCTCGTCGCAGATCTCCTGCAGACACTCGTTGTTCTTGAATAGAGTAGTAACGTCGCGGAAGTCACTCCCTTCTTTGGCCAATCTGGTATGCAACGCAGATTGTCAAGCAATAGTTTGTTGTTCATTTTCAAATATTTAATTGTTGTTTGTTTACTTGAATGTTTCACGTGTAACTAACGTTTCATCAGCACTAAGAGTACGTTGATGTCGCTGGGCGACACGCCGGGGATGCGCGCTGCTTGTCCGAGTGTCTCGGGGTTGATGCGTGTGAGCTTCTGTCTGCCTCGGTAGATATCTCGTGCAGCTCTGCGTAGTTGAAGTGCCCTTTGATGTGTATGTCCTCCAGGCGGTGCATCTTGTCAGCACGAGTCGTTCGCGCTCGATGTATCCCTTGTACTTTATCAGTATCTCCGCAGCCTCCACAATCTCCGCCTGACGCGCGTCGTCTGTCTGCAGCGCAGCCTGTAGGGTAGGGAGTGCGGATGCTATCTGCTCGATGCTCAGTTGTGGACGCGCCACCAGTCCTGCTATCGTTGTGCCGAACTGCATCGGTGTTGTTCCGAAGCGTTCGAGCGCATCGTTGATGTCGCGCGGTTTCACGTTCGTTTGGTCGCAGTAGCGCACGATACGCTCTATCTCCGTCTTCTTCTTCAGCCAGTGGTCGTAGCGTTCGCGTGTGGCGATGCCCAGGTCGTAGGCTTTCTCCGTGAGACGTGCGTCGGCGTTGTCCTGACGCAGCAGTATGCGATACTCGGCACGCGATGTGAACATACGATACGGCTCGTCCACGCCCTTCGTGGTGAGGTCGTCGATGAGCACGCCGATATACGCCTCGTCGCGTTTCAGGACGAACGGGTCGGAGCCGCCACAGTAGAGCGCAGCGTTCACGCCAGCCATCAGTCCCTGTCCGCCTGCCTCCTCATATCCCGTAGTGCCGTTCACCTGACCGGCGAAGAACAGTCCGCCGACGAGTTTCGACTCTAACGACGGCTTCAGCTGCGTAGGGTCGAAGTAGTCGTATTCTATAGCGTAGCCAGGTCGGTAGACGTGTATGTCGCGGAACGCCGGAATCTTCTTCAGTGCCTCTATCTGCACCTCCATCGGCATCGACGACGAGAAACCGTTCAGGTACATCTCGTTCGTGTCCTCGCCTCCGGCTCCAGGAACAGCGGGTGCTGGTCTTTGTCGGGGAAGGTCATCAGCTTCGTCTCTATTGACGGGCAGTAGCGTGGTCCGGTCGACTGTATCTGTCCGTTGTAGAGTGGGGAGTCGGCGATGGCTGCTCGCAGCGTGTCGTGCACCTCCTTGTTGGTGTATGTCGTCCAGCACGGTAGCTGCTTGAGGTGTCTTGGCGCGGTCATATACGAGAATCCGTGGTAGTCGGTCTCGCCCGGCTGCTCCTCATATCCTCGAAGTGCACCGAGCGTCGGTCGATGCGCACCGGCGTTCCCGTCTTCATTCGCGCTGCTGTTATGCCGTGTCGTGTGATGCTCTCTGTGAAGTGTAGCACAGCCGGCTCGGCGCATCTGCCTCCCGGCACCTTACGCTTGCCCACGTGCATCAGTCCGTTGAGGAATGTTCCGGCGGTGATGACCACCGCCTTTGCTCTTAGCGTCACGCCCCACACCGTCTCCACGCCCACCGCATCGCCGTTCTCCACGAGCAGCTCGCAGGCTTCGTCCTGCCAGATGTCGAGGTTGTCGGTGCGGTCGAGCTGCGCGCGCCATTCCCAGATGAACTTCTCGCGGTCGCATTGTGCTCTCGGGCTCCACACCGCTGGTCCTTTGCCTCGGTTGAGCATACGGAACTGTATCGACGTGGCATCGGTGACGAGTCCCATCCTTCCGCCCAGTGCGTCTATCTCGCGCACTATCTGTCCTTTGGCGATGCCGCCGACGGCGGGGTTGCAGCTCATCTGCGCCAGTTTGTTCATATCCATCGTCACGAGGCATGTCTTTGCGCCCATGCGTGCTGCAGCGGCTGCTGCTTCGCATCCGGCGTGTCCGCCGCCGATGACGATAACGTCGTATTTCAATATCATATCTTGTTGCGTTGTTTGCTTTGCTGTTGTTTCTTGCTGTGGTCGTGTTCTCCCACGGATTTTTCTTGTAGGAGGGTATGGCATCCTGCCATACCCACGCCACCCTCTGCCAATCCTCCCACAGAATTCACAGAATTCACAGAAATTTCTGGCGTAGGATATTCTCCCACGGATTTCACAGATGCTCACAGATTTTTAGGTTGCGTTAGTTGCTCCTAATCTGTGCGTATCCGTGCAATCTGTGGAAGTTTTCGTAGGAGGGTATGGCATCCTGCCATACCCACGCCACCCTCTGAAGTCCTCCCACAGAATTCACAGAATTCACGGAAGCTTCTGGCAGAGGATTTTCTCCCACGGATTTCACAGAATTCACGGAAACTTCTGGCAGAG
>ENA-OQHY01001398-OQHY01001398.1-human-gut-metagenome-genome-assembly--contig:-NODE-1398-length-10278-cov-1.198995_pt1 | contig 10278 bp, 15 predicted proteins | sample MGYA00242570_ERZ504733 | MGnify/ENA primary metagenome ERZ504733 (study PRJEB26092, sample SAMD00036219) | human gut metagenome | host: Homo sapiens | study: EMG produced TPA metagenomics assembly of...
AGGAACGATATGATCCTTGCTTTGATCTTATCGACATGATCAAATTGTATAAGCAAGGCAGTCAGCATAGTTAGTATCATCAATTCATAAAATCACCAACTAAACATTTTAAAGAAAAAGGTAATAATCTTTCAAAGATTATTACCATGTGGACAAAATTTATCCCTTTTTTATCATAAAAAATATGATATTTATTTTTTGCATTTCACACCTCAAAAACGACATTTCACACCTAATCTAAAAATAAGGTGCCATAAATAGTAAAATAAAGATGTACATGGAATTATTTCCTATAATCTATTTTAAATACCAGAGCAAAAAAAGAAAAAATGAATGTAAGGATAAGTAAAATAATGGCAAGTATACTTACGTTATGATAATCTTTACACAAGTGCTTGCTAATGTATTTGCAGCAGGCACTTATATTTGTAATAAATATTGATGGTTGCTGTAAAGAATAAAATAAAAATGTAGGAAAACCTATAAAATTATTTAGTCTAAAACCGACATTTTTTTAATTGACATGTGAATATAATAATCTAAAATAAAATTTTTAATGAAAGGGGTTGCTAGTATGGTTAGTTGAAGCAATAAAAAGGTATCCATTACTTGTTATTTTTATGCTTGTTTTATTACTTGTGATGATTTTTGCAATTGTTTATTATCGAATGTCAAAAAAGTATGAAAAAAGTCAAAATAGAATTAAAAGAATCTTTACTTGCAGCAACGACATTAAATAGATGTATTCATGCTTTAACTTATCATAGTGAAATCGATGATGCTATTAATGATTTGTTATGTCTTATTACTGAGTTTTTTCAAGGTGATCGTGCCTATATTTTTCAAATAGACTATGAGCAAAATACAACATCTAATCTTTTTGAGTATACAGAAGAAGGGGCAACTCCGGAAATAAATAATTTGCAAAATGTTTCTTTAGAAACTATTCAATATTGGTTAGATCGTTTTAAGGTTGATGGAACATTTTATTTAAAAAGTTTAGAAGATGAGGTTGATAAAAATTCTGAAACCTATCGTCTTTTAAAATTACAAAATATAACGAGTCTTATTGCTGCGCCTTTGATAGAAAATGAAATTATTACTGGATTTTTGGGTGTTGATAATCCACGAAGAAGATATGATAATAGTAGCTTATTATCTTCGGTTGTTTTCTTTGTTTCTGAGAGTATGAATAGAAAACAACAGGAACAAAAATTAAAAGCAATGAGTTATTTAGATTCAATGACACATATTTTTAATCGTAATGCTTTGATAGAACGAATTGATAAGATTAAAAAAAAGTTAAAATAAGGATATTGGTATTGCTTATTTTGATTTAAATGGATTAAAAAAGATCAATGATTTACAAGGACATTTGGAAGGGGATGCTGTTTTAAAGAAAACAGCTTATTTGATCAATGAGTGTTTTCCTAGAAAAGCTTATCGTTTTGGTGGAGATGAATTTGTTGTTCTTTCAATAGGAATTAAAGAAAGTAATTTTATAAAACAAGTTGAACAATCAAAGAAGTATTTAGAACAAAATGGGATTTCGTGTTCTGTAGGTGTTTCTTGGTGCTATAATATAAACGATGTTGATGAACTCATTAAAGAAGCAGATACTAAAATGTATGAAAATAAAGCAAATTTTTATTGAAAATGAAATGGTTGGTATTGAAAGCTAACCATTTTTTATGGTATAATGAGATTAATGAAAAGAGATGAGACTATGCAAAATATGAATTATTATTATGAACTTTTCGGGTCAAAACTTGAATATCCATTAAGTCTAAGTATTAATCAATTTGATCGACAAGTTTTTTCAAGACAATCTTCTTTAGAAATTTCTTATGTTTTAAAAGGAAGTTATGAAGTTATTACAGAAAAAATGTCGACTGTTATTTATGAACATGAATTAGCTATTATTGCTCCTAATGATATTCATATGTTAAAGATGAATGAAAAAGAAAGTATTATTTTAACATTACATATTGATTTTTCTTATTTACCTCATTATATGGTAGGAGATATAGATCATAGTTTTCAATCTCTTATTTGTAGAGAAAATCAAAATAAATCTCTATTATTTCAAATAAAACAACAATTAGGCATCTTACTTTTACATTTTATTGAAAACAAAGATAACATCTATTTATTAAATTTAGTAATATCAAAATTAATTTACATGATTAGTCAGAATCAAGAATTCTCTTTAGAAAATTTACCACTTTCTTCTAAAAATCATGAAAATTATATGAAAGCTATTTTATTCATTGATCAACATTACCAAGAAGATATTCATTTAGAAGATGTTGCTCAAAATCTTTCTTTTAGTATCTCCTATGCTTCACGTTTATTTAAAAAATATACAGGTGTTAGTTTTGTAAAATATTTATCAATGGTAAGAATACGACATTCATTAGAAAAGTTACTAGCAGGGAAAGACTCGATTGATGAGATTGCATTTTCTTGTGGAATGTCTGCAAAGGCTTATAGTCAAGCATTTAAAGACTTATATGGGATTACACCAAGTGTTTATCGTAAACAATTTCAAAAAAACTTGAAATATAATAAGGAAAATAAGGAACAAAGAATGCATTTGGATCAAAAACAAATTGCCTTGATTCAACATTTAATAAATGATCATCATCTATATCAAGATGAATTATCTTGATATAGATAAAGAAAATCAACAAAGCATATATTTTATTTAAAAATATAGATCAACTCTCTTTATTACAAGAAAATAACATTTTAACTATTAAACCAAAGAAATAACAATAAAAACAATTATTTATTGTTATTTTTTTACTTTTTTAAAAAATAAAAAGAAAAAGATCAAAAAATTGTCTATATAATAATAGGAGGAAAACTAAATGGAAAAAGTATTAGAAATCACATCAAATGATCATATTATCATGATTGATAAACTCTGTAAAAGAATATTAGGACATCCTGAAATCTTAGGAAGAATCATTAAAGGATTTATTAAAGAAGCTAAGGATGTATCTTTAGAAGAAATCATTGAACTTATTAAAGAAAAGAAGGATCGGGAAGGGAATTCTTATTTCCAACAGCTAAATAATGTCATTGATATTGCTCATCATGGAAGAGTGGAATTTGATTATTTCTGCTGTATCAATCTGCCACAAGCTGATGGAACAATGAAAAGAATTTATCTAGATGTAGAGATACAAAATGTAGAGAATCCCGGATATGCCCTGCTAACAAGAGGAAATGATTATCTTTCAAGAATGATTACCAGTCAAAATGGAAAGGAATATGATTATAGAAACTATGATGGAATGAAAAAGACCTATGTCATATGGATACTTCCACAGGCAGCAAAAAAACGAGATGGTCATGTCAATTGTATAAACTCTAAATTAGAAAATATCAGTGGAAGTACTATTGAAAGGTTAGAAAGTTATGATAAAAGCGAACAGATTATGATATACTTAAATAAAGATCATGATATCAAAGATAAGTATGAAGATAGTGATTGGATAAAGACACCATTAGTCATCTTTTTAAATAATACATACGATCTTTTGATAAAGAAAGAAGTTATGAAAGAATATGGATTTGAAGAAATAGAGAAGGAGGTTAAAAAGATGTGTAATTTAGGAGAAATGATAGCCAGAGAAAATATAGAAAAAGGACATTCTATGGGGATTGAACAAGGACAAAAGTTGGAAAGAATTACATTAATTAAAAATATGATGGAAAGTTTACAATGTTCCATGCAAAGAGCTATGGATGTTTTAAAATTGACAGCTGATGAAAGAAAAGATGTTGAAGAATATTTTAAATCTTAAAATTATAAGCGATATGAATTTCATATCGCCTATTTTCTTTTAATGATTGTTACATTTCTTTGACCATCATGATTGACACGATGTGAAAAGAATAAATCATTATTTTCATTTGTACAATAAGAAGAAACTTGAATATTTTCTTCTAAAACCCCTAAATTTAATAATTGTTGTTTATTTAATCCTTTATTGTCTAATAAATAATGAGTTTCATCTGTTTTTTGATAAAAGGTGAAGTATCAAAGTTCATTTTCTTAACTTGATTAATCACATCATCTTGCACTTCTAAGTGCTTTTTAGAAAGACAAGGACCTATTAAACAATACATTTCTTTTGGATTACAATTTTCTTTTTCAATAAGATAACGAATTGTATGATCAACAATTTGTCTAACTGTACCAAGCCATCCTGAATGAATAGCACAAACGATTTTTTGATCTTTGCAATAGACTAAAATTGGTGTGCAATCTGCATGAAATGACAGTAAGAATAAATCTTTATCTTTCGTATAAGTTGCATCTACTTCATAAAGGTCATCTGTTTGTTTTAACATATTGGTACCACCATCTTTCATTAAAAAGACTTGTTTTAATTGGTAGAATGTGTTTGTCTAGGGGCTACCATATGTTCTAAATCTGTATTTAGTAATGAAGCAAGTTCTTGTCTATTTCTAGTACTTTTAAATAATTTGGATTATTTAAAGAAATATCCCCTAATTTCCTAGTTGTTGTATATGCTTCTACATCTTCATGTAAATTCCATTTTATTAATTTCATTTGTTTCTCCTTTACAAAAGTCCAATTCTTTTTAATACATGACCATATCTTATATTAGGAGGTGTTATTATGAGTTGTAATTGTCAACAAAATACATGTTGTAATGGACAATATGGAAACTTTGATAATAACGGTTATGCAAATTATTTTAATTCAAATATAGGAAATGGTTTTACTCCACAACCAATTATCGCTCCTAAGAAAGTATGTACAACATTTCAAAATCAATATGTAGAACAACCTATTATTTGTCCAATTGAATGTCGTCGCGTTAATAACATTGTTTATGTTCCACGTTATTACCCTCGATATGAACAAACATGTTATACACAAACAAATCGTTATTAAAAATAGGTGCTTAGCATCTATTTTTTTGTAAGTTCTTGTAAAAACTCATCATCTGGATCAATATAGATTGTTTTATAATTATCTAAAATTACTTTTCCTGGTTTACTACCCGCAGGTTTTTTGAGTGTTTTGACGAGTGTATAGTTTACTGGAACACTACTTGAATTTTTTCCTTTTTGAATAGTATGCAGCAATTTTAGCAGCTAAACGAATCGTATATTCATCTAAATCTTGTGCTTTAACAATGACATGGCTTCCCGGCATATCTTTTGCATGGAACCACATATCATAACGATGCGCATATTTAAATGTTAAATAATCGTTTTGTAAGTTATTTTTACCAATATCGATTTCAGTTCCATCTTTTGTAAGATATTGTTGAAATTGAGGACGTTTTTTTCTTACGAATTGTATTTTTTTTGTTTTTTCTTTTTTAAATATCCTTCGTTTTTCTAATTTCTTCTTTGATTTCTAAAGCATCATAATATGTTGCTTGTGACATAGCGGTTATTAAAGAATCGAAATATTCAATTTCTTTTTCAGTTAAATCAATTTGTTCTAAAAGAACATTGATTGAATTTTTAGCTTTTTGATATTTTTGATAATATTTTTGAGCATTGGCTTTTGGATCTAATTTAGGATCTAAAGTAATATCTAATTTTGTATTATCATAATAATTGTCAACAACAACATGAGTCATTCCTTTTTGTATTAAATGTAAAGAAGCATATAATAAATCTCCTTTAATACGATAATCATCGCTATTATGTGAATCATCTAAGGTTGCTTTTAATTTCTTTTAATTTTGAAGTTATTTTTTGATATTCATTTTGTTATAAATTTTAAAGATTACTTGTTTGTTGTTTAATTCTTTCTTTTGATCTATTTCATTAAAGTGAGTATCTAAACCATCAAATAAAGAATATTTTGAAGTTTCTCCTTGTAAATGTGTTAGTTCAATAACATGAAAATATTCTTTATCATTCACTTTAGTAATATAGAGATTTTGAGAATTTTCTATTTTCTTTCATAATCTCTTTAAAAGATTCATCTTGATCAATACGATATAAGATTTCTTTAGATAAAATAGGAGACATTCCTTGATAGATTTTAGTAAGTTGGTTATCTTCTACAAATTCGCTTCTAAAAGGATCAAGTTTTTTTATCATTGGTGGTAATTGATAAAGGGCTCCGGGTTGTAAAAATCTTTCACTATTCATACTTGGTGAAATATGTTTAATACAATCAATGATTTTATCGTTTTGACCTACTAAGATAATATTTGAATGTTTACCCATCACTTCTACATAAAGAATATATTCAATATAATCACCTAATTCATTATGACAGCTAAAAGTGATTTTAAAAATACGATCCAAATCGATTTGTTCAATATCTTTAATATAACCACCTTCTAAAAGCTTACGATAAAGCATAGTAAGCGGATTAGGAGATTCTGGTGTTGGATAAGATAAAGATGTTAATTGAACACGTGCATACATTGGATGACTTGAAATCAATAACTGATAATTCTTTTTATTTGCACGAACTTGAAATAAAAGTTCATATTTTGATATTTGATAAATTTTATTGATACGACCGCCTTTTTATTGTTTCTATAATAATTTTTTACTTGATGCATCATAATGCCATCATATGCCATAGTTATCACCCCAAAATACTATAACATATTTGAAATTTAATTGACATTATCTCTTTGTTATTGTAGAGTTATTTTTATAAAAAAAAGGGGTGTGGAAAAATTGAAAAGAGGAATGTTAATCATTCTTAGTGGGCCTAGTGGTGTTGGAAAAGGAACAGTAAGAGAAGAATTGTTCAAAGATGATAGTTTAAATTTAAGTTATTCTATTTCAATGACAACAAGAAAACCTAGACCTACAGAAACAGATGGTGTGGATTATTTTTTTGTTGACGAAAAAAGCTTTGTTGATAAGATTGCTCAAGGTGGCTTATTAGAATGGGCAAGATTTGTAGGTAATTATTATGGTACCCCTAAGGATAATGTAGATCGATTATTAGACGAGGGTAAAAATGTCGTTTTAGAAATCGAAGTTCAAGGAGCATTGCAAGTCATGAAAAAATGTCCTGATGCATTGACTATTTTCTTGGTACCACCTTCATTAGAAGAATTAGAAAGACGTATTCGTGGTAGACGTACTGAAAGCGAAGATATCGTAAAAGAACGTTTGGATAAAGCACGTAAAGAAATTCAAACAAAAGATGAATATAAATATGTTGTAGAAAATGACGATGTTCATCTAAGCGAAAGATAAAATAGCAAAAATTATTAAAGAACATCAAAAGTAACTGTTGGTTTTATAACTGACAGTTTTTTTGATAAAGCTACAATAGATGTGGTAAAATACAAACAAAAGAGAGGTGGAAATATGTATATTGTTAAAGTTCTTGTGGAACATGCAATCTATAAATTAGATACGACCTATGACTATTTATCTAAATATCAAGTTTTGGCAGGTTGTCGAGTCCATATCCGTTTTGGTTATCAACAACTTGTAGGTTATGTCGTTGAATGTCAAGAAACACTTTTTACTCAAAAACAATTAGAAGAAAAAATGGTTTTAAATATTCTTTTATCCAAGATGTCATTGATCAAAAACCATTACTTAATCAAGAATTACAAGAACTTGCAAACTATCTTTCAAAACAAACGCTTTCTACAAGAATCAGTTGTTTACAATGTATGTTACCACCTCAATTAAAACCAAGTACCAATCATAGTGTTGGCATTAAATATCAAAAAGTTGTTTCCTTTGTAAAAGATATTCCCCTTAAAACAACAAAACAACAAGAAGCTTTAAATTATATAAAAGAACACGATTTATTACCCATAAAGGATTATCCTTTTTCAACAGCTCTTTTAAATAATATAGAAAAACAAGGAGCAATTATTTATAAACAAGTAGAAGTTTATCGAAATCCTTACAATGAACATCTACAACAAGAAGATTATCCCTTGACTACTAGCCAACAAAAAGTTGTTAATCAAATATTAGCATTTTTTCATCAATTTAAAACCTTTTTACTTTATGGAGTCACAGGTTCAGGAAAAACAGAAGTTTATTTACACCTTTCTAGATTTGTGATTGAACAAGGAAAAACTGTCTTGATGCTTGTCCCTGAAATTGCTTTGACTCCAATGATGGTCTCTGCTTTTAAAAGCCGTTTTGGAAAAAGCGTCGCTATCTTACATTCAAAATTATCAGCGGGAGAAAGATATGATGAATATCGTCGAATCATTGATGATGAAGTAAAAATCGTCGTTGGAGCAAGAAGTGCTGTTTTTGCACCACTGGAAAATATAGGTTTGATTATTATGGATGAAGAACATGATGCCAGTTACAAACAAGAAAGTCCACCACGTTATTTAACATCTCAAGTAGCGAGAAAAAGGGGTGCTTATCATCAATGTCCAGTTGTTTTAGGTAGTGCCACACCTTCTCTTGAAAGCTATAGTCGTGCTTTAAAGGGTGCCTATGAATTATGTATACTTTCTCAAAGGGTCAATCAAAAACCTTTACCACAAATTGAATTGATTGATATGGTCGAAGAAATGAAAGCACATCATTATGAAGTATTATCAAGGAAGATGAAAGCTAAAATACAAGAAACAATCGATAAAAATGAACAAGTGATTTTATTGCTTAATAAAAGAGGTTATTCAAGTTATGTTCGTTGTTTAGATTGCGATGAAGTATTAAAATGTCCTCATTGTGATGTATCTTTAACTTATCACAAAGATACTCATACAATGCGTTGTCATTATTGTGACTTTCAAGTACCTTACCAGCAAAAATGTAGTCATTGTGGAAGTACTAATATTAAACTGATTGGTAGTGGTACCCAAAGATAGAAGAAATTATTTACAAAATAATTTTATAAATTCAAGAGTGATTCGTTATGATGTTGATTCTACAAGAAAGAAGCAAGGACATCATCAATTGCTTAAACAAATTTGAAAATCAAGAAGCAAATATTTTAATTGGGACACAAATGATTGCTAAAGGATTAGATTTTGAAAATGTGACTTTTGTAGGAGTTATTAATGCAGATCTTTCTTTAAAATATTCCTGATTTTAGAGCAAATGAAAGAACATTTCAATTATTAGAACAAGTTTCTGGTAGAAGTGGTCGAGGGAAGAAACAAGGAACAGTGATGATTCAAACGTATAACCCTGATCATTTTGTTTTACAATGTGTTAAAAATCATGATTATCAAAGTTTTATCAAAAAGAAATGGAAATGAGAAAACTTGCGAAATATCCACCTTATTGTTATTTAATAAGTATTTTAGTGCAAGGTAAAAAAGAAGATGATGTGACTTTTTGCAGTCAACAAATAAAGGAATATTTAGTAAAACAATTACGAAGGCAATTGTTTTAGGACCTGCTAATTGTACGATTTATAAGATGAATGATATTTATCGAAAGAGAATGACACTTAAAATAACGAATACAACACATGTTTATGAGGTATTGCATGCAATGAGTGATTATTATAATAAAAAAGGAAGAAAGGTAAATGTGATATGTGATTTTAATCCATACACAACGATATAGTTATGGCAAGAGAAAATGCATTTATGATTTTAAATCAATATTTTGAAGATGAGAGTTTTTTAAATATTGCTTTAAATGAACAATTAAAGAAAAGTAATTTAAAAAGAGAAGATAAAGATTTATGTACAACCATTGTTTATGGAACAATTCAAAATCTTTTATATATTCAATATCAACTTCAACCTTATATTAAAGGAAAAAGAGTAAAGAAAAAATAAGGACACTTCTTTATATGTCTTTATATCAATTGATATATTTAGATAAAATACCTGAATATGCCATTATTAATGAAGCGGTTAAAATAGCTAAAAAAGAAGGTTATCAAACAAGTCAATTTGTAAATGCGGTATTGAGGAATTTTACAAGAAACGAAAGAAGATCATTAGAGGAATTAGATGAATTAGAAAAAATCTCGATTATGACAATCACATCCTTTATGGATGGTCAAAATGTTTAATAAACAATATGGCTTAGAAAAAACAAAAAATGATTTGTGAAGAAGATAACATGCCTCCTACAAGAAGTGGGAGAGTCAATACATTAAAAAACAACAAGAGAAGAGTTATTAAAAAGAAAAGCTGTTTTGAAGAAGGAACATTGTCTCAAGATGCTCTTTTATATAAAAGAGGAAATCTAGCCTATACTTCTTATTACAAAGAAGGTAAAAGTAACGAATTCAAGATGAATCAAGTCAATTAGTAGCAAGACTTTTAAGAATCCTCAAAAAACAGATTAACGTTTTAG
>ENA-OQHY01001399-OQHY01001399.1-human-gut-metagenome-genome-assembly--contig:-NODE-1399-length-10277-cov-1.491034_pt1 | contig 10277 bp, 15 predicted proteins | sample MGYA00242570_ERZ504733 | MGnify/ENA primary metagenome ERZ504733 (study PRJEB26092, sample SAMD00036219) | human gut metagenome | host: Homo sapiens | study: EMG produced TPA metagenomics assembly of...
TCAGGATTTTGATGTTTATTAAGGCTGGTCAGTATGATTATCTCATTCTAGATGAGGCACAGGTCATGAAGAATACTCAGACGAAGATTTTCTCAATATTTACGTGATTTTTCTGTTCCGCATTGCCTAGCTCTATCTGGAACGCCTATTGAAAATCATTTGTTGGAGATTTGGTCTATTTTCCAGATTGTTTTACCAGGGCTTTTACCAGCTAAGAAAACTTTTCTTAAGCTAACACCTATGGAAGTGGCCCGGTACATTACTCCATTTATTCTTAGACGTAAAAAAGATGAGGTTCTTCCTGATTTACCGGACCTGATTGAAATTACACACCAAAGTGAATTGTCGGATAGTCAAAAGGCTATTTATTTAGCACAATTGCAACAGATGCAACAAGGTTTAATTTCAGCAAGTGATCAGGAAATCAATCGTCGTAAGGTGGAAATCTTGTCAGGAATTACCCGCTTACGCCAAATCTGTGACACGCCAGCCCTCTTTATGGATTACGCTGGTGATAGTGGGAAATTAGATAGTCTTAGAGACCTACTTAGTCAAATTAAGGAATCAGACCATCGTGTCTTATTTTTTCACAATTTCGTGGGATGTTAGATATTACAGAGGAACTTTTACAAGAGTTAGGTATTTCCTCTTATAAGCTAACAGGGTCGACCCCATCTGATAGTCGTCAGGAGATGACCAGAGCCTTCAATCAAGGAAGTCGAGATGCCTTTTTGATTTCTCTGAAAGCAGGAGGAGTGGGACTGAATCTAACTGGTGCTGATACGGTAATTCTGATTGACCTTTGGTGGAATCCAGCGGTGGAAATGCAGGCCATTAGTCGTGCTCATCGTATAGGTCAGAAACAAAATGTCGAAGTTTTCCGTTTGATTACAAGAGGTACTATCGAAGAGAAGATTCTTGAGCTTCAAGAAGGTAAGAAAAATCTCGTTACAACAGTATTAGATGGCAATGAAAGCTGTGCTAGCATGACAGTTGAGGATATTAAAGAAATTCTTGGTATTGCAATATCTTAATCTGTTATACTTAATATTGGAATACTAAGATATAAAAATGACACTAGGCAAATCTTTTGAATTAGGCTATAATAGAATATTGCAAGACGTATCTCCCCATTCCCGATTGTTTATATTAAGATACGTATCATCTCGAAAACGAAAGGAAGTCTTTTATGCATCGCCAAAGACGACAATTTCCGTTGATTCCGGACGGAGAATCTTGCTTGCAAGAACCTATCTCTATGCGTTTATACGAAAATGAAGATTTAATCACTAATATCCGTGGTCCTTATCAGGATAAGGACTATAACGATTTCTTTCTGAACCATGATTTCTTGTCAGCTAAGCCTCATAAACGTAAGCAGGCTCCAGACCGAGCTGAAACACAAGAGGATGGAATGACTTATGCTGAAGAAGCCCGTGAAAAGGCGAAGCGTGACGTACGTGATAAACGCCAAAAATACCTACGCCAAGAAGCTCAATCAACTAAATCTACGAATATCCGTTCACTAGCTGCTAAGCCTAAGGTAGAAAATAAGCCAAGCTTTGAGGCTACTGTTGAGGCAGTTGCTGTAACGACAGATAAGGAGCCAGTGATGACGTCTATCTTGGGAGCTCCTGTAAGTGCTATTAAGAGAACATTAGCACCAAATGGTAAACACTCAAAAATCCATCACTTGGCAAATCGTCTGAAACAAGATACTTATATCTTGGCAGAAGTGGCTCCAACTTATCAACAACCTAGTAATCCATCTCGTAAGAACGTCAAGAAAAATAGCTATGACTTCTTGAAACGTAGCCAGGTTTATAATTACACAGAACGTCAAATTCACCGTGAACACCGAATTGCTCAAGAACTAAATTTGACGCATTTAGAAGATGCAAATTAATCGCAGTTTGATTGCAAGGAGAAACTATGTCAAAAACTTATCATTTTATTGGAATTAAAGGATCTGGTATGTCGGCTTTGGCTTTGATGCTCCATCAAATGGGACACAAGGTTCAAAGGTTCCGATGTGGAAAATACTACTTCACTCAACGTGGTCTTGAGCAAGCGGGCATTCCAATCCTTCCTTTCGATGAAAAAACATCACTGAAGATGTTGAATTGATTGCTGGGAATGCTTTTCGTGAAGATAACAACGTTGAAATTGCTTATGCCATTAAAAATGGTTATAAGTTCAAGCGTTACCATGAATTTTTGGGTCATTTCATGAATCAGTTCACTAGCTTTGGTGTGGCTGGTGCACATGGTAAGACCTCTACGACAGGACTCTTGTCACACTCTATGAAAAACATCACAGATACGTCATACCTTATCGGTGATGGAACAGGACGTGGTTCTGCCAATGCGCAATACTTTGTCTTTGAAGCAGATGAATATGAACGTCATTTCATGCCGTACCATCCTGCTTACTCAATTATCACTAACATTGACTTTGACCATCCAGATTACTTTACAAGTATTGATGATGTTTTCTCAGCATTCGATGATTATGCAAAGCAAGTACAAAAAGGGCTCTTTGTTTACGGTGAGGATTCTAACCTCCGTAAAATTACATCCAATGCACCAATCTATTATTATGGATTTGAAGAAAATGATGACTTCATGGCAACAGATATTATTCGTACAACCACGGGGTCTAACTTCAAGGTGAAGCATGATGGACAAATCATAGGGGAATTCCATGTACCAGCTTATGGTCGTCACAATATCTTGAATGCAACTGCGGTTATTGCTAACTTGTATGTAGCTGGTTTTGACATGGCCTTAGTTGCTGAACATCTAAAAACTTTCTCAGGGGTTAAACGTCGTTTCACAGAGAAAATTATTAGTGATACTGTTATCATCGATGACTTTGCTCACCACCCAACTGAAATTATTGCAACACTAGATGCAGCACGTCAAAAGTACCCATCTAAAGAGATTGTTGCTATTTTCCAACCACATACTTTTACCCGTACCATTGCTCTTCTTGATGACTTTGCTGAGGCTTTAAATGAAGCGGATGCTGTCTATCTGGCACAAATTTATGGTTCTGCGCGTGAAGTTGACCACGGTGATGTAAAGGTTGAAGATCTTGCCGCTAAGATCAATAAACCTGCTAAAGTGGTTACAGTTGAGAATGTTTCACCTCTCCTTGACCATGACAATGCTATCTATGTCTTTATGGGAGCTGGGGACATCCAACTTTATGAACGTTCATTTGAAGAGCTCCTAGCAAGCTTGCAAACCCATATGTAATATATTGAGGGCTGTAGCGATTTCGCTCGGCTCTTTCTCTTGGATAGAAAGGAATCTTAGATGATTATTCGACACGCTAGAACGAATGATTGGACTGATGTTGTTCGTATCGAACAAGATAAATTTTTCGCCTGAAGAGGCTGCTACACCAGAGGCTCTTGCAGAGCGTTTAGAGACAATTTGCGATACTTTCCTAATTGCTGAAATTGATGGCACTGTAGCTTGTTATATCGAAGGACCTGTGATTTCGTAACGATATCTTACAGATGACTTGTTCTACAAGGTAACTCCTAATGCTAGTCAAGGAGGCTATATCGCGGTTACTAGTTTATCTATCTCCAAAGACTTTAAAGGGCAAGGTGTTGGAACATCCTTGATTGCAGCTTTTAAAGACCTGGCTATTGCTCAAAAACGTCAAGGAATTAGCTTGACTTGTCATGATTACCTGATTACCTACTATGAGATGAATGTTTTCATTGACGAAGGTGAGTCCAAATCAAACCATGGCGATAGTATTTGGTATAATATGGTCTGGGAGAACCCAGAGGGCTAGTAATACCAGTGTTACTTTACTGTGACAAAGAACCAATTGATTTGCATTAACTGGTTTTTTAAGATATAATGGCGTTTGTTACTATAGAGGAGGTATGCCTTGACGGACAAGCATAATGAATACTCGGAATCTGCTGAAGATAGCCTAAGCTTTAAAAATCAGGTTCTTCGAGATTTACAAGAAGCGACACGGCTCCGTTCTCTTCGTGAGGAGGAGCATAAAAAAAGTGCAGCTGTTCCCGAGACACCACTTTCAATGTCAGCTGATAGCCATGCAATAGATTCTGGATCAGCGTCAAATAAAGTAAGTAACCAAAATTTGAGTTCTCATTCTGTTGCTCATAGTGCTATAGCTAAAACTATGACTTCTGAGACGGTTCGAGATTTTCAATATAGTGTTGACTTGTCTTCTAATTCTCAAGCTGATTCTTCAGCTCCTGATGTCCATTCAAACGTAATATCAAGTCCTAAAGAGCAAGTTGATAAGGAGAAAAATTTAAGTATTCCTCAGGAGACTGAAATATTGAAACGTCGTTTTAAACGTCCAGTTTGGGAAACTAGTCTTAACGCGGAATCAGAGGAAGAATATATTCCTGCAGATGTTGCTAAGGAGCTTATTGAAGCTAAGGCTAAAGAAGCTATCTACACGAATCCTAAAGAATTGGTGTCCAAGATGACATCAGAACGTCAAAAAGAAGCATTTTTGCGGGAACATCATACAGTAAGTAATCACTCTGAACCAGTAAGAGTTCAGTCAGATCTAGTAACTGATGGCAATGAGGGTGATGAGAGTATTGCTTTAGCAGCAGCCTCTGAAAAATCTAACAAAAAGAAACGTAAGAAAGTGAAGAAGAAAAAGTCTTCGCCAAAAGATGTTAAACAGGACGGAATCATCAACGAAGAACCGATTCATGCTCCAACCGAAATCAAAAACTCAATAAAAATAATCGTCGTGCAGGACGAGTTGCAAGAAACATCATTGTCTTCTTGATTCTTATCTTATCATTAGCTGGATTCTTTGGTTATCGATATGTTAGTGATGCAGTTGGTGCAAAAGATGTCAAGTCGACTAAGTTTATTAGTGTTGAAATTCCTGAAAATTCAGGTAGCAGTTACATCGGTCAGTTGTTGGAATCAGCTGGTGTCATTAAATCTGGTAAAGTCTTTAATTACTATACCAAGTTTAAGAACATTTCAAATCTAAAAAGTGGTTACTATAACCTTCAGCCTAGTATGACTATGGATGAAATTATTGAGGCACTTCAGAAAAAAGGAAGTGATAAGCCTCAGGAACCATCTCTGGGTACAGTCTTGGTTAAAGAAGGATACACCATTGAGAAAATCGCCAAGGCGGTTGAAGTTAATTCATCAGCTAAAAAAGGTAAACATTCATCTACTGGACTTAAGGAAAAAGACTTCTTGAAACTTATGAAGGATGATGCTTTCATTACTAAGATGAAAGCGAAGTACCCAACCTTGTTGGCAAACCTTCCGAATTCTACAGATGCTAAGTATGTCCTAGAGGGGTATCTGTTTCCAGCGACTTATAATATTCATGACGATACGACGGTGGAATCTTTGGTAGAGGAAATGCTATCTACGATGGATACCCACCTATCACCATACTATGCAACAATTTTATCAAGTAACCACAACGTTAATGAAATCTTGACTCTAGCTTCTCTTGTTGAAAAAGAAGGAGCTACAGATGACGACCGTAAAACATTGCTAGCGTTTTCTATAATCTCTTAATTCAGACATGGCCCTGCAAAGTAATATCGCGGTTCTTTATGTTCTTGGAAAACTTGGTCAAGAAACGACCTTGAAAGAAGATACAACGATTGATACGAATATTGACTCCCCTTATAATGATTATGTTCATAAGTTGATGCCTGGTCCTGTAGATAGTCCTAGTCTGTCGGCAATAGAAGCGGTTATCAATCCATCTTCTACCAAGTACATGTACTTTGTGGCGGATGTATCAACTGGTAATGTCTATTTTGCTGAGAGCTATGAAGAGCACCAGCATAATGTTGAAACTTATATTAATAGCAAACTAAAAGATAAATAGTCTTATTGGTTAATTAAAATTCAGTCACTGACTACTGAGTTTGATTTCAAACCAACTGGCTAAAAAATAGGAAAGAGAAAAAAATGGCAGAAAAAACATATGTAATGACCCTAGCAGAAAAAAAACAACTTGAAGCAGAATTGGAGGAGTACAAACTCGGCCGTCGTCCAGAAGTTGTAGAACGTATTAAGATTGCACGTTCTTATGGTGACCTTTCAGAAAACTCTGAGTATGAAGCAGCCAAAGACGAGCAAGCCTTTGTTGAAGGACAAATTCAAATTCTTGAAACAAAGATTCGTTACGCAGAGATCGTTGATAGTGATGCTGTTGCCAATGACGAAGTTGCGATTGGTAAAACAGTTGTTGTGCAAGAAGTTGGTACAAGCGACAAAGATACTTACCATATCGTTGGTGCAGCCGGTGCTGATATTTTCTCAGGTAAAATTTCAAATGAAAGCCCAATTGCTCAAGCCTTGATTGGTAAGAAAGTTGGAGATAAAGTAGCTATCGAATCACCAGCAGGTAGCTACTCTGTTGAAATCCTTAGTGTAGAAAAAACATCCTAAGCAAATGTTAGGACAAAATTGTCTAGCATTTGAATAAACATCGAAATACCTACATGGTGTAGTAGCTTTTTGATCTTTGTGGGAGTGAGGCAGAACATTTGTTCTGTCTCACTCCTTTTTTAGTTACCAGAGATATTAGGAGCTAGGTTAGTCTTAGTTTATCTATAAGAAAACACTCTTGAAGTTTTTTGAACTAAACCCCAAAAGTTAGACAGAAACAATCTACCTTTTGGGGTGTTTTATTATGAAATTAGCTTATGAAGATAAAGTTCAAATATATGAATTGAGAAGACAAGAGGGAGAGTACCTAAAGTGGGGCGTAAACGCAAGTATTCTTCATACCAAGGAGAAGTTGGCAAGAAAGCAGATAACCTATTCAACGTCAATTTGAAAGCTCTAAACCAATGGAAAAGTGTTATACGGATGTGACAGAGTTTGCAATTCCAGCAATCAGCCAAAAGCTCTATTTATCACCAGTATTAAGATGGCTTCAATAGTGAAATCGTCGCTTATAATCTTTCTAGATCGCCGAATTTAGTACAAGTGAAAGCTATGCTAGAACAAGCTTTTACAGAGGATCATTACGAAAATACAATTCTCCATAGTGACCAGGGATGGCAATGTCAACATGATTTCTATCATCATTTTTTAGAGGGTAAAGGAATCCAACCGTCCATGTCACGTAAGGGAAATAGTCCAGACAGTGGTATGATGGAGTCCTTCTTTGTCATTCTTAAGTCTGAGATGTTTTATGGTTACGAGAAGACGTTTCACTCACTTGAGCAATTGGAACAAGCTATTGTAGACTATATTGATTATTACAATAACAAACTAATCAAGGTAAAATTAAAAGGACTCAGTCCTGTGCAATACAGAACTAAATCCTTTGTGTAAATTAATTGTCTAACTTTTTGGGGTCAGTACAGAAGGCTCGGGGTATTAATTATTCTGATTTAATCGCTTCAATCAAAGCCTCAGCTTGATTCTGAAGGCTTTCAAGAACTTCTTCTGTTACTACGAATTTTCCATCTACCAGGCTGTATCATTTACACGTGTCGCTGTAAAATCACCAACTACTTGGGTACGGATAAATGGTAACAATTCTTTGTAGGCATCAAAAAGTTGATTGTGACCACCATTAGCAACTGATGATACAGTTACAATCTTATCTTGAAGAGCTGATGGTCCTGAAGGATCTGATAGATCAAGGGCACGACTCAACCAGTCAAGCAAATTTTTCACTGGCCCAGGAATTGAAAAATTATAAACCGGTGAGAAAATCCAGATAGCATCAGCAGCCAAGATCTGCTCTCGAACTTCTGTCAAAACAGGAAGAATTGGACTTTCTAAATCCTGATTAAAAACAGGTAATTGACTATATTCAAGATAAGAAACATTAGCTTTACCAGCTAGCATTTTCTCAGCTTCTTCTGCTAATTGGTGGTTAAATGATCCCTTACGAAGAGAACCAACGATAAATAGAATGTTTTTCATGATAAATTTCCTTTGTATTTCTAATAATCATTTTTACTACTACGTAGTAATATAATTGATTTTAGTATAAATATAAAGAAATCTCTGCTCAGACATTCTTAAATTTTTTCAGAAGCTCTACCAATTGGGACTGTTCGTCAGGAACAAAACGGAAAAAGTCTCATCAATTGCTCGCTGATGTGGGGGTTTGCTGCTTGGATAATACGGCGTCCCTCATCCGTCAAATCAATCTCAAAAGCACGCTTATCTGTTTGACAGGCTTTTCGTATCAACCAACCCTTTTTCTCCATGTTTTTAATGACGACAGTCATATTACCCGAAGTGGCAAGCCATGCAATCAATTAATTCGCTAATCTTCATACGCCCCTTGGCATTAAGCATATCCATGACTCCAAATTGAGTTGGTGTCAAATTAAATTCTTTAAAGGTCTCAGAAACCTTTGGCATCGATGGTCCGAAAAGCATTACGCATAACAACCATACTTTTACAGCCATGTTTTATCTAGATCACTCATTCTAGTCCTTTCCAAATAGATGCTATTTTTAATAATCTACCACAGTTTTTCTAAAAGTGGTATATAAAAATGAAAAAATAAGAAAAAGAGAATTCTGAGATATCTAACCAATATCTCAGAACTCTTTCATTTCTAACTATTACGATTCCAAAAAAGGGCTAATAAGATAACAGCACCTAATACCGAAGGAACTATAGCTGTATCTGCTAGCATTGGTCCCCAATTTCCAAAAAGAAGCTGACCAACAAATGCACCAAGCCATCCTACAAAGGTCTTACCAATGCAACCCATATGTTCTCCTCTATTCGAAATAGCAGAGGCAATAAGGCCAATTAGAAAACCAACTATCATACTTCCAATCATGAGAAATCCTCCACAATACTTAAATCACCCAATCACCATTTCGGAAGATTGGTACACGGCTACCATCATGGTGGATGCATCAATATTCATTTGATTTGAGCCAATCATAAAATCTACATGTACATCAGAACGATTAAGACCAGCTGCTTTAAGTTCCTCTTCTGTCATATCTGCTCCTCCCTCAACACTGGTCGCATAGGCTGCTCCAATAGCTAGGTGGTTGGATGCATTCTCATCAAAGAGGGTATTGAAGAAGGTAATCCCAGATTGTGAAATAGGGCTTGAATCTGGTACCAAGGCACATTCACCTAGAGCACGCGCCCCATTATTGTTGAAGACGAGATTCTTCATCACTTTCTCACCTTGATCTGCTGTAATATCTACAATTTCACCATCTTTGAATGTTACTTTGATTCCCTCAATAATATTACCATTATAGCTTAGTGGTTTTGTACTTGAGACATAACCATATGCACGACGGAAATCTGGTGCCGTAAAGACCTCTTCTGTTGGCATATTAGGAAGGAAGCTCTCCCCCTGGTCATTGATTGCACCTGCAGACTCCCAAACGTGGTTTTCGGCAACCAAGGGTCAAATCTGTTCCTGGTGCTGTGTAATGAAGGCTGAGAATTGTGCTTCATTGAGTATACGTGCTTTAGCATCTAAACGATCAGCATGTTCCTTCCAGGCACGTACGGGATCCTTTTCGTAAACACGACAGATCTTGAAAATTTGGTTCCAAAGTAAATCTACGGCTTCCTCATCACTCGAAGCATTAGGAAAGACCTTCTTAGCCCATTCTTTACCTGCTGCTGCAGCTACTGTCCAACTAACCTTATTAGACTGAGTTGCTACCTGCATAGGTTTAAAGGCCGCTCCAATAGCCTTAGCATGAGCAAATAGACGTTCAGGAGCTACACCATTAAGGGCACCTGGATCAGAAGAACGGACTCCTAAACGACTTGCTTTCTTTTCTAACAAATATTCCATCTCCGCTTTTTTATAAGCTGGAACCTCTTCGATTCGATTCGTCTCTGCATGCAAGAAACGCTCGCGATTAATAGTATCATCCGACCATTGAACAATTACCTCAGCTGCTCCTAAAGCATAAGCTTCTTTTACTAAGAGGTGAGCCAGCTCTGCTTGTTCTACATCAATGCTCAAGGCCACTGTGTGACCAGGCTGCACATTAATCCCATTAGCAACCAATAATTTAGCATATTTCTCAAGATTTTCTTTAAAATTTGGTAAAACCATGATTAACTCCTTGAAACTGTAATTTTCTATCAGTATACCATAAGACGAAGAAAAAGTTTTCTATCAGCTTTGGTCTGAAGCCATACAGCTACGAACTGATTTCCTGCATCCTTAAAGAGAATGGTTGCGGCAAGACTCATTAATGGGCACATGAAAGCAACGGAAGGAACGGAGATCGCAAGGATCTTGCTGAAGGGAT
>ENA-OQHY01001400-OQHY01001400.1-human-gut-metagenome-genome-assembly--contig:-NODE-1400-length-10274-cov-4.675076_pt1 | contig 10274 bp, 10 predicted proteins | sample MGYA00242570_ERZ504733 | MGnify/ENA primary metagenome ERZ504733 (study PRJEB26092, sample SAMD00036219) | human gut metagenome | host: Homo sapiens | study: EMG produced TPA metagenomics assembly of...
GGTATCGAGAATTTACCGGAGAACCTGCGGGAAGCGATCACGCTGTTTGAGGACAGCAGCTGGATGAAGGAAATCCTTGGGGAGGACTTTCTGCAAACAGTATGCACAGGCCAAGAGAAAAGAATGGCTGCGTTATTCCCAGGAGATTTCCGATTGGGAGATCGAGGAGTATCTGTATCGGATCTGATGAACGAGGCATAATGGGACGAAAGAGAGTGGCGGCTTATGAACACGAGTATCGTGATTGCATTACCGAAAATAGAAGATGCAAAAAAGATCCGCACAGTCCTTAACCGATATGGATTCACGGTGGCGGCAGTATGCAATTCAGGTGCCAATGCCCTTGCCAGTATCTCGGAGCTTGATGGCGGCGTTCTGCTTTGCGGTTATCATCTTCAGGATATGTACTACCGTGATCTTCTGGACTATATGCCGGATTATTTTGAAATGCTGCTTATGGCCTCCCGGGGAGTGATCAGTGAGGCGCCAACCTCCGTTTTATGTGTGGGAATGCCTCTGAAGGCCGGAGATCTGGTAAATACGGTGAGCATGATGATCTCTCAGATCGAAAGGCGCTGGAAAAAAGATAAGAAAAAGCCGAAGCAGCGTTCATGGAAAGAACAGAATTATATTTCAAATGCAAAGATGCTTTTAATGGAAAGAAATCACCTGAGCGAGGATGACGCATACCGCTATATCCAGAAATGCAGTATGGATTCCGGAACCAATATGGTTGAAACGGCCCAGATGGTTCTGATGCTTTTATATGATTCTGTGTAAAAAACAACAGGGCGGACAGAAATGATCTGCTCTGAATGCTTGATATCACACCGGATCGGGAAAAATTCCGCAGGGGATTTCCTGATTCGGTGAAACTACTTTGAATTGGAGGATGAGGGAATGGAATTTATGGATGGAATCTGTAAGACTAGAGAATGTGCCTGGGATGTGCTTCTTTCCGAGAGCATGAAAGACCAGGAAGCAACAGTGGAAGGTGCAATACACAGCATCCGTAATATGGGTGACGTGGCATTTGTGATACTTCGAAAAAAAGAAGGGATTTTTCAGACCGTATATGAAAACGACAAGACAAATGTTTCCATTCATGATCTGAAGGAGGCAATGTGTGTGCGTCTCACAGGAACTCTTCATGAGGAAGAAAGAGCGCCTCACGGAAGAGAACTCCGCATCAGCCATGTGGAGATCCTTTCCTCACCTGCAGAGCCTCTTCCGCTGGCCATCGACAAATGGAAGCTGAACACTTCCCTGGAGGCAAAGCTGAATTATCGTCCTATCGCCCTGCGTAATGTGCAGGAGCGTGCAAAATTCAAGATTCAGGAGGCTCTGGTGCGGGCATTTCGTGATTACCTCTATGAGAAGGGGTTCACCGAGATCCACACACCGAAGATCGGAGCCAGAGGTGCAGAGGGTGGTGCAAACCTGTTCAAGCTGAGTTATTTCCATAAACCGGCAGTTCTGGCACAGAGCCCGCAGTTTTATAAACAGATGATGGTAGGTGTTTTTGATCGTGTATTTGAGACCGGCCCTGTATTCCGTGCAGAGAAGCATAACACAAAACGTCATCTGAATGAATATACAAGCCTTGATTTTGAGATGGGCTATATCAACGGATTTGAGGATATCATGGAGATGGAAACCGGATTTCTCCAGTATGCGGTAGAACTTCTTAAGAAAGACTATGCTCATGAGCTTTTCATTCTGAAGGTGGAGCTTCCGAAGGTGGACAAGATCCCGGCAGTACGTTTTGACAAGGCCAAAGAGCTGGTAGCTGAAAAATATAATCGTAAGATCCGCAACCCATATGATCTGGAGCCGGAGGAAGAAGCGCTGATCGGAAGATATTTCAAAGAAGAATATGATGCTGATTTTGTTTTTGTCACACATTATCCGTCTAAGAAGCGTCCGTTCTACGCAATGGATGATCCGTCAGATGAGAAATTTACATTAAGCTTTGACCTTCTGTTCAAGGGACTTGAGGTAACTACAGGCGGACAGCGTATCCATGATTATCAGATGCTGAAGGATAAGATCGCAGCCCGTGGTATGGATGAAGAGGGTATGGAGCAGTACCTGGATACCTTCAAGCATGGAATGCCGCCTCACGGAGGACTTGGAATCGGACTGGAACGTCTTACCATGCAGATCCTCGGAGAAGAAAACGTTCGTGAGACCTGTCTGTTCCCACGTGATATGAACAGACTTGAGCCGTAATAAGGAGAAAAAAGATGGCAAAGATAATCGATGATGAAACAATGGAAAATGTCTGCATCCTTGCAAAGCTTTCTCTGACAGAGGATGAAAAGGAAAAAGCAAAAGAGGACATGCAGAAGATGCTGGACTATGTAGACAAGCTGGATGAGCTTGACACCTCTTCCGTAGAGCCCATGTCCCATATTTTGAGGACGAAACGTATTCCGTGAGGATGTTGTGACAAACGGAGATAATCATGAGGCAATGCTTGCCAATGCACCGAAGCAGAAAGAAAACCAGTATCAGGTTCCGAAAACAATTGGATAAGACAGGAGACAGGACATGGATTGGGAAAATTAACCGCATTACAGCTTGCGGAAAAGATCAAGAAGCATCAGATAAGCGTCCTGGACGGTGTGAAATACGTATTTGATCAGATCGAAGCAAAAGAGGACAAGGTCCACGCTTATCTTGATACTTACAAAAAAGAAGCCTATGCAAGAGCAAAAGAGGTACAGAAGAGCATTGAGGATGGAACCTATACAGGACCTCTTGCCGGTGTACCTATTGCAATTAAGGATAATATCTGCATCAAGGGAAAAACAACTACCTGTGCATCAAAGATCCTTGAGAATTTTGTGCCGCAGTACAATGCCGAGGTTATTGACCGTCTGGAACAGGCAGGTCTTGTGATCATCGGAAAGACAAACATGGATGAGTTCGCCATGGGAAGTACCACAGAGACATCCGCTTACGGCGTCACCAGAAACCCGTGGGATCTGGAGCATGTTCCGGGCGGATCCTCGGGCGGCTCCTGTGCGGCAGTGGCAGCAGGAGAGACTTACCTGGCACTGGGTTCTGATACCGGCGGTTCCATCCGTCAGCCAAGCTCCTACTGCGGTGTTACCGGAATCAAACCGACCTACGGAACAGTATCCCGTTACGGACTGGTTGCCTATGCATCCTCTCTGGATCAGATCGGACCGGTAGGAAAGGATGTTGCAGACTGTGCGGCACTTCTTGAGATCATTGCCGGACACGATGCCAAGGACAGCACTTCCATGAAGAGAGAGGATCTTGATTTCTCCGCTTCTATGACGGATAAGATTGTGGGAATGAAATTCGGCGTGCCGAAGGAATATCTCTCAGAGGGACTGAACTCGGAGGTAAAAGAGGCCTTTATGAATACGCTGAAGAGCCTTACCGAGATGGGCGCAGTGGTAGAATTTTTTTCCATGAAGACAACAGAATATATGATCCCTGCCTACTACATCATTGCCAGCGCAGAGGCCAGCTCCAATCTGGAGCGCTTTGACGGTGTGAAGTACGGCTTCCGTGCAAAAGAGTACGAGGGACTTCATGATATGTACAAGAAGACAAGGACTGAAGGTTTCGGCGAGGAAGTAAAGCGCCGTATCATGCTTGGCTCCTTTGTGTTAAGCTCCGGTTACTACGATGCTTACTATCTGAAAGCACTTCGCACAAAAGCCCTTATCAAAAAGGAATTTGATCAGGCCTTTTCCAAATATGATGTTCTTCTTGCCCCGCATCACCCTTTACGGCGCCGAAGCTGGGAGAGAGCCTGAAAGATCCTCTTGCCATGTATCTTGGCGATATTTATACGGTAGCAGTAAACCTGTGCGGACTTCCCGGAATCACAGTTCCATGCGGAAAAGACGCAGCAGGCCTTCCGATCGGGATCCAGATGATCGGTGACTGCTTCAAAGAAAACAACCTGTTCCGCGCAGCACACGCCTATGAGAAAAAACGCGGTGATTTCGGAACAGCAATGGAAGGGGGAGAAAAGGCATGAAACAGTATGAGACAGTCATAGGACTTGAGGTGCATGTGGAGCTTGCCACAAAAACAAAGATCTTCTGCGGATGCTCCACAGAATTCGGAGGCGCACCAAATACACATACCTGCCCGGTCTGCACCGGTATGCCAGGCTCTCTTCCGGTCCTCAACAAAAAAGTGGTAGAGTTTGCCATCAAGGCAGGTCTTGCGGCAAACTGTCATATCCATCAGTACTGTAAGTTTGACCGTAAGAACTATTTTTACCCGGATAACCCCCAGAACTATCAGATCTCTCAGCTGTATCTGCCAATCTGCTATGACGGAGCTGTTGAGATCGAGACTTCCGCAGGCAAAAAGACTGTACGTATCCATGAGATGCATATGGAGGAGGATGCCGGTAAGCTGATCCATGATGAGTGGGAAGACTGCTCCCTGGTTGACTACAACCGAAGCGGGGTACCGCTGATCGAGATCGTATCCGAGCCGGATATGAGAAGCTCCGAGGAGGTTATCGCATATCTGGAAAAGCTCCGCTGCACCATGCAGTATCTTGGAGTTTCTGACTGTAAGCTCCAGGAGGGCTCCATGCGTGCCGATGTCAACCTTTCCGTCCGTGAGGTGGGAAGTGAGACCTTCGGAACAAGAACAGAGATGAAGAATCTGAACTCCTTCAAGGCTATTGCGAGAGCGATCGAAGGAGAGAGAGAACGTCAGATCGAGCTTCTGGAAGAAGGAAGAGCCGTTGTACAGGAGACAAGAAGATGGGACGATAACAAAGAGTCTTCCCATGCTATGCGTTCCAAGGAGGATGCAAAGGATTACCGTTACTTCCCGGACCCGGATCTTCCGCCGATCCACATTTCCGATGCATGGATCGAAGAGCTGCGTACTTCCATTCCGGAGCTTCGTGAAGCCAAGATGGAGCGTTATCAGAAGGAGTATGAGCTTCCGGCTTATGATGCAGGGATCCTGACCGAATCCAGACATCTGGCAGGACTTTTTGAGGAGACAGCAGTTCTTCTCGGAAACCCGAAAAAGGTGGCGAACTGGTTTATGGTGGAGGTTCTCCGCCTGACAAAGGACAAGGGCCTTGATTCGGAAAGGGTAAGCTTTACCCCGAAGCATCTGGCAGACCTTCTTTCCATGGTGGAGAAAAAAGAGGTCAGCGCACAGAATGCCAAGAAAGTATTTGAAAAAGTGTTTGACGAGGATATTGATCCGGTTGTATATATAGAAGAGAATGGTCTTAAGATCGTAGAAGATACAGGCCTTCTCAACGAAACTGTGAAAAAGATCGTAGATGCAAACCCTGGACCGCTGGCAGAGCTTCTGGGCGGCAAGGATAAGGTTATGGGATTTTTTGTAGGACAGCTGATGAGAGAATTGAAAGGCAAGGCAAATCCTGACAGCGTCAGAAAAGCACTGGCAGAGGAAATTGAGAGAAGGAGATAAAATACTATGGTTACAGTAAATCAGAATTATTTAAAACTTCCGGGAAGCTATCTGTTTTCCAATATCGCAAAGAAGGTAAGCGCATATAAGGAGGCCAATCCGGAATTTAAGGATTCTGTGATAAGTCTTGGAATCGGTGATGTGACACAGCCCCTTGCACCGGCGATCATCGATGCCCTTCATAAATCCGTAGACGAGATGGCACACGCAGAAACCTTCCACGGATATGCTCCGGATCTCGGATATGAATTCTTAAGAAGTGCCATTGCAAAAAATGATTATCAGTCCAGAGGCTGCGACATCAGCGCAGACGAGATCTTTGTTTCCGATGGAGCAAAAAGTGATTCCGGAAACATCCAGGAGATCTTCGGACTGGATAACAAGGTTGCAGTCTGCGACCCGGTTTATCCTGTATATGTAGATACCAACGTTATGGCTGGACGTACTGGCTTTATAACAAAGAGCGTGAGAACTTTGACGGTGTGATCTACATGCCCTGCAAAGAGGAGAATGGTTTCCTTCCGGAGATCCCGGCAGATGAGGTACCGGATCTGATCTATCTCTGCTTCCCGAACAATCCTACCGGTGGTGCGATCACAAAGGCAGCTCTTCAGGAGTGGGTCGACTACGCCAACAAAAACGGCTGCGTGATCATCTATGATGCAGCATATGAGGCATATATTTCCGAGGAGGATGTCCCGCACAGCATTTATGAGTGCGAGGGTGCGAGAACCTGTGCCATCGAGCTTCGAAGCTTTTCCAAAAATGCTGGCTTTACAGGCGTTCGTCTTGGATTTACTGTTGTTCCGAAGGACTGGTGCGTGAGGGCGTAGAGCTTCACAGTCTCTGGGCAAGACGCCACGGAACCAAGTTTAATGGTGCTCCGTACATTGTACAGAGAGCAGGCGAGGCTGTTTACTCTCCGGAGGGAAAAGCACAGCTGAAGGAGCAGATCGCTTATTACATGCGTAATGCAAAGACTATCCTCGAGGGACTTTCCGCAGCAGGATTTTCCGTGTCTGGTGGAAAAAATGCTCCATATATCTGGCTGAAAACACCGGATCAGATGACCTCCTGGGAGTTTTTTGATTATCTCCTTGAGAAAGCACACATCGTAGGAACACCAGGTTCAGGCTTTGGTGCACATGGTGAGGGATATTTCCGTCTGACAGCATTTGGAAGCTATGAGAATACTCTTGAGGCAATTGAGAGAATTAAAAATCTGTAATATGAGTATAAATTGCGGAGCAGGTCTTTGGAAAAGAGCTGCTTCGTTTTTTTACCGGATCAAAGAAGTATCCTGCTTCAATTGCGAATAGAAGCTCCCGGCAGGGTTGCGAAAAGCAATAAGCAGTGGGAAAAATTTGCCTGTAAGTTAATTTGTGAAAATAACAATAAGGATTGCGAAAATTTATCATATCATTTATAATTGTACAGGAAGTAAGGCACAGGCCGCAGAAAGCCTGTGTTCATAAAATTTCACAAATTTACGCAATCACGAAAGGGGATTTTATCATGGGTATCAGAAGAGTAGAAAATATGTGCGGCGGTAAAGGCCATGTGATCATCAAAGACATTCTTGAGGGAGACGAGCTGAAGGGAAAATGCGGACTTTACGCACAGGTTACCATCGAAAAAGGATGTTCTCTGGGATACCATGAGCATCATGGCGAGACAGAAACCTACTATATCTTAAGCGGTGAAGGCGAGTACGACGATAACGGCGTGAAACGTCCGGTAAAGGCCGGCGACATCACCATCACACCAGATGGAAAAGGACACGGTCTTACCAATACAGGCGACACAGATCTTGTGTTCATGGCACTGATCATTTTTGACTGATCCATATAGAAGAAAACAGAAGTGAGACAGAAGGGCGGCCTTTGTGAAGAGGCTGCCCTTTTTACGACTGAGGCGTAACCTGTGTCGGAGTATAAATTCTGGGATGAAAGATTCTCTGTCTCAGATTGTTATTAAACGAAATGTATTAATTGTATAAACAAAAAATATTTTTGGATTTTTTTAGAAAAAAACTGTTGACATACAAAAAGCACTTTGCTATACTATCACTTGTCGCGAGGGAGAAGATAAAGAATCCCGAAGAAATGCGATATGCGGAAGTGTCGGAACTGGCAGACGAGCAAGACTAAGGATCTTGTGAGCATTGCGCTCGTGTGGGTTCAAGTCCCATCTTCCGCATTTTTTATTTAGGAAACCTGCATCTGGAAACGGATGCAGGTTTTTTGCTGCCTAAAAATATCTGTAAAAAAGGAATCCGGATAGAAAATATCGTGTTTATATGTTATGATAGAAGAAAATGGAAGGAGCATAGTCATATGAGAAGAAAAAGTGCAGGAAAAAAGCTCATGGCCGTACTTATAGCGGCAAGCCTGGCGCTGACTCCGGCAGAGCTGACAGTGGCGGCAGAAATGGAACCAGAGGGTGAGGAAGCAGCATTTTTGGCAGAAGAAAGTGGAGATGCTGCATCCTCAGATCAAGAAGATACTGCAGAGACGGAAGCAGAGATTGCAGATGGATCAGCTGCTACAGAGGAACAGGAAACCACAGATACAGACAAGCCAGATACCGGGAATAACGTACAGGAGAATGCGGAAACAGGCGTAATGGAGCCTGGTGAAGAAGCACCAGAGGGTACTGCAGAAGAGGAAGATCCGGAGACTCCGGAAGCGGCAATGGATGCAGCCGAAGCGTTGGAGGAATGCGAACAGGAAGAAGAAAACGCAGCTTTTGATGATGGAACGAAGGATGCAGTGCAGGCATCTGCAGAATACTCTGATGGAAAATTTACGTGGGTACTGGACGGGAATGGAACACTGACCATTACGGGAAATAACATGGAGTTGACAAAAAATGAGATATCTGAAAGTGCTTTGAAGAAGGCAGGCATCGATTTTTCTAGAGTAAATAAGCTTGTAATCGGGAATGGGATCACAGGCTTTGATAGATGGGGCATGTGGAATCTGAAAAAATATATTAAGGAACTGGAAATCCATGGAAATGCAGGCATGAATATGCCGGAGCAATGCTTTTACGATGTGCCAAATATAGAGAGTGTGGTGATATCCGGTGCAGTGGATGTGCCGAGAGATATGTTTGGAAAATGTACCGGGCTGAAAAAGGTTACATTAAAAAATGGAGTGAGGTCTATTGGAGAGGATGCCTTTCGAGATTGCAGCAGTCTGGAGAGTGTGATATTTGAGAATACAGTATTGGAAAAAATCAGTGACGGAGCATTTTGGGGCTGCAGTGCGCTGAGTTCTATTGCGTTACCGGATTCCGTAACAGAAATAGAAAGGAATGCATTTTTCGAGACCGGACTCAGAAATATCCAGCTTCCGGAAAAACTGACGCTGATAGGAGGAGGGGCATTTTGTAACTGCAAAAATCTGAAGCAGGTACAGCTTCCGCCTCAATTAAAAGAGCTGGGTGAGGGTGCATTTTTTAACTGCGAAAATCTGACACAGATCCAGCTTCCGGCTCAGTTAAATAAATTAGGGACAGATGCATTCAGAAATTGTACATCATTGGATAAGATTGACATACCTGCCGGTCTGACGCAGATCGAGCCTGATACATTTTGCAATACCGGGCTGACCAGTGTGACCTTACATGAGGGACTGACGAAGATCGAAGATGGGGCGTTTCATGATTGCCTTAAGCTGAAAAAGATCCGTATTCCGAAATCAGTTACAGATATTGGTGGACTGGCATTAGGAATACGTTATAACAGGGGAAATGGTGCAGAGGAAGTTATTCCCGGTGGTTTTACAGTAGAAGGTTATACAGGCTCGGCAGCGGAACGATATGTAAAGAGAATGCATCAATGTGAAAATTTATATCATGTATTTTTTAAAGATGTGAAATTTGTTTCCATTGGTGGACAGACTGCAGCGGTTACCAATATCGGCAAAACAAAGATATCCGCACTTAAGACCGGGGCCTTTACCGGAAAGCCGCTGACCCAGGCACTCACCATAACCTACGGCGGTAAGAAGCTTGTAAATGGCAGGGATTACACCCTTACCTGGAAGAATAATAAAAATATCGGAACTGCATCCGTTACGATCAAAGGAAAAGGAAAATATAACGGTTCTGTTACAAAAAAATTCCGGATCACGGTTCAGAAAAACGCGGTCTATACAGTCAGCAGGCTGAAATATAAGATATCCAATGCAGACACATCCGGCAAGGGAACCGTAGTCTTTACCGGAGCTACGGACAAGGCAGCAAGAAAGACACTTACGATCCCGACGACAGTAAAGATTGGTGGAAAGAGCTTTCGTGTAACAGCCATTGGCACCTCTGCAATGTCCGGAGCGAAGAAGCTGACAACAGTGAAAATCGGAGCGAATATAATGACAGTAGGTGCGAAAGCCTTCTGCGGCTGCAGTAAACTCTCCAATGTAACGATCTTCAGCACAAAGCTTACGACAGCGAAGACCGGAGCCAATGCATTTAAGGGATCCGTTCCAACTGCAGATTTAAAGTACCGGCTTCCAGGGTAAGTGCATACAAAAAACTCCTCCGTGCAAAGGGTGCCGGACCAAAGATAATCGTGACAAAATAACAGAAAAACCGAAAAAATAGAAAACTTTTGAAAAAAGGTGTTGACATACAAGATCCACTTTGCTATACTATCACTTGTCGCGAGGGAGAAAATAAAAAATCCCAAGGAAATGCGGTCATGCGGAAGTGTCGGAACTGGCAGACGAGCAAGACTAAGGATCTTGTGAGCATTGCGCTCGTTGTGGGTTCAAGTCCCATCTTCCGCATGAAATTTAAAAAATGAAATG
>ENA-OQHY01001401-OQHY01001401.1-human-gut-metagenome-genome-assembly--contig:-NODE-1401-length-10271-cov-1.710469_pt1 | contig 10271 bp, 12 predicted proteins | sample MGYA00242570_ERZ504733 | MGnify/ENA primary metagenome ERZ504733 (study PRJEB26092, sample SAMD00036219) | human gut metagenome | host: Homo sapiens | study: EMG produced TPA metagenomics assembly of...
ACATGACGGACGGCCGCGAGCTGCCCGGTGCAAAGCTGAAAATCACCGATGCCAGCGGCAACATCATCGCCGAGTGGGAGACCAACGGCCAGCCCCACCGCATTGAGCGCCTGAAGCCCGGTGAGTATACGCTGATCGAGACTGCCGCCCCGGCCGGGTATCTTCTCGGCGAGGAAGTACACTTCACCGTGCAGGAGACCGGAGAGATTCAGAAAGTTACGATGTACGATGCCCCGGCGCATTCGCTGATTCTCACGAAGCGGGATATTGCCACCAATGCAAAGCTGGCAGATGCCCGCCTGACGATCCGCGATGCCTATGGCACGACCATTGAGCGCTGGACAACTACGGACGGCGACCATGCCATCCGGCGTACTGCCGGAGCGCTCTGCCGCCAAAGACCCACACAAGAATCTGCTGCTTCTTTCCGATGATACCAGTGAACACGTCTATACGATGGTGGAGGAACTGGCCCCGGATGGCTATCTGGTTGCGAGAGCATCACGTTCAAGGTCATGCAGATGAACGACAACCTTGTTGTGTTTATCTGGCAGGACGGTGGTTGGCAGAAGTCTTCCGAAGGGTATCTTGCTATGTACGATGAGCGCACCGATACGCCCGTGCCGCTTATGAAAACTTTCCCGCAGACCGGCAGCATTTTATAAAAACTGTGCCGAGTTGTTACGCTGCGCACAATTTGAGATTGGAGTGATCTTTTGTCCGTTTCTTGTTTTACCTCTACCAATTCGCATCTCTGCAAGTTCCTGCGCACCACCGGGCGCGACTGGCGCAATACCATCTACATCGAGTGTGGCGACTGCCAGCGTGCTGCGAGCCGCAGCTGCAAGAATCTTCTCTGCGCCTTTGACACGGCCGGCGTGCCGGTGATCGTTCCGGTGCATGATGTGGAGTACCTGTTCAGCACTACAGTGGACAAGTCCGAGTGTCGTGCCATCCTTACGAAAGCCAACTTCTGTGAGCTGTACAAAGGCTGGATTGACGAACATATCCGCGACCCCACGCCTGCCCGCTGAATGATTTGTACGTCAACTGGGAGGCCCCAGACCCTTGCGCTGTGAGGGCATTTCAAAATCGGTAAATAGGTTCTGAATAACAACAGTCCCCAAGGTGGCATCTTGGGACTGTTGTTTATGCTTATTATGAGCATATCTTGATTTGTTATCGCTGGATATTTCTAATTTCGGAAAATTCATTTTATCCTGTCTAATGGCAAGCCAACAATTTAGAATTTCCCGTCCGTCTTCAGAAACCTCCTTACCTTCTAATTTCATAGCAAGAGAAACTGCCCACCGACGGATGTTTCCTTTTTCTGATGCTGTTGCTACAGTATCATCTGAAGAAATTCGAGTTTGTTCTAGTAGCTGAGAAAGTCCCGCCAATATAAGTTCCATAGATTGTGATGTCAGCAGATCAAAACGATACTCAGCTGCAAATGAGACAGTTTGTAAAGCGGTAACAAGTTGTTTAGGAACCCCCCAAGCAATTTGCTGAGCAGCGACTTCTAATCCAGTTTGAATTTCATCATCCGGAAGCAGTCCTTTATCAGAATGACATATCGCCATTGCTAGAACATCATAACAACTGTGCGCACGTCGGATATCGGTGGACCTTAAAGCTCTTTCCAAATCCTTTTGGATTCAAAATCTCGTTTTAGGAGCATAGACCAAAGTCTCTTTGCACCATGGTGACTAATATGGTGTGTGTCACATTGAGCAAGAATCGCTGACAATACAGTATATTCTTTTTCTGGCAGAATCTCCTGTGCGCGAAGAGTTGTAAAAAACCAAAGTGCATGTAATATCTGATATATTTCTGTAACAAACATATCCTTATCGCCAAAGATATCAACCCATAGTTGATGTGGTCAGCCAGCGAAACAATTCTCTCTTTACTCGACTCGATAATTTGGCTTGTCTCATCTTGCGAAAAATCATTTGCATGACAAAATGAAACAGCTATAAGTTCGTTAAAAACATCCCTCCCGCCTGGAAAACGAATTGCCCCTGACGTATCATTTGAAATTTTATTTGCAATAGACCTGCAAAGATATCGAACTTCATCCTCCTCATGCTGAGACGGGAGCTTGAGGAGAACAGTATCTAACCAATATGCAGGAAGGCGAGGCTCACCATCATGCCAAATAAAATCTCCTAGCCATCTTTTCTGCTCAGAAGTCAATAATCCTTGCGACGAACAACAAAGCAGCCGATTCAAAGCTGCCAAGCTGGTATCACTTATTTTAGACTGTGCAATCAACTGTTCAACTTCCGGATAAGAACTTCCAGAATTAGTGCTGTAGCTACATGGCAATGCGAGAGCATCCCAACTGGATCAGGCAAATCGCGTTGAATATTCACTTTTTCTAAGTCAGGCAAAGGAAAAGCCAAAAGTTTTAACAGCAATTCGTGATGCCATTTAGTCGGATAGTTTGAAAGCATCCTTCTCACAAGTGATGTAGCCTGCAAATAGTACTCCTTTTGAGGCGAGTTATATAACTTTTCTAAAAACTCCAAAAGTTGTGCCATCATTTTATCGGAGCATTTAGAACACAATTGAGATAACACCTCTAAAAGAACTGTAGCCGCCCTCGTCACATAAGTCCTATCCCAAAATGCTTTAATATCTGTAAGCTCTGACTCTGTACGTAAAACCGCATCCATATAAAACCGACAGCACTCATCTGTGTCTTCTTGGGACCATGTGCTGAGGACTCCGCGCGTAAGCACGCTTTCCATATATTTTTCTTGGCCAGCCCTTACGCTAGTTAATGTAGCCCATAAAGGGCAATGCAAAGCTATGCGTTCTGCTGCTCCTCTAGCAGCCTTTGTACTTTCTACAACATTTCTGAGTTGAAATGGTATACCTGTATCCTCTCTAAAGCGAAGAAATGCAAATGAAAGGATTCTCTCTTCGTCTTCTCCTCCAAAATGTGTTGTAGATGAACTTGCCCCAAAATCAAAGCTGGGTTTACTTTCATGCGTTTGGAAAGGAACCCATGGACCTCTAATCTTGATGTGAAATACTTATTTTCATCCTCCCAATCCACTTCATACTGTCGATGAATCGTTCTGCGATATTCATCGACAAAATCTTGGGAATCGTTTTCACCGCTTGTTCTTTCCTCGTTTTGAGGTCGAGCCTGTGAAATATAGCTTTGTAATCTCATCATCGGGCTCTCCAGCGATACAAGAAACGCGTCTGGGCGAATCTGGTGGGCAAGGCGTAGCCGTAAGTTAGATAAAGAGTCTTGTAAAAGTGCAAGTGCACCATTATACTCTCCAATTTCAGCGTATAATGCAGACTTACGTAATGCCCATAATGTTTGATCTGGAGAAATTTTCCATTCTTTTAGTTGCTGTTTCAGTGCTTGAAACTCATACCGAAAAAGTGAGTGCAGACATATTTCCCATTGGAATTGCTCTTGTTGTTCCGCCGTAAGGAACGATTTTGAATTAACAAGTTCTTCATATTTTGCATTCCAACTTTTTTCATCACCGTATTCTCGAAAAGAACGAAGCATAGAGAGATTAATCGAACACTTTTCTGCACTGTTCGTATTAGTGGTTCTAGAGAGGATTTTTTGATAGAGTTTAACATCTGAACTAAAAAGCGGTAAAAGTGTCTTTTCATGCAACCAGTTGTATTCGTACAAATAATCAAGCTCATTTTCATTGTCAGGCTTTTTCCGTGAACAATGATCAACTAAAATCGAATGCGCTACGGATAGCAGGTGCTTCAAATTTTCTCTATTACGGAAAGAAAGCGTTAATACTTTAGGGCAACTTTCACGATTCTTTTTTAGAATAGGAAGAACTTCCGCGATAGATGCTACTCGATGGGTTTCCGTTCCCCATAGATGCTCTATTTTCCAATTTTGGCCTGTAACTCGATATTCATTGTATGAATTCCAAAGATAATCAAAAGTCTTCTCATAAATAGCATAGGTAGATTCGGCAGGAAAAATCTCAGATAAGTCAATGGTAATGATATTTCGTCTACGTAACCATTCTCTTCGAACATCCGAAACCGATTCATGATTCAGAAGGTATAAATAAGGGCATTTTCAGCGCCAAGATTATCACGAATCCAACCAATCCAATTATTAAAATTAGGATCATTTCCAGAAAAGCCAATCATGCAGAGAGTATTTTCAAGCAATGACTGCTGTTACTGTATTTACAAACGGTGCGAATTTTTGGGGGTATGTTCGATAGTCTTCAGCAGTAATGATAAAAGGGCGCTGTGATGGAAACGAACCATGAAGTTTAATGAGTCTTGTTGTACCAGAACTTCCCACAAGATCATTTTTATTGGGTTCACAATCGTAAATGTTTTTTCTAACAACTTTTCTCCAGCTCGTTCTAATAGAGTGTCGTAATTCGTTGTAAACACATCACTCCACGGCAAGCGCAAAAGTTTTTCATATAAGGATGATGGACGATAATTGGCATCTTTTATATTTTCTAGTAGAATGCGATCCAATTCGCTACGTCCATATGCAATTTCCACATTTTCAGCTAACGCAAGTGGGTCGTTCTGATTATAATCTCCTAGCTTTTCATTGAACTTATTTGCCAGCCCATCCCATAATGGTATATCGGGAACGTCAGATGTTACTTTATCGGCATTACGGCTAAATCCTGAGCCAACAAAAAGAGCTGCATGGTGTTCCTGTAAATGCCGACTAATAAGTTCAAGATAACGTCGAGCGTTTTTCTCCATCAAATAACCTCCATTCTTTTTATTCACAACAAGATTCTATAGTCAATGTCCGCTCACGCTTCAAGAGGAGTGTAAACATTTTCTAATCCATAATGAATCCGAATCGATACCGATGTTTTGTTTCCGTCATGCATATCTGTCTTTTTGCTTTTCAAAGTAGCTTGTCTTGGTAAAAATTATCTTCATTCTACCATATCAACGATAAAGCGTCAATCGTTCTTGCATTCTAACCACCTTAACCGTACATTTTCATATTTATCATCAATCCAGATACTGTAACGCCAATGCAATTAACGATAAACAGCGGTTAAAGAAATAATCACAATGTCGTATATCTGTAATATCAATTTTGTTTGTCTCATGGTGCCTGATACAGAAACGATTGCCTATATTCGTTAGTACTCTAAATTCTTCCTCAAACAAGTCTTGATATTCACTTTGCCCTCCAGCCATATCATTGATAATTTTGTTTGCAGAAGCCTTTTTATCCAAATCTGTATAATATGTCTTTAGCCTTTCAAGTACATCCCATATTTTTTCAACTGCATCCCTATGAGATTGAAAATCAGGCTGCTGATGCCTTGTTATTGCTGTCTCAAGCAATTCACGCAGCCCTGGCTCTTGAATTTTAGGCAATAGCCTATTATCTCTGGAGACAAAACCTCTGCCTCTACTGTATGCTCTATAAGGCCGTAATCATTTAATTGAAAGGCAGATTACTTTTCGTAAATTCCGCATTGATTTCCGCACGATATTCTGCTTTTTCGTCATCGGATAATTCATCATGTTGCAATTCTATAATATCAAATAAGGCTGGAGTGAATTGCGCAGCTATCGCACCTTCAACTCCCCCTGGCAAGAATTGAGCATATTGCAAATCTACTACTAGACCAATATCGTAGTCTCTAAGCCTATCAATAGCTACTTCTAACGCATCTGTTCTTTCTGTCCTTGATTCATATCTATTGGGCTGAATTTGTATAGGCTGGCGAAATTCAATCATAATTTCACTAAAATGCCTCTTTGTATCCCAGCTAACCACGCCGCTTATGTGATCCACACTCGGCCCATTTCCATATTCAATCAATTCTTTATAGCGTTCAGAAAACAGATTTTCCGGCCATGTGATTTTAGGTGGTGCTATATCTGGACGTGCTTCATATATATCGCGCCCCGATATTTTCTTTGCCGGGTAGAGTTCGTAGCCATCTTCACGAAGTAATTCATTAAACTTCTGAAGATAGTCTCTCCACTGCGAATTTTCTATCCGAACTGCCGGATGCAGCATCATGCAACAAAAAATGTAATAAAGCTTCGTCACCATCGCCTTGACGCAAAGAAAATCGTTCATCCTGAAAGATCCAATATTCATCTTCGTAATCACCAAATCGGAGATGACAACTTATATCTCCATGCGCATTAGAATAGCGACTATCATTCGAGGGCATATTGTCTAAATCATACAGTTTTTCCAAAAATCCAAGCTCGTCCAGTCGGCCATGATAGGATATTTTAGCTCTGTAACTGACAATATAGTTGCCACTTATACTATCATATTGTGGCTCGTCAAAAGACACTACAAATCCATTGCGGATAACATCAATGATGTCTTGCCGTGTCACATCCGAAATTTATCCATCATAATTACTCCATGTTCATTAGCAGATAATCTGTCGCACCTTATACTGCCTCAATAGGGATCATTTCTTTCCTATACTGCGCCGGTGACTTCCCTATCTCCTTCTTAAACACCCTGCTGAAATACAGCGGGTTCTCATACCCTACGATTTCGGAAATTTCCTTGATGTTGTAGGTCGTCCGCTCCAACAGCTTTGGGCGTTGACCATGCGCAAGGAGAGGATGTACTGGGCCGGGGACATACCGGCGTACTGTTTGAAATTGTGTATAAACCAGTTGGTGCTGATGTGCAGGGATTCCGCATAATCGTCTATACTTATCTTTGTGTTATAGTTCTCGTTGAAGTAAGCCGCCGCGCGTTCAATTTGCTCTTGGACGTTGCCAGTGGTTTTTTTCTGTTCATGCTGTTGGCGGTTCACCAACAGCAGAATATCGTTGAACAGCGATGCAATATAGTCCTCGTACCCATAGCGGCACAGCTGCAACTCCTGAATGATTTTGCGGAACAACGCCTTGTAATCCGGCAGCACACCGCAGTAGAACACATGCTCATCGAGCGAGATGCCGTGATACGCCAGTATGTTCTTTACATCTCTGCCTGTGAAGTGAATCCAGAAAACTTCCGGGTTATCTTCCAGATAATATACATATTTTTGGATTTCTTCCGGCTTGTACAGCACCATATGGCCCGCGCTGACGATTTCTTCCCTGCCGTCAAACCAGAAATGCGTCTTGCCGTTTGCCACATATAAAATCTGGTAATCCCTGCGCCCTTTCTGCCAGTAAGTCGGTAGTTTGGGGCGCGTTTTCAGCCGGTAGGTGCCGCAGCTGCCCACCACCAACGGCGTGGAGTTGTCTTTGAAATCTGTACGGGAATTGTTCAGATAGCCAGAGTTAATGTACACAAAAATCTCCTCCTGTTTTTGTGAATATTGCGAGGTTCTTCGTCCATTTTACCTTCACTTTACAAAAAGCCATTGATTTTGTGCATATTTAGTGCAATACCGTTTATGTTTTATTGTATATGGAAATTGTATAATAATTTCATACGAAACGCAAGCAGAACTGTATAAATCACAGGAGGAGAATGATGATTATTCCGCACTATTACGAGGACCCGCACACACTGCATGTGGGTACCATGCCGAATCGTGCCTATTACATTCCGGCATCCCGGCGCAGCGATGCTTTAGTTGAGCACCGCGAGACTCGGATCGCTTCCAGCTTTTGAACGGCAGCTGGAAATTTCGGTACTACGCCAGTATTTATGACTTGCAGGATGCTTTCTATGAGGTCGGCTATGATGCCTCCGCTTTTGACAGCATCCCGGTCCCCAGCGTGTGGCAGAACCACGGTTACGACCACCACCAGTACACCAACATCCGTTATCCGTTCCCCGCTGATCCACCGTATGTTCCCAAAGAGAACCCCTGCGGCGCTTACCTCTACGACTTCACCTACCAAAAGGATGCCGCTGCCCCGCGCGCATTTCTGAATTTTGAGGGCGTTGCCTCCTGCTTCTACGTCTGGCTCAACGGTCAGTTTGTCGGGTACAGTCAGGTCGCCCATTCCACAAGCGAGTTCGATGTAACGAAGTTTTTGCAGGACGGCACCAACCATCTGGCGGTCCTCGTGCTGAAATGGTGCGATGGCAGCTACATGGAAGATCAGGATATGTTCCGCATGAACGGCATTTTCCGTGATGTCTACCTGCTGCGCCGCCCGGAACAGTGCATTGAGGACTATTTCATCACCACCAACATCCACGGCAGCACCGCAGGGGTTGCTGTCCGCCTGCGTTACTACGATTCCGCTGTTGCCACCCGCATCACCCTCTACGATGCAGCCGGCACGATGGTCGGCAGCGTAACGCCCGTGGAAGCACTGGATGATGCGGCATTCCCCTATCATGCAGAAATCACCGTTGTTGACCCGACACTCTGGAACGCAGAGCAGCCCTACTTATATACCCTTGTGTTGGACACACCCTGCGAGACCATTACGGACCGTGTGGGCATCCGTGAGGTTCATGTTGCCAACAACCAGATTTATGTCAACGGCCAGTCCATCAAGTTCCACGGTGTAAACCGCCACGAATCCGATCCCGTCACGGATATGCTGTTGGCTTTGAGCAGACGAAAAAAGACCTGCTCATGATTAAAAAGCACAACTTCAATGCCATCCGCACCAGCCATTACCCGGATGTGCCTTACTTCTATCAGCTCTGCGACCAGTACGGCTTCTTTGTCATTGATGAAGCGACAACGAGAGCCACGGTGCGTCCGAATACTATTGCGAGGGCAACGAAAGCTGGCCCAACCACGTTGAAAACTGGAACAAGCCCATCGCAGACAACCCGGAGTTCACCGAGGCCACCGTAGACCGCACCCGCCTCTGCGTGGAGCGTGACAAGAACCGTCCCTGCGTCATCATCTGGTCGATGGGCAACGAGAGCGCCTACGGCTGCACGTTCGAAGAAGCGCTGGCATGGACAAAGAGTTTTGACCCCCGCCGCCTGACCCACTACGAGAGCGCCCAGTACCGCAGCAAGAACCGTAAATACGATTTCTCGAACATTGATATGTTCAGCAATATGTACCCTTCTCTCGAAAGCATTCAGGAATATCTGGACAACGAGCCGGACAAACCCTATATCATGTGCGAGTACAGCCATTGCATGGGCAACGGCCTCGGCGATTTGGAGGATTACTTCCAGTTCATTCAGAGCCATGACGGCTTGGTCGGCGGTTTCCTGTGGGAGTGGTGCGACCACGGTATTTATAAAGGGAAGATGCCCGACGGCCGCGACATCTATTATTACGGCGGCGACCACAATGAGTGGCCGCATGACGGCAACTTCTGCATGGACGGTCTGGTCTACCCTGACCGCCGCCCGCACACCGGGCTGTTGGAGTTCAAGAACGTCTATCGCCCGGCGCGTGTTGTGAAGTACGACCGGGAATCCGGCATGCTCATGCTGCACAACTACATGGACTTTGTTGATTTGACCGAGTATGCCGCACTAACCTATCAGGTAAGCTGCGACGGCGAGGTCATCGACAGCGGCTTCATCCCCTACCCTGACGGTTTCACCCTGCCGCCGCACAGCGAAAACGCCTTGCCGTTGGCCGTCCATATTCCCGATAAAGGCAAGTGTTTCCTGAAAATCTTCTACCATTGCGATAAAGACCTGCCCTTGCGTTCGGAAGATCATCTTCTGGGTTTTGATGAAATCCTGCTGGAAAACGAAGACAGCCGCAACCAGAAAACTTTGGCTATGTGGAGTGATGCCCCTTCCAACAGCACAATCACTGTTCAGGAGACGGACCGCCATTTGACGCTGCGCGGCAAGAACTTCACCTACAACTTTAATAAGCTGACGGGTCTGTTCGCCGCGATGCAGTACGAGGATGCAGTCCTGTTGGACAAGGAAATGGAGTTCAACATCTGGCGTGCTCCTACGGACAATGACCGCAAGCTGAAGCTGGATTGGCTGGCTGCCCGCTATGACCACTGTATGACCAAGCTTACCGCACCGAATATCAGATGACGGACAGCGGTGTGACTCTGCGCGCCAAAGTCGGCATTGCACCGATCAGCTTGCAGAAATTCCTTGATTTGGATGTCTGCTGGACGGTTTCCAACAGCGGTGCAGTAACGCTGGCACTGCACGCTGAGGCGCAATACGGTATTTCCTGAACTGCCGCGCTTTGGCCTGCGCCTGTTCCTGCCGAAAGAAATGGCCCCAGAACGCTGTCGATATGGCGCTGAAGGCATTGGCCTGTGCCGTACCGAGCATATGTTCTTCGCTGAGGATCGTATTGCTGCTGTGCGTGAGATGATCTGCGCACGTACCGTTGAAGAGCGCAAGGTTGCCTTGGCTAAGGTTG
>ENA-OQHY01001403-OQHY01001403.1-human-gut-metagenome-genome-assembly--contig:-NODE-1403-length-10252-cov-2.625580_pt1 | contig 10252 bp, 11 predicted proteins | sample MGYA00242570_ERZ504733 | MGnify/ENA primary metagenome ERZ504733 (study PRJEB26092, sample SAMD00036219) | human gut metagenome | host: Homo sapiens | study: EMG produced TPA metagenomics assembly of...
GCGCTTTTGGCTTAGCATCTGCCGCACCTCGCTCGCCGTATCGGCACTTAGAATATGCGGTATTGCCATAAAGAAAGAGGTTCCCTGATGAGAGCAAGCGGCATTCTGCTGCATATTTCCCAGCCTGCCCTCCCCCCATGGCATCGGCACCATGCGCGGCAGCAAAAGATTTTGTGGATTTCCTAGTCAAAGCCGGTCAGGCTTACTGGCAGATCCTTCCGGTCTGCCCCACCAGCTATGGCGACAGCCTTACCAGTCTTTTTCTACCTTTGCGGGCAATCCGTATTTTATTGACCTGGACCTGCTGGCCAAAGCGGGCCTCCTCCAGCCGGAAGAATATGAATCTATCGACTGGGAAAGCACCCCTGGCTGTGTCAATTACGGAGCGTTGTACCAAAAGCGTTATGCGGTGCTGCACAAAGCTTGTGCCCGCCTGTTGGCAGCGCCCCCGGCGGATTACGCCGATTTTTTGGCGAAAAACGCGTTCTGGCTGCCGGACTATGCCCTGTTCATGGCCCTGAAAGATGCCATAACGGGGTCTGCTGGCAGCAGTGGGAAGAACCGCTGCGCCGCCGCGAACCGGAGACCTTGGCCGCGGCCCGCGCCAAATATGCGGCGGATATTGACTTCTGGCAGGCTGTGCAGTATCTGTTCTATACCCAGTGGCATGACCTGAAAGCCTATGCCAACGCGCAGGGCATTGAGATTATCGGCGACCTGCCGATCTATGTGGCGGAGGACAGCGTGGATGTCTGGTCCTGCCCGCAGGAGTTCCAGCTGGACGAAAACCTGGTCCCCACCGAAGTGGCCGGCTGCCCGCCGGATGGCTTCTCCGCCACCGGTCAGCTATGGGGCAACCCGCTGTTTGACTGGGACGCTATGCTGCCAACGGCTATGCCTGGTGGGTGCGCCGCATCCGCCACCTGTGCGGAATTTATGATGTGTTGCGCATTGACCATTTCCGCGGCTTTGCGGGGTATTATGCCATCCCCTATGGTGATAAGACCGCCGAAAACGGCCGCTGGCGCACTGGGCCGGGCTATGCCCTCTTTGCTACCGTCAAAAAAGAGCTGGGCAGCCCCCGCATTATTGCTGAGGACTTGGGCTTTTTGACCGACGATGTGCGCGCTCTGCTGAAAGAATGCGCTACCCGGCATGAAAGTGCTGGAATTTGCCTTTGACAGCCGTGACGGCGGTGACTACCGCCCCCACAGCTACCCCACCAACTGCATTGCTTACACTGGCACCCATGATAATGAGCCGGTGGACGGCTGGTTTGGAACCGCTCTGCCGGACGATATTGAGCGCGCCATCCAGTACCTGAATCTGACCAAAGAGGAAGGTATGAACTGGGGCATGATGCGCGGCATCTGGTCCAGCGTGGCGGATCTGGCCGTGGTGCAGGCCCAGGATGTGCTGGGCCTTGGGCATGAAGCCAGGATGAACACCCCCGCCACCTTGGGCGGTAACTGGTGCTGGCGCGCCCTGCCCGGCGCCTTTACCCCGGAGCTGGCCCAAAAGCTGCATGACGCTATGGAGCTGTATGGCCGCCTGCCGGAAGAACCCGCTGCAGAACCCGATGAAACAGAAAAATCGGAAGACGCAGAAAAAGCGGCGGAACCCAAAACCTGATCTCTCCCTCTCCAACGCCCCCCACCGGAGCAGCTTCCGGTGCGGGGGCTTTTTTTGCAAATTTTTGGGTTGTTGCTTGGCAACAGACGGCCCGATGCGGTTGGTATACTAAAGGCACTCTGCAGGGTATGCTGAACCAACAACCCGGCAGAGCCGGTATGAAAACCCCGACTTTTGAAAGTACTTTCTACGTTAGCACGACCTAACTACGAAAGACAAAATTATACCTGCACCGTTCGCCATGGGAAGCCACCGACATGTGCGGCAAATGCCATGCACAAAAAGCAATGCAAAAGTTTCCAACACAATTTTTGGTGTAGTTGTTGCTTTTTGTAAGGACATATGGTAGAATGATTGTGGCCCGGATACGGGCTGGTCAATGGCGTCCTTTTGGGCTGGAACCGTGGGCAACGCAGAAAAGCTGCCCGCCCGCCAGCTGGAAAAGGGCAAGATTTTCAATAGTCGGTTAGAATAACCTAACTAATAGAGCAGCGTATTTGGTTTACAACAGGAGGTAACCGATGACAGATTTTGTACAGTGGGAAGGCTTCCAGGGCCGCATCTGGAAAGAAGAAGTCAACACCCGCGATTTTATCCAGAAGAACTACCGCCCCTACTCCGGCGATGAAAGCTTCCTTGCCGGCCCCACCGAAGCAACCGATAAGCTTTGGGGTGCTCTGCAGGTTCTGCAGAAGGAAGAGCGCGCCAAGGGCGGCGTTCTGGATATGGAGACTGAAGTGGTTTCCGGCATGACCGCTTACGGCCCCGGCTATATCAGCGAGGACTTGAAGGATCTGGAAAAAGTCGTCGGCCTGCAGACCGATAAGCCCTCAAGCGCGCCTTCATGCCCTATGGTGGCATCAAGATGGCAGAACAGGCCTGCACCACCTATGGCTATACTCCGTCCCCGAAGCTGCACGAAATCTTTACCAAGTATGCCCGCACCCACAACACCGCTGTGTTTGATGCCTACACCCCGGAGATGAAAAAGGCACGCCACAGCCACATTGTGACCGGCCTGCCCGATACCTATGGCCGCGGCCGCATCGTGGGCGACTACCGCCGCGTTGCCCTGTACGGCATTGACTACCTGATCAAAGAAAAGCAGAACGACTTTGCCAACTGCGGTGACGGCACCATGACCGATGACGTCATCCGTCTGCGCGAAGAGATCACCCTGCAGATCCGCGCCCTGAACGATATGAAGGCCATGGCCGCTGCTTACGGCTATGATATCTCCCTGCCCGCTGCCAACGCCAAGGAGGCTGTGCAGTGGCTGTACTTTGGCTATCTGGCTGCCATCAAGACCCAGAACGGCGCTGCCATGAGCGTTGGCCGTATCTCCACCTTCCTGGATATCTACATCCAGCGCGACCTGGATAAGGGCATCCTGACCGAGACCGAGGCCCAGGAACTGATCGACCACCTGACCATGAAGTTCCGCATGGTCAAGTTTGCCCGTATCCCCAGCTACAACCAGCTGTTCAGCGGCGACCCCGTGTGGGCTACCCTGGAAGTTGGCGGCATCGGCATGGATGGCCGCTCCATGGTCACCAAGACCGACTTCCGCTTCCTGCATACCCTGGAAAACATGGGCCCCGCACCGGAGCCGAACCTGACCGTTCTGTACTCCTCTGCTCTGCCCAAGACCTTTAAGGATTACGCCTCCAAGATCTCTATCAAGACTTCCTCCGTCCAGTACGAGAACGACGATGTGATGAAGCCTGTCTGGGGCGACGACTACTCCATCTGCTGCTGCGTTTCCGCAACCCAGACCGGCAAGGAGATGCAGTTCTTCGGCGCACGTGCCAACCTGGGCAAGTGCCTGCTGTATGCCATCAACGGCGGTATGGACGAAAAGCTGCATGAGCAGATTGGCCCTCACTATGCCCCAATCACTGCAGAGTACCTGGATTATGACGAAGTTATTGCCAGGTATGACGTTATGATGGATTGGCTGGCAGGCCTGTACGTCAATGTGCTGAACCTGATCCAGTACATGCACGACAAGTACTACTATGAGGCGGCTGAAATGGCCTGATCGATACCGATGTGCGCCGCACCTTTGCCACCGGTATTGCCGGCTTCAGCCATGTAGTTGACTCTCTGAGCGCAATCAAGTACGCCAAGGTCAAGTGCGTGCGTGACGAGACCGGTCTGGTCACCGATTACGAGATCGAGGGCGAATTCCCCCGTTACGGCAACGATGACGACCGCGCCGATGATATCGCTGTCTGGCTGCTGCGCACCTTCCTGGAGAAGATCAAGCGCCGCCACACCTACCGCAACTCCGAGGCTACCACCTCTATCCTGACCATCACCTCCAATGTGGTATACGGTAAGGCAACCGGCGCAATGCCGGATGGCCGCGCAGCCTTTACCCCGTTTGCCCCCGGTGCAACCGGCTTACGGCGCAGAGCAGAACGGCCTGCTGGCCAGCCTGAACAGCGTTGCCAAGCTGCCCTACCACTGGGCACTGGACGGCATCTCCAACACCCAGACCATCAACCCCGACGCTCTGGGCCACAGCGAAGGCGAGCGCGTTGAGAACCTGGTCCAGGTTATGGACGCTACTTTGACCAGGGCGCCACCACCTGAACGTCAACGTCTTTGGCACTGAAAAGCTGATCGACGCCATGGAGCACCCGGAGAAGGAAGAGTACGCCAACTTCACCATCCGTGTTTCCGGCTATGCCGTCAAGTTCATTGACCTGACCCGCGAACAGCAGATGGACGTTATTGCTCGTACCTGCCACAAGAAGATGTAATTGCTGCGGCGTGACTGTCGACTAGCATACAAGGCCCGCGGCTGCGTTTTGCGGCCGCGGGCTTTTTGGGCAAATGCGTGGTATAATAGTGGAGGAAACGCAGGACTCCAGCCCAGTCACACGTTGAAAAATGCGTATACCCCAGTAGGCGGGGTCACCCGACCCCGCCACATCCCAAACTCAACACCAACCGCAAAAGAGGTAACATTCCATGGAGCAAAACACCCCCATCACCGGCCGCATCCATTCGGTCGAAACGTTCGGCCTTGTCGATGGCCCCGGCGTGCGGTATGTCCTGTTTGTGCAGGGCTGTGCCATGCGCTGCCGCTATTGCCATAACCCCGAAACCTGGCCCTGCACCATTGGGGAGCAGCAAACCCCGGCCCAGGCCCTGCAAAAAGCCCTGCGTTATCGCACTTACTGGAAAAATAACGGTGGCCTGACCGTCAGCGGCGGTGAACCGCTGTTACAGATCGACTTTGTGTCGGAGCTGTTCCGCCTGGCCAAACTGCAGGGCGTGCATACCACCCTGGATACCGCCGGCCAGCCCTACACCACCGCGGAACCGTTCTATTCCAAGTTTGAGACCCTGATGCAGAACACCGACCTGGTGATGCTGGACCTGAAAGCCTTTTACCCGGACCGCCACAAGGCCCTGACTGGCTGCGATAACACCCCCATTCTGGATATGGCGCGCTGGATGGGCGAACATGGCAAAGCCATGTGGATCCGCCACGTTCTGGTGCCCGGGCTGACGGACGATGAAGCCGAGCTGCGGGAGATGAGCGATTTTATCAAATCCCTTGGCAGCGTGCGCCGCGTGGAGGTGCTGCCCTACCATACCCTTGGCCTGTTCAAGTGGGAAAAACTTGGCATCACCTACAGCCTGGATGCGTTCAGCCGCCCAGCGAGGAAGCGGTTCAGCGCGCTGAAGAGATGCTTTGCATCAAGGATTATCCGGATTTCAAAAAGTAAGGCAAGCTGTGCCGCTAAACGCGAAAATTTATTTCAAAAACAGATAAAAAGTGCTTGACGAACCACTTGAAACATGGTATAGTATACGCATGGTTAGTGAGGACTAACCGACAGGGCCGCTTTTGCTGACGGCGCATGGAATGCCTCCCATCGCCGTGGCCCAGAAAAGGAACAGGCTTGCTCCCTGCTCCTGTCAAAGTCAGGCAGTTCTCCGTTTCAGGTGTTTGCTCTGCACCTTTTTCATTGCCTGAATCAAAACAATATGGCCCTCTCCCAGCTGCTCCTTGGGAAGAGGGCTTTATTGTTTTGTTTTTATGTGGAGGTTGGGGAAGAATGGGGGCGGATGGAAGATATAAATTACGGATCCACGGTGTGGGCCGCGCCGGTACCTCTACCGTGTTCCCGCAGGCTGTATTTGCCCTGTGTAATTCCACAAAGACTCTACGCTGCCTGGTGCCGGCAAGTCGGGCAGGAAGATTCAAAAACGAAAAACAAACCAACGAAAAAACGATGAAAATAAGACGCGGACCCAAGATGCAATATATCCTGCTGTTTTTTGATAATTATAGCTAAAATGATTGAAAGCCGCATCTTAATATGATAAAATGTAAATATTCATATGACATAAAGAGGAAAGAAAAAAGCTGGTTTTGCCCTGTGGGGAAAAGGCCTTTGCGGGCTTGCAGGCAAAACGGCATTGCGGTAGCTTTGCCGCAAAATACTGGTGCTGCCTTATCAACGGGGCGCAGTGGTATGCAGGCCGGCGGGCCTGGGACATGAAGAAAACTTGGAAGAAAAGGGAAACAGGGTATGATTACAAAGCGCGAAAAGCTGCAGTATGTCTATGTCTTTTTAACAGACCTTGCAGCTCTGGCCGCCAGTGTGATTCTGGCATGGCTGATCGTTGGCGGCATTATGGGGCAGCTGCTGCCTTACAGTGTTCTGGATTGGGTTCAGGCGCTGGTTTTGCTGGTGCTGGCCTATACCGTTACATTTTTCTGTTTTGACCAGACGGAAAACATTGTCAAGCGTACCCGCGGGCAGGAAGCCAAACTTTCCATCAAGTCCAACCTGCTGATGATGGTGATCTATTCTGCTTTTCTGACGCTGTCCAAAGCGGTTTTGCAGGATTCCCGCTATTTTCTGGTGGGGGTCGTGTCGTTTAACCTCTTCCTGCTCCCGGCGGCCATGGCCTGCTCAAAAGCTGCTGGTAAAAGCCCCTGACAGTCTCCAGAACGAAACGCTGGTTGGCATTGTTACCACCGGTGACCATGCAGGCAAGATGATCCGTGAGATCAGCAACGACTGGTCCCGCCGTGTGTGCGGTGTGGCCCTGCTGGAAGCCGCGGGGGATGCAATCGGTACCAAGGTGGAGAATATTGAAGTAAAAGCCAATTATGATACCTTTATGAACTGGCTGCGCCGCGCCGCTTTGGATGAAGTGTATATCGATGTTCCGATGGACAGCGGCGAATCCTTTATCCCGTACCTGGAAGAGATGGAAAGCATGGGCCTGACCGTGCATTTCCACATGCCGCTGCTGGACCGCATCGAGGAAAGCTACTGCAACGAGACCAGCTCCGCCCGCCTGTGCCGCGATCTGGGCCGCTGCGCTGGCGGCAACCTGGTTACCATGGCTACCATTGAACCCAAGCTGCGGGACCAGATCCTGAAGCGCCTGATGGATATTTTGGGTAGCTTGGTGGGCTGCATCATCAGCATCCCCATCATTGCCATTACAGCCATCCCCCTGAAACTGGAAAGCCCCGGCCCGCTCTTCTTTAAGCAGAAGCGAGTGGGCCGCAATGGCCGTGTTTTCTACATCCATAAGCTGCGCAGCATGTATATGGATGCCGAGGAACGCAAAAAGGAACTGATGGCCCAGAACGAGATGAACGGCCTGATGTTCAAAATGCAGGATGACCCCCGCATTACCAAGGTGGGTAAGTTTATCCGCAAAACAAGCATTGACGAACTGCCGCAGTTCTTTGATGTTCTGCGCGGAGATATGAGCCTTGTCGGCACCCGCCCGCCCACGCTGGACGAGTATAAACAGTACGAAAGCCACCACAAGCGCCGCCTTTCCATGAAACCGGGCATCACCGGCCTGTGGCAGGTCAGCGGCCGCAGCGATATTGAGGATTTTGAGGACGTTGTCAAACTGGACGTTGAATACATTGATAACTGGAGCCTGTGGGGCGATATAAAGATCCTCTTCAAGACCGTATGGGTCGTCTTTGCCGGCCGGGGGGCAAAGTAAATCGTTAAGTGCGTGGAATGAGAACCTAAAATATAAAAACATCAATCCGGAACCCATTCTTTCAACACAATAAGCGGAGCAGGGAACTGCTCCACTTTTTTTACAACAAAAACGCAGGAGGTACTTTGATTATGGCTGCAACGCAAAACAGGGATATGGGGAGCGGCAGCATTCCCAAGCTGCTGGCTCAGCTGGCACTGCCCGCTGTGGTGGCGCAGGTGGTAAACCTGCTGTATAACATTGTGGACCGCATCTATATCGGCCATATGCCGGAGGTCGGCGCATCCGCGCTGACGGGCGTTGGCCTGTTTACCCCCATTTTGATGCTGATTACCGCGTTTGCCATGCTGTGCGGCTCCGGCGGCGCGCCCCGCGCGGCCATTGCCATGGGCCGCGGCGATGACGATGCCGCCGAAAAGATCATGGGCAACTGCTTTACGCTGCTGCTGATTCTGGCGGCTGTGCTGACCGTTGTGTTTTATTTCGCTGCGCCGTCCCTGCTGGTGCTGTTCGGTGCCAGCGAAAAACGCTGCCTTATGCGCTGGATTACGCCGCATCTATTATCATCGGCACCATTTTGTGCTCATCGTTATGGGCATGAACCCCTTTGTCACCACCCAGGGCTTTGCCACGTTCAGCATGATGACCACCGTGATCGGCGCTGTGTGCAACATCATCCTGGCCCCATCCTGATTTTTGCCCTCAATATGGGGGTGCGCGGTGCCGCCACGGCGACTGTCATCAGCCAGGCAGTGGGCGCGGTGTGGGTGCTGCGCTTTTTGACCGGCAGCCGCACCAGGCTGCGCCTGAGCGTGAAAAACATGCCGCTGGTGGGAAAAGTCATCGGCCCCTGCCTTGGGCTGGGCGTTTCCACCTTTGTGATGATTGCCACCGAAAGTATCCTTTCCATCAGCTTCAACTCCAGCCTGGCACGCTATGGCGGCGATATCGCCGTCGGCGCCATGACCATCATCACCAGCGCCACCCAGCTGCTCAGCATGCCGGTGCAGGGACTTTGCCAGGGCGCACAGCCCATCATGAGCTTTAACTTTGGCGCGGGCAAGGGTGACCGCGTCAAACAGGCGTTTCGGTTACAGTTCATCATCTGCGTGGCATATGCAGCCGCGTTCTGGGCCGCCTGTATGCTGGTGCCCCAGATGTTTGCGAGCATCTTCTCCACCGATCCGGAACTGGTGCGGTACACGGCCTGGGCCATGCGCGTTTACATGGCGGGTATTTTCTCCACCGGGTTCCAGGTTTCCTGCCAGCAGAGTTTTGTGGCGCTGGGCCAAGCGAAGATCAGCCTGTTCATGGCCTGCCTGCGCAAACTGATTTTGCTGATTCCCCTGATCTTTATCCTGCCCCTGATTTTGCAGGACAAAGTCTTTGCCGTTTTCCTGGCGGAGCCGGTCAGTGATATCATCGCGGCAACCGTAACCTGCAGCGCATTCTTTATCCGCTTTAACAAGATTCTGGCCACCAGCCAGAAAAAGGCGTAAGAATTTGTGGGATACCCGTCTCCCTGTAGGGCGGGGTCACCTGACCCCGCCGAAACCCTGGCCCCGATATTTTATTAAGGCAACACCGCACAATTCCCGCCTTACGGCTTAAGCACCGCTTCGGCGGCTGCGGCACGACATCTGCGTTGCCAAAATGCTCGATAAGACATCCAGTATTATCTGCGCTTTTGGCTTAGCAGTTGCCGCACCTCGCTCGCCGTATCGGCACTTAGAATTATGCGGTATTGCCTTAAAAATTGTACAAGAAACAATAAAACTGTTTGTAGGGGGCGGTGTCCCCTCTGTCGTTCCGCGACATCTCCCCGCCCCGCGGGGAGTCACCCTCAAGGGAAGCCAATACACAAAATAAAGTTATTTGTAAAGTTTTTAATAGCATCCACCACAAAGCCCCGGAACGGTCACTGCGCCCGCCAACCTAAAAGGATAACGATTTTACCCAAAGGCATGTGCCGGAACCCCGCACATGTCTTTTTGTTTGCATCATAGCAAACTGTTTACCCGGCGCACCAAATTTGCTCAGTTGCCCTGCCTGCCGCTGGCGAACAAATTTCCGCCAAAACTCAGCATTTGGCGCGTCAACGGCCAAACAAGGTGCACGTTCCCCCGAAACTGTATCCGATAAAAAAAGCAAATTACGCACAGCTAACCTCAAACCCGGCGGGGCAGGGGATGGCAAACGGCGGATTTGGTGTTATAATTTCCGTTGAGTAAGAACGCTGGAAAGCCAGCGGAAAGGAACCAACCATGAAAGGCAAATGGATGAAAATAGTACGGCAGTATACGATCATCACGCTCGGCATCAGCATGATGGCGGTGGGGGTGTATTTCTTCAAATTTCCCAACAACTTTGTCTTTGGCGGTGTGACTGGTGCGGCGGCACTGGCTGCCAAGCTGACCCCGATTTCGGCCAGTGAGTTTTCCGCCGTGGTCAATATGTTGATGCTGCTTCTGGGCCTGATTTTTTGGGCAAAGAGTTTGCGCTGACCACCGGTTATGCACCGTGGTGCTTTCGGCGGAATTGATGCTGTTGGAAAGGCCTGCCCGCTCAACGAGCCTTTGTCGGACCAGCCCATGCTGGAACTGATTTTTGCCATTGC
>ENA-OQHY01001404-OQHY01001404.1-human-gut-metagenome-genome-assembly--contig:-NODE-1404-length-10237-cov-2.405935_pt1 | contig 10237 bp, 15 predicted proteins | sample MGYA00242570_ERZ504733 | MGnify/ENA primary metagenome ERZ504733 (study PRJEB26092, sample SAMD00036219) | human gut metagenome | host: Homo sapiens | study: EMG produced TPA metagenomics assembly of...
GCTGCCCTATTGCTGGCACCTGCACATTCCTCTGCGTCATGGCACTCTCAGCAAAAAAGAACCGTCACCCTGGCCGGTGACGTTCTTAGTTTTTAAGAACTTACATCAAAAGGGCTGACCGCTTGTCGCAGTGCCTTTTCTATTTACAGTACACCCACTTTTGAGGTTTCTGTCAAGAGCACGCCGTTTCGTTTCTGCGTGCTTTTTTCTTACCGGTCAAGGTTGGTGCTAAGGGTGGTCTGGCCAGCTTTCGCCGGGGCAAGGCAGGCGGCTGTGGCGCGCTGCTCCCAGTCCTGCGGTCGGTGGCAGCGGCGGGCAGGCTATGCCACGGCTCAATGCACACAAAGCGCACCGGCTTTGCGGGAGCCGACCAGATGAGCGAATAGGGGTAGCCCTCCACCCGGCAGGTGATATTGCGGCCGGTGTCCTTTTCGCAGATGCCAATGGTGCCAGTGCGCAGGCCTGCCATGCAGAAGCTGTCGTTGGCAAACAGGTCATCGGTCAGCTGGATCGTCTGCTGGTTCTTCCACTGGTAATAGCTCTTGCCACTCAGCAAGCCGTTAGGCTGGCATCGAGGATGACCGGGCTTTCCGGCCGGTCAAAACGGAACTCGTAGTCGGTGGTGGTGTGCTTGGCGTCGAACGGCACATTGAACGCCGGGTGGAAGCCGATGCCGAAGCGCAGCTCCTCGGTGCCGGGGTTTGTCACCTGCAGGGTATGGTGCACGGTCTTGCCCTCCAGACGGAAGGTGCTGGTAAGCACAAAATCATAGGGAAAACGCTCTGCCTTGATGGCGTCGTCTGCCCGCAGTTCCAGCTGGATGGTATCCCCTTCTGCCCGCAGCAGGGTGTGCTCCAGATCCCGGGCAAAGCCGTGCTGACCGCCCTTCCATGTTTTGCCCTTGGCGGTAAAGCTGCCGTCCACCAGCTTGCCCGTCCACGGGAACAGGATGGGCGCGTGGCGCTTCCAGATGGCGGGGTCGGCCTGCCAGAGCATCTCTTCGCCTGCGGCGTTCTTCAGGCTGACGGCCTCTGCACCGTGGGTGTCCACGGTCAGGGTCAGGAATTCGTTGTGAATGGTTGCCTGCATTTTCAGTATCTCCTTTGTCCTTCTTATTTTCCGGGGTCTGCTGTTTCCAGTATACTCCCCCGTGTGCCAAAAATAAAGCCCCTTCCCATGCTTGCACAAATCGTCACTGGGCAAAAGGCTTCCCCCGACCGGGGGAAGCCTTTATTCGGAAGCACGATTTCCATGCTCTGCTTGCTTCAGCAGGGCTGTACCAGCGGCAGGGTAACGACAAAGGTGGTGCCGTTTTCGCTGCTGCTCTCCACGGTCACGCCGCCGCCGTGCAGTACGGCGATCTCCCGCACAAGGGCAAGCCCAAGCCCCACGCCGCCCATCTCCCGGCTGCGGGACTTATCCACCCGGAAAAAGGCTGGAAAATGCTGTCCCGGCAGTCTGCGGGGATGCCCGGGCCGGTATCTGCAACGCGCAGCACAGCGGCTGCTTTTCCTGCCGCAGGGTGACGCGCACCGCACCGCCGGGGCGGTTATACTTGATGCCGTTTTCCACCAGATTGAACACCAGCCGGTAGATCAGCGCATCACTGCCCACCATGCCCAGCTCCGCGCAGTCCTGCTGCAAGGAGATGTTGTTTTTCTGGGCAAGGGAGGTCAGGTCGGTCAAGATCTCCTCCACCAGCGGTGCAAGGGCGATCTGGTCGGTGCGGGAGACCGATTGCAGATTGCTCATCTCCAGCAAAGTGCGCACTAGGGCGGTCAAACGGTCCAGCTGCTCCCGCAGAGAGCTGACCAGCCCGGCAGTCTCGGCATCCATGGCCGGGTGCTCCTCTGCAAACAGTTCCAGCTTTGTCTGCAAAATAGCCAGCGGGGTGCGCAGCTCGTGGGCGGCGTTACCCGCAAACTGCCGCTGCAACTCAAAGGACTGTGCCAGACCATCCAGCATCCGGTTCACCGACCGGCTCAGCTGCCCGAATTCCCGCACGGTATCCTCGTCCAACCGTGCGGTGGCAATGCTGTCCTGATCGACCCGCTGCGCCTGCTGCGCAAGCTGCTGCAAAGGCTTCAGCGCTCTGCCGCTGACAAAATAAGCGATGGCTGCGCTGAGGATGGTGACCACAGCGGTGATGCACCAGCCCTTGCGGCCAAAAACCACCTTTGCATCGTAGACTTCCTGTGAAAAATGCGCCAGCAGGCTGGACATTTCCTCCTGTGGGATCTCGATTGTCAACGAATCCGCACTGCCGGCTGATACTGCATCATAAAGCCGTTGAGGGCATCCATGCCGGTAACGCCGGTGCGGTATAAAAGCAGGTTCATGCACACGCAGGCGCAGGCGATGAGCAGCGCCGTCAGCAGGGTGATGCGCCATTGCAGGGATAAATGCTTCATTGTACCTCTCCTCCGATCTCGTAGCCTTCCCCGATGCGGTTGCGGATGGGTCGTAGCCCAGCACCGCCCGCAGCTTTTTGCGCAGGCAGAGATATGTACCCGGATGGAGTTGCTGAAGCTGTCCACGCTGCCGTCCCAGACGTGCTCAATCAGCTCTTCCTGACTGACCGGGCGTCCCTGATGCAGCAGCAGATATTCCAGTACGCCGCTCTCCTTCCGCGTCAGCGCAAGGGTCTGACCATCCACCGTGGCAACGCGGCTACGGGTGTTGAAGCTGAGCCGCCCGCAGCACAGGCAGACGTCCTGCTGGATGAACTTGCGCCGGGTCAGGCTGCGCACCCGGCTTCCAGCTCTGCAAGGTGGAAGGGCTTGGAAAGATAATCGTTCGCTCCGGCATCCAGTCCCTCCACCTTATCTGAAATTTCACTGCGCGCCGATAAGATCAGTACACAGGTCTCAAGGTCGTGCTGCCGTAAGCTGCGCAGCACCTGCATCCCGTCCACCTTGGGCAGGTTGAGGTCCAGCAGTACAAGGTCGTACTGCTCTGCCGCCAGTGCTTCCAGCGCGGCTTCGCCGTCTGCACAGGCGTCCACCTCGTACCCGGACAGCCGCAGCTTCCGGGCAATGTCCTCCCGCAGGAGTGCTCGTCCTCTACCACCAAAAGACGCATCTTGTGTTCCACCCTTCCCGTAAAAAATCCATTTCTTGCGTTTTTCTTCATTATAACAGATTATAGCAGACGGTGTTAAGATTCGTGTTAAGATTTTCTTAGCAGAAATTTTATCCCGCATGGTGTATACTGGTGCCATCAAACAACAGGAGGCTATGATGTTCATGACAAAAAAACAGGCGCAGCTGCTTTTGCTTGCCGCCGGGGTACTGATGCTGCTGTTCGGCGTATGGCGGGGCGAGGCAGACACCGTATTTTCAAAAGCCATCCGGCTGTGTATGGAGTGTGTGGGCATTGGATAAGAAAAAACTAAATCCCCTTGCCCGCTTCCGGGGCTTTATACAGGCCGGGGCGACCCTTTTAACCAACCTCCACCTGCCCAACTTTGCCAAAGGGACGCTGTATCAGGGCAGTGGCAAATACGTCTGCGTGCCTGGGCTGAACTGCTATTCCTGCCCGGGCGCGGCCGGTGCCTGCCCGGTGGGAGCGTTTCAAGCGGTGGTGGGCTCCTCCAAATTCCGCTTTTCCTACTACATCACCGGCATCCTCATCCTCTTCGGGGTGCTGCTGGGACGGTTCATCTGCGGCTTTCTGTGCCCGTTCGGCTGGTTTCAGGAGCTTTTGCACAAGATTCCCTCCCCCAAGCTTTCCACCAAGAAGCTGAAGCCGCTGCGCTATTTAAAGTATGCTGTGCTCCTGGTCATGGTGGTGCTGCTGCCATTGCTGGCGGTCAACGAGCTGGGCATGGGCGACCCGTTCTTCTGCAAGTATCTCTGCCCGCAGGGCGTGCTGGAAGGTGCCGTTCCCCTCTCCCTGACAAATGCGGGTATCCGCGCCGCGCTGGGCAAGCTGTTTACATGGAAGGCCTGCATTCTGTTGGCAGTCATTGTGGGCAGCGTGGTGTTCTACCGCCCCTTCTGCAAGTGGCTGTGCCCGCTGGGCGCGTTCTATGCACTGCTGAACAAAGTTTCGCTGCTCCAGATGCGTGTAGACACCCACAAATGCGTCTCCTGCGGCGCCTGTGCAAAGGCTTGCAAGATGGACGTAGACATTACCAAGACCCCCAACCACGCCGAATGTATCCGCTGCGGGATGTGCATGAAAGCCTGCCCTACGGACGCCATCCAGTATAAATTCGGACTGGGAGACAAATCAAACACTGAAACAACAAAGGAGTAAAACCATGAAGCTTAACCGTGTAACCGCACTTTTTCTTGGCCTTGTGCTGGCCTTCAGCCTTGCCGCCTGCGGGCAGGGCGCATCCTCTGCATCTACTGCCTCTTCTGCCGCTTCCACTGCGGCTGCGGAAAGCAAGACCGAGGAGCAACTGCTGGCCGAGGAAAACGAGATCCTTTCCGCAAACGATGCCCTGTGGGAGAAGGTGTTCTCCTCCATGGACAAAAACGTGACCGAGACCACCCTCAGCACGAACTACGGCGATTTTCTGCTGAGTGCCGTGGAAAAGGCAAAAGACCAGTTCTCGGATGAGGAGTACAAGACCCTGACCGCCGATGCGGAAAAGATCCGTGCCATTGAGGAACAAATTGCTGCTCTTGCCCCTGCGGAGGATGCCGCTTCCGGTGCTGCCGCACAGGGCACCACCTTCCCCCAGTTTGAGGGCAGCGATTTAGAGGGCAACCCGGTGGACAACAGCCTGTTTGCGGGCAACGCCTTTACGGTGGTGAACTTCTGGTTCAACGGCTGCAAGCCCTGTGTAGAGGAGCTGGACGACCTGAACGCCCTGAATGAAAAGGTCAAGGCACAGGGCGGCGAGGTGGTCGGCATCAACACCGAGACGCTGGATGGCAGCCAGCAGGGCATCGAAGCCGCCAAAAAGCTGCTGGCTGCAAAGGGCGCAAGCTACCGCAACATCTACTTTGCCTCCGGCAGCGAGGCCGGCAAGTTTGCACTGAACATCATGGCCTTCCCCACCACCTACGTCTTTGACCGGGACGGCAATGTTGTAGGCCAGCCCCTGCTGGGCGGCATTGACAAGGAAGAAAACCTTGCCGCCCTGCAAAAAAATATTGACGCCGCCCTTGCCAAGGACAGCGCCAAATAAGCTTTCTACCCTGCCGCCTACGGGCGGCTTTTTTGTTTGCTACGGGCATTGCCATGCACGCCCGGGCACCGGACGGAATACGCTGGGGCAGAAGCATACTTTTACCAGCAAAGGAGCGTATCTCCATGAAAAACACCGGAACTCTCCGCATCCAGACCTTTGCGGCACGCCAGTCTGCCCCCGTGGAGGGGGTGACCGTTGCGGTGCAGGGGGACGGCTTTACCCTGCACCGCATCACTGATACCACCGGCAGCGCCGCCGATATCCCCGTTGAAGCCCCCGCCTGCACCCTCTCGCTGGACGAGGACAACACCACCCGCCTTACGCCGTTGTCAGCCTGACCGCCGCAAAATCCGGCTACCGCACCGTGCGCATTGAGGGCATCCAGATCTTTGCCGGGCAGATAACGCTGGCACAGCCTGCGATGATTCCGGTCACGGAGGAAGGCAAGGACATCCCGAACGCGCCGTCATCATCCCGCCGCACCCTTTGTTTGCGGGCAGCGGCGGCAGCGGTGCACAGCCGGTGGAAAACTGCACGCCCCGGGTGCTGGACAAGGTGATCATCCCCAAAAACATCACGGTGCATCTGGGCAAACCGGCCGCTTCTGCCCGCAACGTGACCGTGTCCTTCCGGGATTATATCGCCAATGTCGCCTCCAGCGAGGTATACCCCACCTGGGCGGACGAAAATAACCCAACGGGTCATCCAGAGCTTTTTCTCACTCAAAAATTCCATTCAATCGTTATTTTTGTTCACCCGTCCGTGCATCCTTCGGCCCGACCACTACACGGTCCACCAGCAGCACTGCAAGCTCCCGGGTCAGCTGTGAAACCTGTGCCAGTTCACTGACACGCTGCCTCTGCGTCTTGATCACACTGGTCTCTTCCTGCTGTTGTTCCAGCTCGGATTCCAGCTTTTCGATTCTGGCTTCTGCACTGCTTACTTCATCGAGGAAAGACTTGTTCATCTCAAAGAACTGCGCCGAATCGATCAGGCCGGACACCTTATCCAGATAAAGCTCCTGCATCGCCTTCCGCCGACGTTCAACATCGCCACGCAGCTTGCGCAGTTCCTCCGCATTGCCTGATTTCTCTGCCGGACAGGGTCGTCCTGCTCCGGTAGCTTTACTTTTTCCGGGTCGAACCAGTCCGACACATATGCACGGATACGCTGGAGCACCACATTTTGCAGATCTGTCAGGTTCGTGCAGGTCTTGTTCCCGCATTGCTCCGGTGCCTTTGATGCATCCGGCAGCGGACATAACGTATCCGGGTGCCGTCTGCCCGGGGAGGACGGCCAGTCTGCTCCATGATACAGCCGCAGCAGCTGCACACTACTTTCCGTGCCAAAGGATGGATCATACCGCCGACAGCGCTGCGGGTGCGCTCTTTCAGCATCATCTGGACAGTCTCAAAGGTTTCCATGTCAATAATCGGTTCATGGGTATTTTCTACAACGATCCACTGCGATTTTGGAATCCAAATCGTCTTTTCAGACTTGTAACTTACCTTTTTATGCTTTCCCTGCACCATATTTCCGATATAAAGCTGATCATGCAATATTTGATATACGGTGGGACTGCTCCAAAGAGCTGCATTTGTATTCTTCAATGCAATGCGGTAATGGATGCCATGCAGCTGCTTATAGGCCGTTGGACTTGGAATTTTTTCATCATTCAGGATGCGTGCGATCTTGTGTGTGCCGATTCCGTTAAGAGCCATGGAGAAGATCCGTCTTACCACTTCGGCTGCTTCCGGATCGATGATGAGTTTTCCTTTTGCATTTGGGTCTTTGCAGTATCCATACCGTGCAAAAGAGCCGATGAACAGTCCCTCTTTCCGCTTGTGGTCAAGCACCGAGCGGACATTGGTGGACAGATCTTCCAGATACCATTCGTTGATCAAGCCGTTGATCTGGCGAGATTTTTTGTTTGCGGTATCGTTGGTATCCACATGGTCTACCACCGCAATGAAGCGGATTCCCCACTCCATGAACTTTCCGTGCAGATATTTTTCCACGAGTTCCATGTCACGGGTAAAACGGGATTGCGTCTTGGCCAGTACCACATCAAACTGATGTTCGCTTGCGGCTTGCAGCATCGAATTGAATGCCGGACGGTTCCGGTCGATGCCGGAATAATCCTCATCCGAATAGATCTGGTAAATATCAAATCCTTTCTCAATGGCGTACTGGAGCAGCATCGACTTTTGATTCTGAATGCTCTCCGATTCGCCAATTTTATCTTCATCTTCTTTGCTCAGGCGGCAATAAATTGCTGCTTTCATGATTTTCCCCCTTCTTTTTGTACACGAGCATCCATGCGCAGCATAATGCATCTCTCCTTCAAATTCAGGGATGCCACATCAGGTGCAGGCTCTTGAAGGAACGGCATTTAACAATCCATCGATGATATATCGCTCAAATTCCTTTTGGAAATCTTCTTTGCGCTGTTCGTTGTTGTCCGAACGAAATTTTTCGTGCAGAATAAAAGGAGTTTTTTTCATCGAATCCCCCTTTTCGGTCCACTTGGTTGTGATATGTGTCACTTCAGTCTATTTCCAGTCAGCGAAATTCAGAACTTCCAGATTTTTCATGCAAAATATTGCAAGACGTTCAAAATCAGCTTGAAACACTTTTGTTGCAATGGTACAATAATATTGTCATATTATGGGAAAATCAGCGCAAGTCCCAGTGCGGACAGGCCGCGAGCGCGGGGATTCCTGTGGGGTGTGTAAGAATCGCTACGGCAGCACTGCGCTACTGCACCTGCGCAGTGCTGCCCTCCGATACTGTGAGGAAGGTATATTTGCATGATGAAAAAGATCTCCCGCCGCTCGTTTTTGCAGGTCTGCGGCATTACTGCGGCAACGGCAGCACTGACCGCCTGCGGCAGCGGTAAGGCCGAGGGCGACAAGAGCAGCAGCCAGAACGGCAAGATCCAGATCACTTTTTATCTGTGGGATCGCTCCATGATGAAAGCGCTTACTCCGTGGCTGGAAGAAAAATTCCCGGAGTATGAGTTCAACTTCATTCAGGGCTTCAACACCATGGACTACTACCGCGATCTGCTGAACCGTGCGGAGCAGCTGCCGGATATCATCACCTGCCGCCGCTTCTCCCTGAACGATGCGGCTCCTCTGGCAGAGCACCTGATGGACCTGAGCACGACCGAGGTTGCAGGCACCTTCTATTCCAGCTACCTGAACAACAATCAGGAGCCGGACGGTGCGATCCGCTGGCTGCCCATGTGCGCCGAGGTGGACGGCACGGCTGCAAATGTCGACTTGTTTGCTCAGTACAACATCCCCCTGCCCACCAACTACGCTGAGTTCGTGGCGGCCATCAATGCCTTTGAGGCTGTCGGCATCAAGGGCTATCAGGCAGACTGGAGGTATGACTACACCTGTCTGGAAACCATGCAGGGCAGCGCTATCCCGGAGCTGATGAGCCTGGAGGCACCACATGGCGCAGGAACTACGAGAGCGAGACCGAGGACGGCTCCACCGGTCTGGACGATGTGGTATGGCCGAAGGTCTTTGAAAAATACGAGCAGTTCCTCAAGGATGTGCGGGTGCAGCCCGGTGACGATCGGTTGGAGTTGAATCCCATTGCCAAGCCTTTCTATGCGCGGCAGACCGCCATGATCCGCACCACCGCAGGCATAGCGGATGTAATGCCTGACCAGTACGGCTTTCATGCATCGATTCTGCCCTATTTCGGCGAGACTGCAACGATAGCTGGCTGCTGACCTACCCCATGTGTCAGGCAGCAGTTTCCAACACAGTAGCGCAGGACGAAGCAAAGCTGGCTGCCGTGCTGAAGGTACTTGAGGCTGTGTACAGTGCAGAGGGGCAGAGCAAGATGGCTGGCGGTGCTGCTGTACTGTCTTATAACAAGGAGATCAATATTACCTCCTCCACTTCTCTGGAACAGGTTGCGGATATCATCAGCGCAAATCATCTGTATATGCGTCTGGCTTCCACCGAGATCTTCCGCATTTCGGAAGATGTAGGACACAAGATGATCACCGGCGAATACGATGCCAAGGCGCATACGATGCGTTCAATGAGCAGCTGGTCACCCCCAGAGCGGATCCCGAAGCCGAGGTGCTGTTCACCCAGAATACCGCATACTCCATCGACATGACCGACCACGGCAGCGCTGCGGCTTCCTCGCTGATGAACGCCCTGCGCGCACCTATGATGCGTCTATTGCAGTCGGTTATTCGCCGCTGGTGTCCACCTCCATCTACTGCGGCGAGTACAGCAAGCAGCAGATTTTGTGGGTGATGGCTGGCAACTACGCTGTCTCGCAGGGTGAATATACCGGTGCAGAGCTGCGGCAGATGATGGAGTGGCTGGTAAACGTGAAGGACAACGGTGCAAACCCCATCCGTCACCGGAATTATATGCCCGTGACCAGCGGCATGGAATACAAGGTGACCGAATACGAGCAGGGCAAGTTCCGTCTGGAAGAGCTTACCATCAACGGTGCACCGCTGGACGATACCGCCACCTATACCGTATTTGTGGCGGGCATTGATGTGTGGATAGAAAACGAGGTCTACTGCAACTGCCCCATGCCGGAGAACCTGAAAGCCAAGCGGACGGAATACGCCATTGAAGGGGCAGAAAGCCGCTCCTGCCTGAAGGATTCGCTGGCGGTCAGCAAGCAGTTCCCCGCCCCCTCCGAGTATCTGACCATTGTACAGGGAGAATAAACTCTTGAAAAATGAAACTAAGATGCGGCCTGCGATAAAAAACCGTATCCTCGCAGTTTTGGCAGTGCTGCTGCTCGGCGTCGGTATTTTGACAAGCTGCGTTGTCTTTACGGATTTTATGTCGCACATCATCTACGAGGAAAGCACTGCACACCTTACGGAGATCTACCATCAGGCAAACCAGACCCTTTACAATAAGGTATCCCTCAACTGGGGCGTCATGCGGATGTGGACACCTTATCTGGCTGAAATTCAGATTCTGGTTCCAGAAATAGCTGGTCATCATGAAATACATATAATTAAAATCTTTCTGTTTAAATCCTCTGAGTGTTCTGGCTTTGCCGGAAGTGACATGTTTATTGAAAATAGTC
>ENA-OQHY01001405-OQHY01001405.1-human-gut-metagenome-genome-assembly--contig:-NODE-1405-length-10231-cov-5.796615_pt1 | contig 10231 bp, 13 predicted proteins | sample MGYA00242570_ERZ504733 | MGnify/ENA primary metagenome ERZ504733 (study PRJEB26092, sample SAMD00036219) | human gut metagenome | host: Homo sapiens | study: EMG produced TPA metagenomics assembly of...
GAAATTATTTCCAGGTACAGCGAAGATTTCATGTTATTTTCCGGACGGATTTAAATATAATGGTACTCATCGATAAGGAAAGCGGAACAAAATATTCAATCCGGATGAATAGAAATGTACCAAAAAGGAGGACGAAAATGAAATTAAAAAAAAGTGATGGCTGCTACACTTGCCACAATGATGTGTCTCTCTTCATTCAGCATGATGATGTGTGGCAGAATAAAAAAGAGGATTCCGAACCACTTGTGATCAATTATATCAGTGCCAGGGCGAAACAGATGCGCACTGAAACATTGAAGAAGCTTGCAGAAGATTATAAAAAAGATCACCCGGATTTTGAATTCAATGTAGAGTCTATTGCAGACAGAGAAACATATCTTCAGAAGATCAAGATCCTTGCATCCAGCAATGAACTGCCGGACTGGTTTGACGCAGATCCGGAGGCATTTTTGAAGGACTTTGCAAAAAGGATCTGATCTACAGTGTGGATGACCTTTATGATGAACTGGGTATCAAAGACAAGTTCTTTGATATTGCACTGAATTATCCGAAACTCAGTGACGGAAGCAATTACCTTATGACCTGGCAGGGAAATGTAGAGTATTTCTGGTATCACAAAGACATGTTTGAAAAAGCCGGAATTACTGAAACACCTCAGACACTGGAAGACCTCCTGGATGTGTGCAAGAAGCTGAAAGATGCGGGAATGACCCCGATATCCGCAGGAAATTACGACATGATCATGCGTTATCCTGCATTTAAGGCTTTCAGACTGGAAGGAAATGACTTCATTGACAATGCAAGAATGGGAAAAGAAAAATTTAATTCTGAGACAGGTATCGCAACAGCCCAGTATACACAGGATATAGCCCAGTATTTCAGTGAAGGATGGACAAGTTCAGATACTACCGCACAGATGGATCTGTTTCTGAACAGTGGTGCGGCAATGTTATACACCGGAACATGGGATACACCGGATCTTACAGATGATGAGGGAAATCTTAAAGATGACATTTCCATGTTCAAACTTCCTGTAGACAGCGAAGGAACCGCTACAGGAGAAAATGATTACTATGCGAATTGTGGAATCGGAACTGCCATTCTCAAGGATTCCATGAGTGATGAGATGAAAGATTTCATCAGTTATGTATGGGATAATTTTGCTGATACGGCAATGTATGAGTTCAATATGCTTCCATCCATGATGCCAAGTGATTCGGAGAAGCTTCCGGAGCTTACACAGCAGATTTTAAGTGATCTTGAGAACTGCGGCACTTTTGCCAGTGCTGGGATGTTCGTCTGGATCCTTCTACAAACGAGGTTTACAGAAAAGAGTTGGCAAGCCTTGGAATGGGAGAATCAACTCCTGAAGAGTCTGCGAAAACATGGACAAAGCTGTAGAACAGTATGCATCTGATTATTTTGACACTGAAGAATAACTGAGAGAATACGCAGATGCGGAATTTTATCTGCATCTGCGTATGAAAGGGGAGAGGATATGAAGCCCAGAAATAAAATCCAGCCTTTACCGTTTGTTCTTCCTGCACTGTTCGTATATATTCTTACTGTTATCATCCCAATTCTGTGGTCAATGGGTTACAGCCTTTTTTCCTGGAATGGAATCGGTGATATGAAGTTTATCGGACTGGAAAATTATGTGAGGATGTTTCAGGATGAGACATTTCGTGAGGCTGTTGTAAATAATCTTAAATTTGTTGTATTGGGAAGTTTGTTCCAGTTATGTGCAGGACTGATCCTGGCAATTTTGCTTACACATATTTCCAAAGGTGGAAATATTCTGCGGGTTATTTATTTTATTCCATGTATCATTTCATCTATGGCGATCTGCCAGATTTTTTCCAAAATGCTTTCTGTCCAGCCCCAGGGCCTGTTTGCTATGTGATGGAAAAACTGGGAATGGAACCTATCGCTTTGCTGGCAAATTCCCATACAGCGCTGATTACCATAACCCTGATCGATGGATATAAATACTGTGGTCTGTACATGATCATTTTTTATTCCGCATTTGTATCCATATCAAAGGATGTGATCGAGGCATCTACAATGGATGGCTGCAATGTTTTTCAACAGTATCGTTACATAAAGCTTCCACTGGTGAAAAATATATTCAGCATTGTCATTGTAATGCTTGTAAATGGTTGTCTGAAAACCTTTGATGTATTCTATATTCTTGACAATAAATCCAGATCAACAGAGATGGTGGCAACTTATATGTATAAAACCGCTTTTAATTCGGCTGACTTTGGCTATGGAAGTACATTGTCCGTTTTTCTGGTCATTGAATGTCTGGTAGCAGTAGGGATTATACAGAAATGCCTGGGATCGGCGAAAGGAGATGGGTCAGAATGATAAAATCAAGAAAAAATATACCTATTCGTGCTGTGTTCTATGTAGTGATCCTTATTTTTGTCATGATACAGGTCTACCCTATTTTCTGGGTTATCTGCTCCAGTCTGAAAACACCGGATGAAATGACATATACTGCACAGTATGCCCTGCCATCAGGATTTTATCTTGGAAACTATATCAGCGCACTGACGATCTCATCCATTCCAAGATATTTTCTTAACAGTACGGTTGTGGCAGTTCTCACACTTCTTGGCATCGTAGTCCTGGGATGCCCGGTTGCATTTGTGATCAGTAAGGTAAAGGTAAAATATGCCAATGCACTGATGGCATTTTTCCTGTTTGGAATGATGGTGCCTATTTTTTCCTGCCTTGTACCCATGTTCCAGATTTATAACAGGATCGGACTGAGAAATACATACTGGGCACTGGTGCTTCCGCAGATCGGGTTCGGACTTCCAATGTGTATCTATCTTTACACCGGATTTTTTAAATTTATGCCGGATTCTCTTCTGGAAGCGGCAGTTATTGACGGTGCCACAATGGGAACCACATTCCGCAAGATCGTGGTACCTATGGCTAAAAATACTACAATGACAGTTCTTACATACAATTTTGTTTTTGTATGGAATGAATTTACCTATGCCAATACGTTTATCTCATCTTCTGATATGAAAACTCTGCCAATTGGCCTGAATGACTTTGTGGGGCAGTTCGGAAGAGTGGACTGGGGAAGTACATTTGCGGCGATCGTAATATCGATCCTGCCTACACTGATCGTGTATTTTATTCTTAACAGGAACATAATCGAAGGTATGGCTGCAGGTGCGGTCAAGAGTTAGGAGGCTGAAATGGAAACAAGGATTGAATTGAAACAAGGATGGAAAATTTTGCAGGATGTTCATGATACAGGGGAAAAGATCGGGCTTTATGCTGCCAGGGAAGCAGATACTTCCGTAGGTTCCCAGGTGTCTGAATGGGAGGAACTGGAGGAACTGAAACATCTGCAGCTTATCTATGCCAGACAGCCATATTTCGGGCGTGAACTGAGATATTTCAATCAGGCACCCTGGTGGTACAAAACAGAGTTTGAAGTTCCGGATCAGAAAGTTACGGATGCTGTCCTTAAATTTACCAATGTGGATTATTATGGAAAAGTATGGCTTAACGGAGAATTTCTTGGAGAGCATGAAGGATATTCCGCTCCATTTTCCTTTAATGTAAAAGATAAGCTTGTTTTTGGAAAGAAAAATTATCTCATTGTAAAGGTAAGTTCTCCATGGGATGATGAGGTGGAGCTGGATGCACAGGATTCCAGAACCACCCTGGTAAAAAGAAATATGGTAAAAGGTACCTACGAACATTCTGATACATTTATCCAGAGAGATGTAAATCCTGTAGGAATCTACGGAAAAGTGGAGCTGATCCTGACAGAAGAAGGTGTTCTGGAAGATCAGACAGATCTGAAGTATGAACTGGATCCAGATGGAAAGAAAGCAGACGTATATGTGGAAACTGAAGCGCGAGGTCTGAAATCCGGGGAGACATATGATTTTAATGTAAAGATCCGGGAAAAAGAGTCCGGTCTTATAAAGGCAGAAAAAACTGTTCAGATAATGGCAGAGAAAGCAGAGACAGGTTTTAAATGTGAGCTTAAAGTGGAAGATGTCAGACTGTGGTCCACATGGGATCATGGTTATCCCTGGATGTATCAGGCAGAACTTACGTTAAGCAGGGGAAAAGACATACTGAGCAGCAGAACAACGAATTTTGCTTTCCGGGACATTCAGATTGAGCGTAATGAAAAAATAACAAGATTCTGGCTTAATAACAGGAAGCTGTATATAAGAGGAACCTCTTATTTTCCGGATTGTTATATTTCCGCAATGACAAGGGAACGGTACCTGAGAGATCTTCTTAATGTAAAGGCGGCAGGTTTTAACCTGGTACGAGTACATGTCCACACAGAGCAGGAAGTTTTTTATGATCTGTGTGACGAGCTGGGAATTGCAGTTCTTCAGGATTCGGAGTACAACTGGACGCATCCTTCAACAGATGAATGGGCGCAGAGATTTGCAGATGTTTACAGAGAAAATGTGAAACTTCTGAAGCATCATCCGTCTCTGATCTGCTGGATCATTATGAATGAACCGGGATGTGTTGATCCGGATGGAAATGTGAGAAGGAGATTTATGGAGGAAAATCCGGGACCTGCTCTGTATAGGGAGGTACAGAAGATGGATCCGGGCAGACCGATCATCAAGGGTTCTTTCTGCGAAGATGATCCGCTTAGCGGGGACAGCCACAATTATCTGGGTTCTTTAAGCGGTGGAGAATATGCAGATATTTATGAGCAGACAGAAAAGCTGAATACAGAGTACGGATTTGATGCACCGGGCAGCAGTGAAAATCTGAAAACTGTTCCGGCGGTATATCATCGTCTGGAAAAACTGGTGGATGATATCCCGAAGATCCAGGAATATCAGTATAAGCTTCTGAAATATTATACAGAGCATTACAGGATCCAGAAATATGAACCTTGCTCAGGATATGTACAGTTTATGTTTATCGACCTGTGTCTCAGAGCTTCTACGGTTATATGACTGGTGGGGAATTCCCAAAAAGGGTCTTCAGGCTATACTGGAAAGCAACGCACCAGTGGGTGTTTTTGCAAAGCACAAAGATTATCTGGACAGTCTGTATATTGTAAATGATACAGATGGAGCTCTGGGAGAGTGTGAACTTACATGGATCATTACAGAAACATTGAACGGAGAACTGGTGGAAAAGGGAAGTGTTAAAGCAGAAGTTCCGGCAGACAGCCGTGTCATGGTAAAAACCTTTGAGAAAGAATACGGAAAAGGCAAGAAGTGGAACCTTACACTAATTCTTTCTGATAATAGCGGTAAATGTATGGCAAAGAATACCTATCAGGATATCTGTACTTTGCTTTCAAGAGTTGATGGGCATCCGGACCGTATGAGCCATGAGTTTGGAATGAGACTCTACTGGGCCTGAGATATCTGCAGCTCACAGGCACTTTCATCCTTGACTTGTGTCAAAAATCACAACATGTTATACTTTGTGTATAAAGGAAGATTTTAGGCGTGGAAGGAGCGATATTATATGCGTTTACAGAAAGTACAGGATGCTCTGAACAAAAAAAATATCAAATTCGAATACACAGAGGAAGATGGTTGCGGAAGTCTGGATTTCATGTTCCGTGGACTGAAATTCCATGTATGGGAATACGAGGACAACGGTTGGGGTGCCGAGACCAATATTTATGCGGCTGGAAGAAGTGAGGACATTGACGGAGATTATGAAGAGAAGATTTCTGCAGAGATTCTTTCCTGGCCGGATATGATCAATAACTGAATATAATAATATTGAATAAAGTGGCTGTAACTGAACGGATACGCTCAGTTACAGCTACTTTTTATCGGAGAAAAGTTTTCTGAAGAACTATAGCTGTACGTTCAGGTATTCACTGGGAGACATCTGACAGTTCTTTTTAAAAACCTTGCTGAAGTAATTTCCATTGCTGAAACCAAGATGCCAGGCAATGTCGTCGAGAGTTATATCCGTAGACTGCAGAAGCCGTTTCACCTCGGTGAGCTTTAACTGCATAGTATAGGAAAAAAGATTCTGACGTTTTTTTAAAACAATCTGGACAGATGCTCCTTACTTAGAAAAAAGATTCTGCAATATCGGCCAGGGAGATATTTTCCAGATAATGTGCATTGATATAATCAAAAACATCACTGATTACCCTACTGGTGAACGCAGAGCAGGGTTCGGGTGATGAAGCAGAATCGGAAGTCCAAGTTTTGCCTGCTTCACTTTCCAACTGAGAAATTGTGGCTGAAAGCGCATTGTTCAAATTCTGGGGATCAACAGGCTTCAGTATGTAATCAATAACACCGGCCTGGATCGCAAGTCTTGTATATTTGAAATCGCTGAATCCGCTGATCACACTGATTTTGCTGTCGATGTGAAGTTCTTCCGGCTTTTTTTAGAGCTGTATTCCGTCCATGACGGGCATTTTCATATCTGTGATAATAATGTCAGGATGCTCTTTGAGAATGATCTTCAGGCCATCTTCGGCATTATCTGCTTCCAGAAGATCACTGTTTGCTCGGATTTATCCCATGGTGTTTTGAACTTCCGGATAAGGGATATGAAGAAGCTTGGGAGCAGATTGTGAATCCGGAAGGTTTTGCCTCCCCCTGTGGCCCTACAACTGCGGAACAGAGACATCCACGGTACGGAGGCAGATTATGAATGTCTGTGGGACGGTCCATCCTAGCCATTTTCAACGACACAGACACAGACAGCAATGGCAAATCTTCTGAAAGATTATCCGCAGACTTATGTGACAAATATGGTCTATCCGTAAGGTTTTTGGTTGTTACTGAAAAAGATTTCATGGTTCAGGATTCCACATCAGTGACATTGATCTCATCCTGGAATCCGTCCGTATAATGCAGTTCATAATCTTCTGTGATAAATACAGCCTGCACGCCTTTTTTCTCCGCAAATTTCAGTCCGTCCTCCAGACCAAGGGCGAAACAGGTGGTGCTTAAGGCATCGCCGTCCACAGACTGGTCGGAGATGATCGTCACAGAAATCAGGCCGTTTTCATAAGGATAGCCGGTTTGGGGATTCAGGATATGATGATATAATTTACCGCCCTGCTTAAAGCACCTCTCATAAATTCCGGAGGATACAACAGATTTTCCGGTGATATCCATAACGGCTTCGGTTTCGTTGCGATCTGCAAAAGGCTTCTGGATGCCGATCTTGAAGGGAGTGCCGTTGGGCTTTGAGCCGATGCAGAGGACATTGCCGCCAAGGTTGATGATAGCACTGTTTACGCCTTTTTTTACCAGAAAATCTTTCAGGCGGTCTGCAATATAGCCTTTGGCAATGGCGCCTACATCGAACTGGATGTCATCAGAGGGAAGTGTGATATCCTGCCCGTCAATGGTGACGCCGTCGGAGCTGCACAGGGGGAGAACTTTCTGAATATCTGCATCATCCGGAGCCTTCGGGTCTTCTGCTGTGAAATCCCAGAGAGAGGTCAAAGGCGCAATGGCGATGTCAAAGGCACCGTCGGATTCCCTGGTGATATCGAGCCTTCGGAAAGCAGAGCAAGCAAGGTATTCGGATATATGCCATGTGTTTGTGGTGCCATTGACCTGGTAGGGAGTGGTCTGAGTTTCAATGGTTTGATTTGATACAGCGGAATCTGATATCCGGTGATTTAATTTATAAAGCTCGCTGTTCTCATTTGTCCGGCTGAAGATCAGCTCATACCTATCGCACAGTGCCAGACAGTCATCCAGGAGGGACTTATCCTGGGAATCGTAAATGGTGATCTGTATGGCTGTGTTCAATTTGATGCTGCTGATGCTGATAGGCTCCTTCTCGGTGGCAGTGCTGGTGCCAGTGGTATTCTGGCAGCCTGTGAAAAGGAGTATTGGACAGACAAGGACTGTGCACAATATTAAATAGAAGAAACGGGAATGCGAGCGGCTTCTTTTGGAATGAAAAAAATAAGTTGACATAATATTCTCCTGTTTTCTGATTGACTGACTTAACTGAAGAGCATTTATTTGATGCAAATCTATGTAGTACATGTGGATGGGGTTATTCACTTAACCGGATCAAGCAGCGACGCGGATTGCGGATATACGCTTGACCGACATCGGACAGATTTATGAAATCTCATTATACCATGTATTTCTGAAATCAGAAAGGCATATGCCTGTCGCAAAAATCATTGTATTTTGCAATAATATAAGATATAATTTCTCCGAAAAAAGGACATATTTGCTATGGATCCGAATGATTGACCGGAATTTTTACAGATAAAAGGAGAAATTTTTCATGATAAAAGTAATTGCAAGTGATATGGATGGCACACTTCTTGGTGATGACCATAGGATCGCACCGGAAACCCTTGCGGCGGTCAGGCGTGCCTGCGATGCGGGAATCCGTTTTATGGTTGCCACCGGCCGGAATTTTCCCGGTGCCATGGAGGAGCTGAAGGGAACAGAGCTGACCTGTGATTATGTGGTGAGCAGCGGTGCTGAAGTACGGAATCCGCAGCAGGAGGTTGTAAAGAGTACACCGATCTCTATTGAACTGTGTGAGGAGGTCTACAATACGGCAAAAAAATACCCGGTATCTGTAGCATTTTTTACGGATCGCTATGATTACCGTATTGGAACAAAGAAGGAAATTGAAGACGGGATCATTCAGCAGATCCGTCTTTTCAATATGGACATAGATACCAGCGAGGAGATTGTACGGAAATCCCTGCAGTACCGCAGAATCGCCGGAAACACGAAAGGGATTTCGATATCCGTTCCCTGGAGAGCAGCGGTGCGCCGATATATAAGATCTTCATTTTTGCGGCAGATGTGGAGCAGCTGGAGAAACTCAGCGATGAGCTGAAAGAAAATCCAGCCGTTGCAGTGGCTTCTTCCTTTATATATAATCAGGAGATTACAGCAGTAGAGGCGCAGAAAGGCCCGGTGCTGAAAGAATATATCGAGTCTCTGGGATATACCATGGATGAGGTGATGGTTCTTGGTGACAGCCTTAATGATTATTCCATGATTTCCATGGATTTCGGCGCAACCGTTGCAATGGAAAATGCAGTTCCGGAGATCAAAAAGGCAGCAAAATACATCACAAAGAGCAACAATGAGTTTGGTGTGGCCTATGCTATCGATCAGGTTTTGGAACGCCAGGGAAAATAGTTTTTCCCCCCTTTTGAAAAAGTGCCATATATATTATAATGTAGAAAGATGAATACAGAAAAGCGAAAGGCTTGCGTTCCGGTGTATGAAGCAGAGTGGAATGAGAAGTTTCGCTTTACAAAAAACACAGACAAAGAGAGGAAATCACGATGGAAAAAATGAAAAATGTTTATATTATGGATCACCCGCTGATCAAACACAAAATTTCAATGCTCCGTGATAAAAATACAGGAACAAACGAGTTCCGTAAACTGGTGGAGGAAATCGGAATCCTGATGGGATATGAGGCGCTTCGTGATCTTCCTACAGAGGAAGTGGAAATCGAGACACCGATAGAAACCTGTAAGACACCGATGATCTCAGGTAAGAAGCTGGCAGTGATCCCGGTCCTCCGTGCAGGACTTGGAATGGTAAACAGCATTCTCACACTGGTACCGTCTGCAAAGGTCGGACATGTGGACTTTACCGTGATCCGGTAACACATGAGCCCCATGAGTATTACTGTAAGCTTCCTGAATCTATTGACGAGCGTATTTCAGTGATCGTTGATCCGATGCTTGCAACCGGCGGTTCTGCCGAAGCTGCCATTGATTTTGTCAAGAAACAGGGCGGAAAGAATATCAAGTTTATGTGCATCATCGCAGCTCCTGAGGGACTGAAACGTCTCCATGAGGCACATCCGGATGTACAGATCTACTGCGGTTCCCTTGACAGAGAGCTCAATGAGAACGCTTATATCTGCCCGGGACTTGGTGATGCCGGTGACAGAATTTTTGGTACTAAATAATTTTGAAAAAATCTTAAAAAATACTTGACACACCCGGCACTGTTATGGTATTGTACCTAAGAACGCTGCCGAAGACAGTAGGTGCCGTAAGGCATAAGGATCAAAACGCCTACCGAGGTCCAAGTATTCTGAGTTAAGATTACACAAGGCCTTATTGCGAAGCAGTAAGGTCTTTTTTTAAAACAGATTGACTTATTGCGACGGCGGTATACAAAATCTATAAGGAGGTGTACCATTTCATGGCAAAAGTAGAACTGAAACAACCAATCGTAGAAGAGATCTCTAACAGCATTAAAGACGCACAGTC
>ENA-OQHY01001406-OQHY01001406.1-human-gut-metagenome-genome-assembly--contig:-NODE-1406-length-10231-cov-1.760392_pt1 | contig 10231 bp, 14 predicted proteins | sample MGYA00242570_ERZ504733 | MGnify/ENA primary metagenome ERZ504733 (study PRJEB26092, sample SAMD00036219) | human gut metagenome | host: Homo sapiens | study: EMG produced TPA metagenomics assembly of...
GCCACTTCACTCCCGAATGTTGAAAGTAGAAGTAATCAGAGTGGTAAGTAAGACGTGCAAAACTGAACTACTTAGAGACGCGTAGGTAAAGCTGCAAAGGTAAAAGAATTAGTAAATAATAAAAGTTAGAGGACAGGGACACATACTTATGTATATGTCCCTTTTCTTCCATCTTGAGGAAAAAAATATGAGTAAGAAAACAATAAGAAAAGCCGGCTTTTTTGGGAAAATATAACTGGAAAGCAATCCTTCCATGGATATTTCAGATTGCAGTTGTTTTGGCACTTGCAGCGATGATGTCTATTTTCTTTTGTCAGAGTGTGATTATGCAGGAGAGCAGTATGGAGCCGAGTATCGAAACCGGACAGCATCTGCTGATGAATAAGGTAACGTATAAGTTAAAAGAACCACAGCGTGGGGATGTGATTGCATTTAAAAAAGATGGCAAAGAACATTCCAGTATTCATGTAAAGAGAATTATTGGACTCCCCGGAGAAAAAATTCAGATTAAAGATGGAAAAGTCTATATCAATGGGAAACTCTATAAAGAAAAAAATTTTCCAAATATTATAAATCCGGGGCTTGCCGAACAGCAGATTACACTTGGAAAAAATGAATATTTTGTACTTGGGGATAACCGAAATAACAGTGAGGACAGCCGTTTTACAGAGGTACAAAATGTGAATGCAAAATATATTGAGGGAAAAATCTGGCTTCAGATTTCTCCGTCAAAGAAACCGGCTTTGATTAAATAGCGTAAGTAGCAGAATCAGCAGAAAGAGAGGCAGATATGAATTATCAATGGTATCCTGGTCACATGACAAAGGCAAGACGTATGATGCAGGAAAACATTAAACTTATTGATTTGATTATAGAAGTTGTCGATGCGAGAATTCCGCTTTCAAGCAGAAATCCGGACATTGATGAGCTTGGGAAAAATAAAGCACGTATGATTTTGTTAAATAAATCTGATTTGGCAGATGAACGTGAAAATGAAAAATGGCAGGAATATTTTACCCAAAAAGGATTTCATGTGGTTAAAATGAATGCAAAAAGTGGGGCAGGTGTGAAAAATGTACTGCCGGTTATCATGGAAGCCTGCAAAGAAAAAATTGAGCGTGATAAGCGAAGAGGCATTAAAAATCGTCCGATTCGTGCAATGGTAGTGGGAATTCCAAATGTTGGAAAATCGACATTTATCAATGCATTTGCCGGAAAAGCCTGTGCAAAAACCGGAAATAAAACCAGGTGTGACAAAGGGAAAACAGTGGATTCGCATTAACAAAAACGTGGAATTATTAGATACACCCGGAATTTTATGGCCGAAATTTGAAGATCAGAGTGTAGGTGCAAAGCTGGCAATGATTGGTTCTATGAATTGACCAGATTTTAAATTTGGAAGAACTTCACTGGAATTATTAGGCTATCTTCATAAATGCTACGAGGGAATCTTGGCACAGCGTTATGAGTTAGAAGAAAGTGAAGATCGTCTTGCTATGTTAAGTGCAGTTGCTAAAAACAGAAACTGCTTAAAAAAGGGAAATGAATTAGATTATGCGAAGGCTTCTAACATTCTACTCGAAGAGTTCCGAAACGGTAAAATTGGCCGGATTACGCTTGAACAGGCTTAAGGGAGAATAAAAATGGAAAGCATTCGCGAGATAAAAGAGAAGCTTCAGTCTGCATGGACAGAGGAAGAAGCAAGTAAAGACTGGCAGGAAAGTGTCAAAAGTCCACTGAACGAGTTTCTCACAAGTTATTCAGAGGATACCAGAAAAGGTGTGGTTTCTCTTTGTGAAAAGGCAAAAAAAGATTTCAAAAAACTGCATGCAGAACGAGAACGAATTGAGTCATTAAAGGTCTATGAACGGGAATATGAACATTTAGGATATATCTGTGGAATTGATGAAGTTGGAAGAGGTCCGCTTGCCGGTCCGGTGGTCGCAGGAGCTGTAATTCTGCCAAAGGACTGTAAGTTATTGTATTTAAATGATTCCAAACAGCTCTCAGAGAAAAAGAGAGAGGAATTGTACGGATAAGATTATGGAAGAGGCAGTTGCAGTTGCGGTCGGATATGCGAGCCTGCAAGGATTGATGAAATCAATATTTTACAGGCAACTTATGAGGCAATGCGGGAAGCAATTTCGAAACTTGAGGTGACACCTCAGATTTTATTAAATGATGCTGTCACAATTCCGGATGTTATTATTCCACAAGTTCCGATTATCAAAGGAGATGCAAAGAGCATTTCGATTGGAGCAGCGAGTATTATCGCAAAAGTGACGAGGGACCGTTTAATGAAAGAGTATGCGAAGCTGATGCCGGAATACGACTTTGCTTCCAATAAAGGATATGGTTCGTCTGCGCATATTTCAGCGTTAAAGAAATATGGGCCTTCTCCAATTCACCGTGCAACGTTTATTAAGAACTTTATATAGGATGAAATTGTTTGTAGATGCAGAGAGAAGAAAAAAATACGCGGAGAATCGGTGCTTATTATGAAGAACAGGCAGCGCAGTATCTTCAAAGTAAGGGATATACGATAATCAAACGAAATTATAAGACACCTTATGGCGAGATTGATTTAATTGCAAAAAAACCGGATTTACTGGTGTTTTGTGAAGTGAAATTTCGAAGCAGTGACCGATATGGAACGGGACTTGAAGCCGTAACGGTAAAAAAACAGCAGAGAATTATCAAATCTGCCAGATATTTTTGTAATTGGTACTGTGGTTCAAAAGAATTTGCTTATCGCTTTGATGTGATTGCTATTGAACCGCAAGAAAAGATTTGTCATATTGAAAATGCGTTCGAATTGTAAAATAAAGAGTTGATTCATGGGGAGTGGAGTTATGGATAATGGAATGACAGAGAAAAGTAAAAAAATACGATGGAAAACGGATGAATACATGAAAACGGTAGAAAAAAACGGTGTAACCTATTTAAAATATCGGTCGTTTGAGCCATTTGAGAAAACCATCATTCATGGATTTTCCACTCGTCTTGGTGGTGTCAGCAAGGGGATTTATGAATCCATGAACTTAAGTTTTACAAGAGGCGATGAGGAAGAAGCTGTTTTTGAAAATTATAGACGAATTTCAGAAGCGATTGGATTTTTGCCGGAAGATATTGTGTGTTCGGATCAGACCCATACAACGAATGTACGAAGAGTTGGAAGGGCAGACAGGGGAAAGGGAATTGTAAAAGCACGGGATTATACGGACGTAGATGGTTTAATCACGAACGCCCCGGGAATTGTGCTTGCAACTTTTTATGCAGACTGTGTGCCATTATTTTTTGTTGACCCAAAGAATCGGGCGATTGGGCTTTCTCATTCCGGATGGAGAGGAACAGTCGGAAAAATCGGAAAAGTAACGGTTGAAGCTATGAAAAGAGAGTTTGGTTCTAATCCGGAGGAGATTTATACAGCGGTTGGACCATCTATCTGTCAGGACTGTTATGAAGTGAGTGAGGATGTAATTGTTCAGTTTGAAGAACAGTTTAAAAAAGAAAACCATAAAGATTTATTTTACAAAAAAGAGAATGGAAAATATCAGCTGAATTTGTGGAAGGCAAATGAACTGGTCTTCTTAGAAGCAGGAATCAAACCGGAACATATTACAATGCCTGGAATTTGTACCTGCTGTAATCCGAATTTTTTATTCTCACATTCGTGCAAGTCATGGAAAACGTGGGAATCTGGCAGCGTTTCTTGGATTGCGCGAAAATCAATAGGCTAAATGCATAAAAATTTTGCTGTTTTTTTAAGGAATATTACATAGTTATTACAAAATATGAAAAAAAGACTAGGAATCTGTTAAGAACTGTGTTATAATCAAGTTCGTGATTTGAAAAGGAGCTTAAGATTATGAGAAATAAAACATGTAGAAGTTTATTTTTGTCTTTACTGATTGCAGGACTTACCGTAACACCTTGTTATGCAGCAACGACACAAAGTAAAATTTCTGATGCACAGAGTAAGAAACAGCAGACTCAGGATGATTTAAAAGAAGCGCAGAGCAGAATTTCTTCTCTGGAAGCAAAAAAAGATGATTTACAAGCTTATTTAACAGAACTGGACAGCCAGCTCTCAGATTTAGCCGATAATCTTTCAGATTTGCAGGAAAAATCAGATGCTAAGCAGAGTGAATTAGAAGAATTAAAAACTGAATTAGAGGCAGCGAAAGACCGTCAGAATGAACAGTATGAAAGCATGAAATTAAGAATTCAGTATATGTACGAAAAATCAAATGATTCTTACATTTCTATGTTGCTGGAATCCAAAAATCTTACAGAGTTTTTAAGTACAGCAGAGAATATCATGCAGATTACCAAGTATGACAGAGGCATGTTAGCAGCATATAAAGAAACACAGCAGGAAATCGAAGAAAAAGAAGCCAGTGTGGAAAAAGAGCAGAGTGCAATCGAAGCACTTCAGCAGGAAAGTCTGGAAAAACAGAATGAAATCGCTGACTTAATGAAAGGAACAAACAGTCAGATTGAAGCTTATACTTCTGAGATTTCAAATGAAGAAAACAGTGCTCAGGATTTACTTGCAAAAGTAAATGCACAGGAAGCAGAAATTGATAAATTAATTAAACAGCAGAAAGATGAAGAAGCAGCAGCCGAGCTTGCAAAACAGAAAGCTGCCGCACAGGCAAAAGCAGCGGAGGAAGCAAAGAAACAGGCAGCAGAAGCCGAAAGAGCCGCACAGGCAAAAGCAGCTGAGGCGCAGCAGAGTGCAAGCCAGAGCAGTGCTTCAAGCTCCACTCAGCAGACTACAGAATCTTCTGCTTCTACGAATACAAATACAACCGTAACAGAAACACCAAGTCAGGAAGAAACCGTAGAGGATACAAGCAGTTCTACAACAGAAGATACAAATGATTCTTCAAGCAGCTCCGGCGATTCTTCTTCCAGCTCTCAGGGAACTTACCTTGGTAAATTTACCATTACAGGTTACTGTAACTGTTCTCAGTGTGGAGGGCAGGGTCTGACAGCAAGTGGAACAGTACCGACTGCCGGAAGAACAGTAGCAATGAATGGTATTCCATTTGGAACAAAATTGTTAATCAATGGAGTAGTTTATACCGTAGAAGACCGTGGTGTTCCTTATGGACACGTAGATGTATATTACGATACACATAGTCAGGCACTTGGAAACGGAAGATATTACGCAGACGTTTACCAGTTAAACTAAGAATATAGACAGTAAGAAGAAATACATAAAAAAACAAAAGAGAAATCGTAGCCAGGAAAGGTTATGATTTCTTTTTTGTTGAAAGAAAAAGCAGACAGAGCATTAAACTCTGTCTGCCTATTAAGTATGAATTAAGAATAACGCCGAAGCAACTGGTTAATCTTTTCTGTTGTAGAACGAACTTTTTCTACAGAGAGGTCATGGTTTAAGATATCCATAATACTTGCCAGATATTTGCTCATGTCTGCCTCAAGATAATAAGGACGGGTGAGAATGTCCGGATTTTTGTAGTTTAAGTTTGTTGTGATTACTTTATGGATGTATTCTTTTTCGTAAAATTCATCAAATTTTTCAAGACCATCGGTGAAAAGACCAAAAGTAGTGCAGACGATAACGCGTTTTGCTTTTCTGTCTTTTAATTGTTTTGCGACATCGAGCATGCTTTCACCGGAAGAAATCATATCATCGATTACGATAACATCTTTTCCTTCAACAGAGTCACCTAAGAATTCATGAGCGACAATCGGGTTTTTACCATTTACAACAGTAGAATAGTCACGACGTTTGTAGAACATACCCATATCAACACCAAGAATATTAGAGAAGTATACCGCACGCTGCATTGCACCCTCGTCCGGCTGATAATCATTAAGTGTTCGTTATCGATTTTAAAATCATCTACAGAAGCACATAACGTCTTTAAAAACTGATAGGTCGGCATAAAGTTGTCAAATCCGGAAAGCGGAATAGCATTCTGCATACGCGGGTCATGAGCATCGAATGTAATGATATTAGAAAACACCCATATTACCAGTTCCTGAAGCGCAAGTGCACAGTCAAGAGATTCTCTTTTGGTTCTCTTATGCTGACGGCTTTCATAGAGAAACGGCATAATGACATTGATTCGATGTGCTTTTCCGGTTGCTGTTGCAATAATTCGTTTTAAGTCCTGATAATGGTCATCAGGAGACATATGATTGATATATCCGTTGACTTTATAAGTAAGACTATAGTTGCAGACATCTACCATAACGAAAAGGTCGGTACCCCGTACAGATTCATTAATCACACCTTTTGCTTCTCCGGAGCCAAATCTCGGGCATTTGCTTTCAATTAAAAAAGTATCTTCTGAATAACCTCGAAAGCTTAATCCGGATTTATTGTGGGAATCTAACTCCTGTCTGAATTGAACAAGATGAGAATCCACCTTCTGTGCCAGTTCATGGCAGCTGTCTAAGGCTGCAATTTTAATCGGTGCTACTGGAATGGATTTCTCCAGCAAACTGATATTAACCATAATGACCTCCAAATTATATTTTTTAAATTTGATTATTAAAATACCAGAAATTATTTAAAACAAAAACATTTCTGATATCAGTTGTAGATAAAATAGTGTTTATCCCAACTTTTCGACATAATTATACAATTAAGTTATAACATTTATATATCATGGCAGTCAAGGAAAAATATTGCTTTTTTTCGGTATTGTTGGTATTATAGATAATAACGGGGTTTAAAAGCTTCGTTTGGAAATGAGGATAGATATGAAACAAAGCAGACATAAAATCAAAGAAATACAAGAAGGAAGCATCGCACAGGAACTGGAATTAGAAGCTGGAGACGAGCTGATTTCAATTAATGGACAGTCGGTTGAGGATGTGTTTGACTATCACTATCTGGTAAATGATGAATATATAGAACTTCTGGTAAAAAAACAAAGCGGAGAAGAATGGGAGCTTGAAGTCGAAAAAGACTATGATGAGGACCTTGGAATTGTGTTTGAAAATAGTTTGATGGATGAATACCGTTCTTGTAGAAATAAATGCGTATTTTGTTTTATTGACCAGATGCCGCCGGGAATGAGAGAAACTTTGTATTTTAAAGACGATGATTCCCGACTTTCTTTTTTACAGGGAAACTATGTTACACTTACCAATATGAGTGACCATGATATTGAACGGATTATTCATTATCATCTTGCACCGATTAATATTTCTTTTCAGACAACGAACCCACAACTGCGTTGCAAAATGCTGCATAATCGTTTTGCGGGAGACATTTTCCCAAAAGTGCAGAGATTGTTTGAAGCAGGAATTGAGATGAATGGACAGATTGTACTTTGTAAAGGGTTAAATGATAAAGAAGAACTTAAACGAAGTATTAAAGATTTATCAAAATACCTTCCGCATTTAAGAAGTGTTTCGGTTGTTCCGGTGGGATTAAGTAAATTCCGGGATGGACTATATCCGCTTGAACCGTTTGAAAAACAAGATGCGGAGGAAGTCATTGACTTAATTGAATCCTGGCAGAAAAAACTTTATGAAGCTTATGGACTCCATTTTATTCATGCAAGTGATGAGTGGTATCTGTTAGCAGGAAGAGAACTGCCGGAGGAGGAAAGATATGATGGATATCTCCAGCTGGAAAACGGAGTCGGTATGCTGAGACTTTTGGAAACAGAGGTGAAGAAGCCTTAGAGCAGAGAGAGGGAGATGAACGAAAATTAGAACTTTCTTTTGCAACCGGGCGGCTGGCATATGGATTTATCAGAAGATATATGGACTGGATTCAGGAGAAGTATCCAAATGTCAAAGTTCACGGTTATCAGATTGTAAATGATTTCTTTGGTGAAAAAATAAACGGTATCCGGTCTTTTGACAGGACAGGATGTAATTGCACAGTTAAAAAAATAAAAGAACTGGGTGAATATCTATTATTGCCTTGTAATCTGCTTCGAAGCGGAGAGAATGTATTTCTTGATGATAGGACAGTAGAAGAGGTAGAAAAAGAATTGAAGATTCCTGTAAAAATCGTAGAAGAAGACGGCGCTTCATTAGTTTCCGCTGTCTTAGAGAAAGACGCAGGAAGAGCACATAGAAGGAGACAGATGTATGAGCAAACCGATTGTAGCGATTGTAGGGAGACCTAATGTAGGAAAATCTACGTTATTTAATGCACTTGCCGGTGAGAAAATTTCAATTGTAAAAGATACACCAGGCGTAACAAGAGACCGCATTTATGCAGATGTAAGCTGGCTGGATAAAAACTTTACGTTAATTGATACCGGTGGTATTGAACCGGACAGCAAAGATATTATTTTGTCACAGATGCGTGAACAGGCACAGATTGCCATTGATACTGCCGATGTTATTATTTTTATTACCGATGTACGCCAGGGACTGGTGGATTCCGATGCAAAGGTAGCAGATATGCTGCGCCGCAGTAATAAACCGGTTGTACTGGTTGTCAATAAAGTGGACAGTTTTGATAAATTTATGATGGATACTTATGAATTTTATAATCTGGGAATTGGAGAACCGGTGCCGATTTCTGCAAGTGGAAAACTTGGAATTGGTGACATGTTAGAGAAGTAGTCAGTCACTTTGAAGAGGGTGCAGGTCAGGCAGAAGAAGAGGAAATTCCGAAGATTGCGGTTGTAGGAAAGCCAAATGTGGGAAAATCTTCTCTGATTAATAAAGTCCTTGGAGAATCCCGTGTTATTGTTTCGGATATTGCCGGAACTACAAGAGATGCCATTGATACAAAAGTAGAATGGAATGGAAATGAATATGTTTTCATTGATACGGCAGGTCTTAGAAGAAAAAATAAAATTAAAGAAGAACTTGAACGATACAGTATTATCCGTACCGTAACCGCAGTAGAGCGTGCGGATGTCGTCGTTATGATGATTGATGCAACGGAAGGAGTAACCGAGCAGGATGCAAAGATTGCCGGAATCGCACATGAAAGAGGAAAAGGTGTCATTATTGCAGTCAATAAATGGGATGCAATTGAGAAAAATGATAAGACCATTTATAAGTTTACTAATAAAGTGCGTGAAATCCTTTCTTATATGCCTTATGCAGAAATTTTATTTATTTCTGCAAAAACCGGACAGAGAGTTCCGAAATTATTTGAAACCATTGATATGGTACTTGAAAATCAGACTCTTCGTATTCAGACCGGTGTACTCAATGAGATTATGACAGAAGCCGTGGCAATGCAGCAGCCACCTTCGGATAAAGGAAAACGTCTGAAATTATTCTACATGACACAGGTTTCTGTAAAACCACCAACATTTGTTATCTTTGTAAATGATAAAGAGTTAATGCATTTTTCTTACACAAGATATCTGGAAAATAAAATCAGAGAGGCCTTTGGATTTAAAGGAACTTCTTTAAAATTCCTGATTCGTGAGAGAAAGGACAAGGAGTAACAAAAATATGTGGGCGAAAATCGTATGTCTTGTAATCGGATATGGATTCGGATTGTTTCAGACCGGTTATTTTTATGGAAAGAGAAATGGAATTGACATCCGTAAATATGGAAGTGGAAATGCAGGAACAACAAATGCACTGCGTACGCTTGGAAAGAAAGCGGGAGCAATTACTCTTGCAGGAGACTGTTTAAAAGCGATCCTGGCTATTTTACTGGTCAGTCTGATTTTTGGAAGAGCATTTCCGGAACAGATTATGCTTTTAAAATTGTATGCCGGAGCGGGTTGTGTATTGGGACATAATTTCCCGTTTTATATGAATTTTAAGGGTGGAAAAGGAATAGCAGCTTCTGTAGGAATGTTAATTGCATTTGACTGGCGGTTATTTTTCTTATGTGCGGTTGTATTTTTTACTGTATTTTTCTTAAGTCATTTTGTTTCTCTGGCATCTTTGCTGGCGTATTTCTTTTTTGTCGTTGGAGTGATTGCTTCTGGACAGATGGGGCGTTATGATGTACCTGCATCGGTGCTTCATGAAATGTATATTGTTGCATTTCTTTTGATGCTTCTGGCATTTTGGAGACATCGTGCAAATATCAAACGACTGGCAACCGGAACCGAAAACAAGATTGAATTTGGTAAAAAATAGGAGGTATTTGGGTATGGCAAAAGTGAGTGTAGTTGGGGCCTTCTGTCTCATTTTCACCTGTAATTTTTACATGACCACCACAAATAGGGCACTTGTCAGGCACAGTAAACAATTTGTCACCGTTTCTGGTCAAATTCTCTGCAATCTGCGGAATGATCATGTTTGC
>ENA-OQHY01001407-OQHY01001407.1-human-gut-metagenome-genome-assembly--contig:-NODE-1407-length-10230-cov-1.924478_pt1 | contig 10230 bp, 12 predicted proteins | sample MGYA00242570_ERZ504733 | MGnify/ENA primary metagenome ERZ504733 (study PRJEB26092, sample SAMD00036219) | human gut metagenome | host: Homo sapiens | study: EMG produced TPA metagenomics assembly of...
TTCGGCGGACGAGGGACTCGGGGTGGCCCAGCTTGCTCCACATCTCCTCGCAGATGTGCGGGGCGATCGGCGCGAGCATCAGGATCAGCGGCTCCACGGCGGCGCGCGGCACGGCCTTCAGACCGGTCAGGTGGTTGTTGAGCACGATGAGCTTAGCGATGGCGGTGTTCGGGCGCATGCCCTCCATCTCCGCGGTCACTTCGGTAATCGTGTTGTTGAGCAGCTTCAGGGTCTTTTCGTCCGGCGTGTCCTCGGTCACGTGGCTTGGCCGGTGGTCTCATCGACACATTGCGCCACAGACGCTGCAGGAAGCGCATGCCGCCGACCACGTTGCGGGTGTTCCACGGGCGGGATTCGTCCAGCGGGCCCATGCTCATCTCGTACAGGCGGAAGGTGTCGGCGCCATAGTTCTCGTACATGTAGTCCGGGGTCACGATGTTCTTGAGGGACTTGCCCATCTTGCCGAATTCGCGGTTGGCGTGTTCGCCGTTCCAGGTGAACGTCGGCTCGCCGGAGGCGTCGGCCGGGCCTTCCACGACCTCGTCGGCCGGCACGTACTGGCCGCGGTCGCGGTGTAGGCGTAGGCCTGGATCATGCCCTGGTTGAACAGCTTGTGGAACGGTTCGGCCGAAGCCACGTAGCCGAGGTCGAAGAGCACCTTGTGCCAGAAACGGGAGTAGAGCAGGTGGAGCACGGCGTGTTCGACGCCGCCGATGTACAGGTCCACACCGCCTTCGTCACCCGAGTACTTGTTGTGGTTCGGGCCCATCCAGTAGTCGAACTCGTCCTTCTCCACCATGTGCTTGGTGTCGGTCGGGTCGATGTAACGCATGTAGTACCAGCAGGAGCCGGCCCAGTTCGGCATGGTGTTGGTGTCGCGGTAGTAGGTCTTCTTGCCGTCGCCCAAGTCGAGCTCGACCTTGACCCAGTCCTCGTTGCGGCTCAACGGCGCCTCGGGATTGGACTCGGCGTCCATCGGATCGAAGGTGCGCGGCTCGTAGTCGGGCACGTCGGGCAGGTTGATTGGCAATGCGGAATCCGGCAGCAGGTGCGGGGTGCCGTCTTCGCCGTACACGATCGGGAAGGGTTCGCCCCAGTAGCGCTGGCGGGAGAACAGCCAGTCGCGCAGACGGTAGCTTACGGCGCCCTTGCCGACGCCGGCGTTCTCCAGCCAGGCGTTGACCTTGGCGATGGCATCGTCCACGCGCAGGCCGTCGAGCGACAGCGCGTCGCCCTTGGCGTACGTGGATTCGACGTGGGAGTTGATCACGATGCCGTCATGGGAGACGAACGGCGCCTTGCCCTCGTAGTTGGCCAAGTCGTCGCCGGAATCCGGCAGAGGCGTGACGGTGTAGATGACCGGCAGACCGAACTTCACGGCAAAGTCGTAATCGCGCTGGTCGCCACCAGGCACGGCCATAATGCACCGGTGCCGTAGTCCATCAGCACGTAGTCGGCAGTGAACAGCGGGAGCTTCGCGCCGGTGATCGGGTTGGTGGCGTACAGGCCGGTGAACAGACCTGTCTTCTCACCGCCCTCGTCCACGCGGTCCTTGGCGGTCTTGGCTTCGGCGGCGAGCCTGTAGCCTTCACCGCCTCGACCGGGTTGACATAGCCGCCCTTCCAGTCTTCGGGTACATCGGCCGGCCATTCGGCGGGCACGTTCTCCAGCAGGTGATGTTCCGGGGAAACAACGGCGAACGTGGTGCCGAACAGCGTGTCGGGACGGGTGGTGTAGATTTCCATGTCCTTGTCACCGTCGGCAGTGGCCACGGTGAAGTGCACGGAGGCACCATGGGATTCACCGATCCAGTTGCGCTGCATGAGCTTGACCTTCTCAGGCCAATCGATGCCGTCAAGGTCGGCGATGAGGCGGTGGCCGTACTTGGTGATGCGCATGGACCACTGACGGAGCTCACGCTGGAAGACCGGGAAGTTGCCACGCTCGGACTTGCCTTCGGCGGTGACCTCCTCGTTGGCCAGCACGGTGCCCAGACCCGGGCACCAATTGACCGGGGACTTGGAGATGTAGGCCAGGCGGAAGTCGTTCAAGATATCCTGCTGCTCGGGCGGCAGTGAGGTCGGACCACTGCTTGCATCGGACTCGTGGCCAGGAATGGCCTTTCGCCGGACTCGAACTTGGCGACGAGCTCGGCGATGGGGCGCGCGGATCCCTTGGAGCCGGACGGGTTGGTGGCCTCCTCGTCGTACCAGGAATCGTAGATGCGCGAGAAGATCCACTGGTCCAACGCACGTAGCCGGGGTCGATGGTGGCGAACGTGCGGCGGTTGTCGAAGCTCAGGCCCATGCGGTGCAGCTGGCGGCTCATGTTGGCGATGTTCGCTCGGTGGTCACGCGAGGATGTTGGCCGGTCTGGACCGCGTACTGTTCCGCGGGCAGGCCGAAGGCGTCATAGCCCATGGCGTGCAGGACGTTCTCGCCCTTCATGCGGTGGTAGCGGCTCACCACGTCGGAGGCCAGGTAGCCCAGCGGGTGGCCGACGTGCAGGCCCTTGCCGGACGGGTAGGGGAACATGTCCATGGCGAAGTAGGCGGCGCGGCCTTCGGCGTTACGGCCCTTGCCGTCCTTCAAATCGCCGTTGACGTTGGCGGCCCAGAAGGTGCCTTGCTCGTCCCAGATCTTCTGCCACTTGTTTTCGATGTCCTGCGCCAGTGCGGCGTTGTAGCGGAAGTTGGCTCTTCGGTTTGCGTGCTCTTCTCGTTGTCACTCATAAATCAGCAAGGTAGCCTCGCAACTGGACACGTCGTCAATCGTTATTCAGCATCCGAGACGATGGCTTTGGGGTCACCGTTCAGCGAAACCATGAGCTTTGTTTGGCTTGTGAACGTATCCTTGGCGGCCGTCCAGCTGCCATCCTCAACCATGTCTTCCAATGCTTCCGCGATTTTCTGCGCCAATTGCTGGTGCCTTGGCTCACGGCGATGCCATAACTGACCTCGCCCTTGTCCGCAATCACGTCCATATACTGGGGCCCGTTGGCCGCTTGAAGACCGGAAAGCACCGCCATATCGGAGGCTATGACATCCGCCGACCCTACTTGCACGGCCGTGACGCACTGCGCATAACTGCTACGCTCCTGAATCCGAGCCTGCGGGTGGTTGCCGCGGAAGATGCCGACTGTCTCGTCACCTTTCACTGCGCACACCGTGCCGTCGCCTACGTCGCCCACCGAACCTGCGTCATTGGTGAATCGGCCACGCTCATCCGACCTGACCAGCAAACCGACGCTGGTCGTGAGGTATGGTCCGGCAAAATCAACGATCGCGCCGGACCCATCGGTGATAGGCCAAGAGGCGACGACCATGTCGACCTGTCCATTGTCCAGCATGGAGCGCCGGTTTTCGGGGCGAACCTGCTTGAAGACGATCTGCTTGTTCGCATAGCCGAGTTTGGCGGCCACGTATTTGGCGATGGTGATGTCGAAGCCCTGGTATGTGCCGTCATGCCATGCTCCCACCGATGGTTCGTCGGCTGCGACCCCAATGGCGATGGTGGGCCCTTCCGGCGCCCCGGAGACGGTGGTGACTTGAATTTGGCCGCAACCGGCCAGACCGGACAATGGCAATATCATGCCAAAGGCCGCGGCGAATCCTGCCATCAGCCGGGAGCGAAATCCGCGCCGCATCGGGCGGCGGGCGCGGAGCATGCTACGGCTGACGAACGATGACCAATGGTGCATAACCGTCAAACGCCTTACTTGAACATGCGCGAACGTGTGAGGAACCAGGCAACCACACCGGAAAGCACCATGGAGATCACGATGATGAGCAGGAAGCCCAAGGCTTGTCGGTGAACGGCATGCCCATCATGCCGCCGTCGAAGTTCATGCCGTACATCGAGAAAATCAGCGTCGGGATGGACAGGGTGATGGAGATGATGGTGAAGATGCGCATCACGTTGTTCAGGTTGTTGGACACGATCGAGGCGAAGGCGTCGGTCATGTTCGCAAGAACGCCGCTGTAGATGTTGGCCATCTCGATGGCCTGCTTGTTTTCGGTGATGACGTCGTCGAGCAGGTCCTCGTCGTCCGGGTATTGTTTGATGCGTTGCAGGGTGGTGAGCTTCTCCATCACGATTTCGTTCGATTTCAGCGATGTGGTGAAGTACACCAAGGTCTTGCTCAGTTCCATGAGCATCACGATCTCGCGGTTTTGCATGGAATGGCGCAGTTTCAGTTCGAGCTTGTCGCTCTCACGGTCGATGATGCGCAGATACCGCAGGTACATCGTGGCGTTGCGGTACAGGATCTGCAGGATGAACCGCGAGCGCATGAAGGTGTTGAAACCTCGTATCGTGCCTTCCATGAATGGGTGGAGCACGGGCGTGTCCTGCATGCAGACGGTGATGATGAGGTTTTCGGTGACGATGATCGACAGCGGGATGGTCTCGTACCAGTCGCATCCGCCACGCTCCTCCACGGTGGGGATGTCGACGATGATCATCGTGTAATCGTCTTCGACGTCCACACGTGAACGTTCCTCGTCATCCAAAGGGGCGCGCAGGTCGGCCAGGTCGATGCCGGTCTGTGATGCGACGGTGGCGAGCTCCACATCAGTGGGTTCGCTCAAACATAACCAGGAGCCGTTTTCCGGTTTCTCGATCTGCTCCACTTGGCCATTGATTGAGCTGAAGATTCTCAGCATGTCGCCTCACCCGCCTTCCGCGCTTTCCTACTGTTCTATCGCTGTACGGTTCCAAACCGAGATTAGTCTAGACCCACCGTTCGAATTTGCGAGCGGGGTTTCGCATAGCGACCGTCACCAGACGATTGGCTGCCAACTCGGCATGTGCGGTCCTCGCAGATCGGTCGGCCGTTCTCCCAGTCGGCGCTGTCGGCGATGGCGGGAGCTTGTTGTATTCCTCCAACTCCACAGGGGCTGTTCGGTGGGGGTGCCGTTGACGCTGTGGCGCACTTTGAGCCGGCACCAGCAGGCGTTGCGCATGCCGCCGAGTGCGTTCATGCCGTCCGGGTCGAGTTCGAGCAGGTTGGAGATGGTGGCGGTAATCCATGAGCCATGGGTGACGAGCATCAGCGTGGTGGGCATGCTGTCTGAATAGGCGGAGTCGGTGACCAGTGCGCGCACGGCATCGGCACCTCGCTGGCCCACGGCGGCACGGCTTTCCACACCATGCTTGGTTTCGCCCCCGGTGTGCTGTTTCCAAGAGGCGTAGTCGTCGGCTGCCACGGCTTTGATTTCGGCGCGGGTCATGCCTTCCCACTCGCCGAAGCTGCGTTCACGCAGTCGTTGGTCACAGGTGACCGGCAATCCCAAAATATCGGCGAAGGCGTGTGCGGTCTGTTGGGCACGGAACAGGTCGGAGGTCATCACCACCATGCGCCGGCCGGCGGCGGGGGCCTCCTCGAACTGTCGCGTATCAGTGCGTTCGGCGGCGTCAGGACCGGGCTGGGCGATGGCTTCGGGATGCTCGGCAAGCCGGTTCACCTTGGCCCAGTAGTACCGTGAAGCGAGCGCGAATCCGGTCTGGTCGACCTGCCATTGGCCTACGATGTCGAGCGGCACATCGATCTGGCCTTGCAAGCGATGTTCGAGATTGTATTGCGTACGGCCATGGCGCAGCATCATCACTTCATCGATCATCGGTTTTCGCCACCTCGTTCTCTTGCGGTTTTTTCATACTCATCTCAGCACAACCCCTAGAATGGCGGCATGGAGATTTCTGAGTCGACTTGGGCGTTCATCGCCAAACACCGCCGTGAAGATGTGCGTGATGTGGCCTTGCACGCCAAACATGATGGCGACGTGGATGTGCCGTTCGCGCTGGAGCAGATTGCCGGCTGGCAGCGCGCTTCACTCAAGCTACCTGACTGGGCGTCCCATGATGGCTGATTTTCCCGCCGCAAGTCCCAATGGAACAATGTTCCAGCCAGTTCACGGCTCAATACAAAGCCCGGTTAGCACAGCGATTGTTGGACGGGGAAGCAGTCGACGACGCCGACGATTCCCCGATATCCCTAGTCGATCTGACCGGCGGTTTCGGCGTCGACTTTTCTTACATGTCCCGAGTGTTTGACCATGCCATATATGTGGAACAACAATCCATTTTATGTGGTATCGCTCGCCATAATTTCCCGATACTCGGCCTTGGCCACGCCGAAGTCATCAATGATGATTCAACAGCAGTGCTTGATACGCTTGGCCGAGTCTCCATGATCTTCCTCGATCCGGCCCGCCGTGACGATCATGCTCGCGTACCTACGCGATTGCCGATTGCACGCCGGATGTGCTGACCTGAAGGATACGCTGCTGGCCAAGGCACCGACGGTCATGGTCAAGCTCTCCCCCATGCTCGACTGGCATAAGACCGTCGCCGATTTCGCCGGCGCGGTGCATGAGGTGCATATCGTCTCCACCGGGAATGAATGCAAGGAATTGTTGTTGGTGTTGGGGCGCGGCCGTTGCGCCTCACCGCTCGTGGTATGCGTCAATGACGGGCAGGTGTTGTCGTACAAGGCCGGCGATAACAGCGACAATCACACCCCTATCAGCGATTCTGCCTTGGTTGCACGCAATACTTGCAATACCGAGGATTTCCCGGCTGAGGAAAGCGCGAACGGCTTCGATTCCTCGCATTGGAAGTACCTTTACGAACCCAACGCCTCAATCATGAAGGCGGGTGCTTTGATGTTCTCGAACAGCGCTTCGTCGTGCATCACATCAGCCCGAATAGCCACCTGTTCGTGGCGGCCGAACCTATTGCCGATTTCCCAGGCAGATCATTCGTCATCGAATCCATCGCCACCATGAACAAGAGAGAACTGAAGCAGCTATTGGCCGGTCTCACGCACGCCAACATCTCCGTACGCAATTTCCCCCTAACCGTGGCCCAGCTACGCAAAAAACTCAAACTCAAGGACGGCGGCAACACCTACCTCTTCGCCACAACCGACGCCCAAGGCCGTCACCTAGTACTGCGCACTAAAAAGCGAAAAAGTGGCTCCCTCTGACGAGGAAGCCACCAATACGTCAGCTAATCAGTCCTTGGCGATGGTCTTGCCGGCGGTCGGACCGGAGGCAAGGTTCTGGATCTCGGTGACTTCGAGAACCGGAATCACGGCCGGCTTCTTGGTGCCCTTTTCCTCGGCGATCTTGACCTGCTCGTTGTAGATGTCGTCGTCAACGTGCAGCACCACGTTGCCGCGGAAGCGGTAGCCCTGCTTCTTCTCGAGGTTGGCGAAGGCGATGACCAGCGGAGAGCCGTTCTTGAGGTTCTCGTAGTGCTGGCCGGCGGTGCGCTCGTGGTAGGCGATGTGCGTGTCGTCCAGCACGAACAGGGACATCTTCGGGCCGAGGTCCAGTTCGCCGTCCTTGGAGACGGTGGTGATCCAACCGAGGTTGTTCTTGATGAATTCCTTGATTTCCGGAGTAATGACTGCCATGTCGAATCCTTTCATGATTGCTATGGACAACGTATTTTTACTCTTTCCAGAGTACCGGTTTCGAGCGCGACTAGCCGGATGTTCGCTGTGAGTAACCTCACCTTCGCACAGCTTTCATCCGGTTCTTACCTGCTTGGCGATGCCGCGCCCCGGCCGCGCACCAGCCACACACCTGTCACACACCCGACGCCCATCGACCGGTCGATTTGGCCGGTAGTTCCGTAATCTGTGAGCCGAGAGACCACAAGTTTTCCTAACTGTCCTGAGGTGCACCATGGGTTTGGTCGAACGTTTCAGCAAGCTGCGCAGCCGCTGGTCCCGCAGCTTTCCCCCGAATCTCGCCCGACTCATGTTGCTGGCTGCGCCGCATTATGGGGTGGCAGTTATCTGCTCGCCAAATTCGCCATGGAGGCGATTCCGCCCCAATGGCTGATGGGTCTGCGCATGATAGGCGCCTGCCTGTGCATGCTGGCCTTGTTCCATAAGCACATCGTGCCGTATCTGACACCGAAGATCATTGTGCCGGCGCTCGTGGTGGGTCTGACCTACTGGGGCACGATGGTCACCCAGACCGTCGGGTTGCAGACCATCGAACCCGGGCGCAGCGCGTTTCTGACGGCGGCCTATTGCGTCCTCACCCCGTTCGCCACATGGATCGTTTCGAAGATTCGGCCGAAGGCCATCAACCTGGTCGCCGGCGTGATCTGTCTGGCCGGCGTCGGCTTCGTCTCGTTGAAGCCGGGCGGTTCGTTGTCGCTGGGCGCCGGCGACTGGCTGACCATCACCACCGCGGTCATCTTCTCGTTCAACCTGACTTTCCTGGGCATCTATACCAAACGGTTCGACCCGATCGCCGTCACCTTCGTGCAGTTCGGCGTCGCCGGCGTATTGTTCATCGCAGGAGCGGCGTTCACCGAACCCGCGCCGAACGCCGGTTGCTGGCGCCCTCGGTGGTGGCCAGCGTGCTCTACCTGTTCCTCGGCGCCACGATGAGCGCCCAGATCATGCAGAACATCGGTCTGGCTCACGTGCCTGCCTCGCAGGCGTCAATCATCATGTGTACGGAAAGTCTGTTCGCTGTCACGTTCTCCGCGCTGTTCTGGGGCGAGACAATCATGTGGAGTTCACTGGTGGGCTTTGCGCTGATCTTCGTCGCCGTGCTGATGTCGGTAATCAAGCCGACCAAACAGTCGCTGCACCGGAACTGACGATTCAGTTTCGGCCATGGATGGTCATGGGTTCTCCATTGCCCTGAACCGTTACGGTGAAGGCCGAGGCTCTTGAAGGCGTGCAATCGGAAATCGGACTTGGCATCGCCAAACTGCATTTCGAGTTGGGTGCCGGCAACGGCAGCTTCGCTTGGGCTGCATGACGTTCTGCTGAACGTCGTTTTCGCTCCAAGCGAACCAATTTCGGTTGTTCTTTGCGCTACTTTGCGCCACTTTGCGCTGATTCCCACTGCTCATCGGCACCATATTTTTGAGTCATTCCACATTCCGCTGGCTAGGTTTTGAAGGTCTCGTGTAGGCATCCTCTCGGTATCACCGAGCCTTAAGCAACCTTCCAGCCCGACACTTTACGGTCGTGTCTTGTGAAGAAGTTTTTCGAAGGTCTTTCCCTCTCATCCATCGTGGCGGGCACCCTTGCCGCCGTCACCTCATTCTTACTGGCATCGAAAATCGGTATCGCCGGCTCGGTAATCGGCGCGGCAGCCAGCTACATCGTCTCCGCGGTGGCCACCAAAATCTATCAAAACATACTCACCGCCTCCGGTGAGAAACTACAGTCGGCCTCGTCTTCCGGCAATGACGATGACACTACGGATAATAAGTCCGATAAGGCAGCCGAATCCGAGTCCGATACGACGATGACCGGCATGGTCAATACCGTTTCCACCGCGCGCAAGCCGCGCGAAGTCGTGTCCAATCGAGCGAACGGACGAACCTATTCGGTCAATGAACTGCGCAAGGCCCGCTCCCATAATTCGAAGCGCACCGCCATTATCGTCACGCTGGTATCCGGCCTGCTCGCCGTGGCAGTAACCGCCGGCATCGTCATGCTGGTCACGCAGGGCCGTGGCACGGACCATATCATCACTCCGTCCACCACGCCCACGCAAACCGACACCAAAACGCAGACCGACACGTCCAATCAGAATAACGGACTGCCGCAGCCGGGCATTACCGACGGTTCGAATGATTCCAACACCAAGGACTCCACATCCGGCTCGTCCAACGACGGCACCGATTCAAGCACGTCCGGCTCAACCGGCACCGACTCCTCAACCGATTCCAACACCAATGGATCCACCGATGGTTCGACCGGCACCGACTCCTCCACTAATTCGGGCACGACTGGCGGTTCCACCGGTTCCGGCACCACCGGAGGCACCACCGGCACCGGCAACGGTTCAACCGGATCGGGTTCAGGATCAGCCAATGGCTCCGGTTCCTCTTCCAGCTCCACGGGCGGATCATCCAGTTCAAACTCCGGTAATAGCGGTTCGAGCGGCTCCTCAACCGGTAGCAGCAGCGGAACCGGCATCAAATTCATTGGCTGACAATCGCCGACTCGATAGCAGCGATGGCGTCAATGCCAGTCAATGACGTGGGGCAATGAGAACATGGAACGTATGACTACCATCATTATGAATACCTCTGAGGCAGCATCACCATCAACCTGTTCGACGACAAGGCTCCGAACACCGTGCCAACTTCCTGGGCCTCGCCACCGGCGAGAAGGAATGGGCGGACCCGTACACCGGCCAGCCTTCCCACGGCAAGCTCTACAACGGCCTGACCTTCCACCGCA
>ENA-OQHY01001408-OQHY01001408.1-human-gut-metagenome-genome-assembly--contig:-NODE-1408-length-10229-cov-4.407048_pt1 | contig 10229 bp, 7 predicted proteins | sample MGYA00242570_ERZ504733 | MGnify/ENA primary metagenome ERZ504733 (study PRJEB26092, sample SAMD00036219) | human gut metagenome | host: Homo sapiens | study: EMG produced TPA metagenomics assembly of...
TCGTCGGCCTCCGCGTCGAGCATCGCGTTCAGGGTCTCCTCGACGCTTTTGCGGACCATCCGGTCCAGGGTGGTCTCCAACATGGCCTGGTCGACCTGTAGAATCTGCTGTGACATGGCTTCGTGCCTCGTTTCCAATCGCGGTTTGTTTTGTTTGGCGACAGAAAATCGTACACAGGACACGGGCCATGTCTCTATCTCAGGCCCTCAACCAATTTGCGCAATCTCGGGCGTTATCATTTGATGTGTTGCGTTGCGTTTATGTGAACTTATTTTCATTGTGCATATCGTTATCAATTTGTTATCAAGGACGATCGCGAGTGAAATGCGCTCACTTATACAATGGCTGTTGCATGGCTGCCCTTGAGGGACGTTCCTCTGGCATGGCTTTGCAATGAGCGCGATGTGGTCGTAACCAACGTGGGATTCGATTGTGCGGCGAAGAAAAAATGATGGGGGGGGGAGTCGCCCTCCATCATTCAGGAAAGGGAACTGAATGGTTTATAACATTCACATATTGCAAACAAGGAAAACCGGTCGTGTGGTTGCTGCTGCGGCTGCATCCGTGCTGTGTTGCATGGGGGCTGTATTTCCAGCGACTATCGGAGTGACTGCGGCGTCGGCCGATGAACCCGTCGAATTGGTCGTCAACGGCGGATTCGAAGACGATCTTAATGGTTGGAAGTCTGGAACGGTGTGGAATAGCTTCGCATCGTCCATTGCCGTCACTGCGGATGATGTGCATGGTGGCAGTGGCGCCTTGAGCGTTACTGATCGTACATCCTCTGATGCTGGTGCAATCCAGTCTCTTGATGGCAAGGTGGAAAAAGGACAGACATATACCGGAAGTATGTGGGTCAAGGCCACGGAAGACGGTGAATTCAATATCACTGTTTGTTCGGGTAATGGTTCCGGATGTGACCAGATTGCGACCGGAACGGCGAAAGCGGGTGAGTGGACACAAATTTCAGGTACTGGAACGTTAGGTGGTAGTGGTGATTTCACCAGTCCCTCGCTGGTGATTGAAAACAAGTATGGCACGAGCAATGCCGACTTCATTGTCGACGACATTTCCGTAACCGGTTCGGATTCTGGTTCCTCATTCGTGCCGCCGACTACGGGTACGGCAACGGCAGCCAAGGCTTTCGGCGACTATTCAAACCCGATTATCGATTATTGGTATGGCGCCGATCCGTGGGCTATGGAATACAACGGACGCGTATATATCTACACTACGGGTGATGGCACTTCTGTGAATGCTGATGGCTCGTTGAATTATGACTATGAATATGACAGTACTGGGCAGATCAAGGACAATTCGTTCGCTCAAGTAAAGACCATCAATGTTCTGTCCAGTGATGACATGGTCAATTGGCGTAATGAGGTTACATTCGTGTGGCTGGAGAACAGGGGGTGGCCACCTGGGCCAGCAATTCCTGGGCTCCTGCCGTCGCTCATAAGACCATCAACGGTAAAGAGAAGTTCTTCCTGTATTTCGCCAATGGCGGCAGCGGTATCGGTGTGCTGACCTCGGATTCTCCTGTTGGTCCGTGGAAGGACGAAACCGGTGAGCTGTTGATTAAGGGCGGTACTCCTGAATCCGCTGGTGTGGTCTGGCTGTTTGATCCCGCGGTGTTCGTGGATGATGACGGGCAGGGCTACCTGTATTACGGAGGTGGTGTTCCGACAGGCGAGGAAGAACATCCGAACACGGCTCGCGTTATTAAACTGTCCGATGACATGCTGCATACCGAAGGTGAGGCTCAGGCCATAGACGCACCTGCCATGTTTGAGGACTCCGGGATTGCCAAGATAGGTGGTACTTATTACTACTCGTATTGCACTAATTTCAGCCATGACAACGTAATTGATGGTAACACGGTCGGTTACGGCAATATCGCGTATATGACTTCAGACAACCCGATGGGGCCGTTCACTTATCAGGGTGAGATTCTGAAGAATCCGAGCACGTATTTCGGTGTTGGCGGCAACAATCATCACGCGATGGTTCAACTTGGCGACCAGTGGTATATGACCTACCATGCGCAAACGGTGGCAAAGGAATTGATGAACGGCGGTAATCTTGACGCGGCGCATGGCTACCGAAATACTCATCTCGATCCGATTACGGTTAACGAGGATGGTTCCATTGCCGATATTGCAATGACATATGAGGGTCTCTCTTCGGTGAAGAATCTGGACGCGTATCAAGATGGAGGCATTCCAGCTTCCACCATTGCATGGGATTCCGGCATTCAGAACGCATATGACCTGACTTCTGGTGTGCGCGTGGTCGATATGACTACAGACAATTCCGAAGGTCAGAAGCTCAGCAATATTAATAATGGTGAGTGGACGTCTTTGGCGAATGTCGATTTCGGGAATAACGGCGCCTCTTCGCTGACTGTGACTGCAGCTGGCAAAGCCGGAGGCATCCTTGAGATTCGTCTTGATGATCCGGATTCCGAACCTGTGGCTTCTATTTCGATTCCTGCCGGTGATGGATCCGAGTACGCCGATTACACGACCACCCTTGAGGGTGTGACAGGGGTGCATCATGTGGTGTTCTCCTTCAAATCCGATGGTGGTGCGAATGCTCAGGATGAGCTGTACGACATCACTACGTACACTTTCACGGAGTCGCAGGATGAAACTCCTTCGACTCCGGTGGACAAGTCTGATTTGCAGAGCGCAGTGAATGAGAATTCCGGCCTGAACGCTTCCGATTACACGGAAGAGAGCTGGAAGGTGTTTGCTGACGCATTGCAGAAGGCTCAGGCGGTATTGCAGGATGAATCCGCTACTGAACAGCAGGTTCAAGATGCGCTTGCTGCATTGAATAGTGCACGTGCCGGTCTGAAGCTGGCTGATGATTCCACTGATGGCAATGCCGACGGCTCCAATGACAATGCTTCCGATGCCGTTGATGACACGGATGGCGTGGATTTGGCACAAACCGGTTCCTCTGTCTTGCCTGGTGCTGTGATTGTCGCTTGCTTGGCTCTCACTGGTGTGATCGTAGCGCGAGTGCGTCGCGAGATGCGCTAGTTACCTCTTGGTAATGCGGTCATCCCGTAGCGGCAGCCTCGGGATGACCGCACATGAAACCTAGAACTGGTACTTGTTCAAGCGTAAGTTTTGGCAGTGGTAATGTCCATCACTTATCCATATGCGGGAATGTCTTATCGTCATTCATTGCTGATTTGTGCGGGCATGCTATTGGAATACGCACTCGATGTTGAGTGCTTATCATGAAAGTTTAAAAGACTTATGAATTATTTACGACAAAAAATTTCGGCTAGTGCTATCGCGGTGTTGTCGACTTGTGGGTTGATTTTGGCGCCAATGCCGGTCTTTGCGGATGATTCAACGCCATCTTCAACGCCATCGGATGGCAGTTACACCACGACTGATAGCGGTGATGGCACGTATTCCATTCCCATGTTGAACACGGATGTTCCGGATATCAGTGTTATTCGTGTGTCGAAGGACGATCCGAATAACAAAGACGGTCGTGATGTGTATTACATGGTGAGTACCACTATGGAGCTCAGTCCCGGATCTCCAATTATGAAATCCTATGATCTGGTCAATTGGTGGATAGTCACGTACGTGTATGATCGCATTTCTATGAGCGATGCTTCATCCTTGCGCAATGGAGCTAGCTCGTATGGCGAAGGCGAGTGGGCTCCGTCGCTGCGCTATCACAATGGCCGCTTCTACGTGTTATTCAATACGAACAACCTTAATGGCGCTTATATCTACTACACCGATGATATTGAGAATGGTCCTTGGACGAAGATTGCCCTTAATCGGGGATTCCATGATCCGTCATTGTATTTTGATGAGCAAGGGAGTCCTTGGATTATCTCCGGCGTCAACCAATATACTGTCCGATGATTTAACCACGGTGGTGGAGAGCCATGAGAATATCATCTCTGCCGAACAGTTCACTGATGATCTTGGTGAGACTCCTACCGGATTTGAAGGATCTCAGACTTTCAAAATCGGTGATTATTTCTATACTCCAACGATTTACTGGGGCAAAGACGGTCGTACGGTGATGCTGCTGCGCACCACTGATTTGCTTGATGGCTCCAAATACGAAGCCAAAAAGTATTGTCTAGGTGCTTTCGCACAAGGTAGCCTTGTTGAAGTCGACAACGGTGATGGCACGACGTCTTGGCATGGATTCTTCTTCCGAGACACATATCCGACCGGACGTATTCCCGGTTTGATTCCTGCAACGTGGGGTGATGACGGATGGCCTGTGTTTGGGGACAATAATCAGGTAAGCGCGTCGGACACCTACGACAAACTGATTGATTTGCCTGCTGATTTGGAGAATCTGGTTCGCCAGCGTTCCCTGGTCAATTCGGACGATTTTGATAATGACGCGCCTCATCAGTCTTATCAGGATCAGGATTGGTGGACTCTGGAGGAGCCTCCTCAGGTTGACGATTCTCTGATTGGAATCGAGCTGGTGGACAATGGCGATTTCGAAAACGGGACTGAATCGTGGACCCCTCAGTGGAATGGTACGCTTACCGCGATTACGGATGGTTCTCTTTCTGGAACCACGAGTCTTGCTGTGACGAATCGTGGCGAATACAATGGCGCTGGCCCGGGTCAATCTATGGATGGAAAATTGCAGCAGGGCGTGACATATCGTGCCAGTGCAACGATTCGATACGACCATGAGATGGACGGCGTCGATTCATCGGCTGTGACTTCCCACCTGTTTTATGTGGCGATTCAATATGCAGACGGCACAATTAATCGTGTGGCCACAGGAACAGTGAAACGTGGGGAGACGACTACTATCACAGGTGAGTTCTCCATCCCATCCGACGCTAATGTGGAAGGTTCCAAACTCATTGTCGAAACCGCGTGGGGTGCGGAAGGCACGTGCATGGATTACGTCATCGACGATATTTCCCTGATCGGTCTTGCTGATGAGAAGGAATATCCGGTCGCCGAAGAATACCAACCCAATGGTTCGAATCTTGATTTGGTATGGGAATGGGGACATAATCCAGATAACCGATATTGGTCTCTCACTGATCGTGAAGGCTGGTTGCGTTTGACCAATGGGCACAAGGTTTCCGCCACGGCCAAATATATGAAAGGCACTTATGGCGACCTGACATATTTTGAAACCGCCCGTAACGTTTTGTCGCAGCGTACCTTTGGCGGATCCATGTCTGTGGAAACCCACATGGATGTCAGTCATATGAAGGATGGAGACACCGCAGGCCTCGCTACATATACCCGTAGTTTTGCCTATGCCGCTGTGCGTCAAGAAAATGGACAGCGAACGTTGGGTGTGGTCAAGCGTGTCTACGACAATGGCGTGAAGGACGCGGACGGTAATATCGTTGACGATACGATTGATCGTGACGCTGAAGAGGCCTTTGTATCGGGCGGCACAGTGACATTGCCAGATGATGCGACCAATGTGTGGATCAAGTCGGACAACACACTGGATAATGCGAGTGGTAAGTTGACGATTCAGTATTGGTACAGTCTGGACGGTAAGCAATGGTCCAAGCTTGGCGACGAGCAGGGGCCGCTGACTTACGATTGGAGCTTGTCGCACTTTAAGGGGTATCGAATCGCTTGTTCAATTACGCCAAGGAGAATACGGGTGGTTATGTCGATTTTGATTACTATGACTTGAGCGACGTGTTGACTTCTGACGGCAAAGCTGTGGATACGTCTAAGCTGTGTTCGGCCATTGATCAGGCTGACTCTCTGCAGTCTGCGGAATATCCTATGGATGAGTGGGATAAGATGCTCACGCTACTTGATAAGGCAAAGCAGGCGTTGGCATCCGATCCTTCCACGCAAAATGAGGTGGATGCCCCGCAGCGTGCACTGAGTTTGCAGCTCGCGCAATTGGCGGTTGACCGTCAGTCTGGTGATGGCGGAAATCCTGGTGGTGGTGATCAGACCGGTGATGGTGATCAGACCAGTGACGGTAACCAGTCGGGTAACGGCGATCAGACCGGTGATGGCGGCCAGCAACAGTCTTCTACTGCTGATGATAATTCATCTGAACTGTCATCAACTGGTTCGTCCGTAACACCGATGGTGCTGTCTGCAATTGCCCTGATGCTGGCTGGCATCAGTGTCATTCGGATACGCCGCTCTTCGCGCTGAAATATCGCCGCAGCCTGTTGGTTGCAGCGATTGAATGTGCGGAATCAGTGATGTGTCGCAATGGTGGGTTGTGCGAATGCTCGGCAACGTGGATTCGTACAACCCATCCTGTTATGTTGAGACCGCGGCGTGAGACATGGTGGAGCATGACATCGGCGTAGAAACGGGGGAGCAGGGCATCATCTTTCTTGCTTCCGAAGCGCGAATCGGGCGAGCGGGGCTTGTCTGCGGGCAATAATGACGTTGCTCCCACGGATTCGGATAAGGAGAATCGTAGCAAGGATCATGGTGAGGACCAGGGCGAGTAATCGATCGTATCGGAGACTTGCCCAACACGCACGCTAAGATGGGCATCGCAATAATCGGCAATGAGCAGGTAATCGGCGAGGCGGTGCATGGAGCAGGAATCCAACGAGCAAGAACCTAACGAGGCGACGGAAATCGTAGGCGGCAAAGTAGAGACCGTCGAGGTTTCCAGGCACCCCGAGGCTTCCATACCCGAGACCGATTTGTCTTTGGCTGATATCGAGCGCCGTCGCTCCCATCCGTTGCGTTGGGCGTTGATTATTCTTGCCGTACTGTGCGCCATCATCGCGCCATACTGGTTCGGTCGCTCGCTGGCGGTGAATAATACTGACTCCATTGTGGCCGTGCTCGGGGGAGTGTCTCCGCAAGGTATCGCACTGGTCGGTTGGGTGGCCGTGGTGATCACGTACGTCGGATTGGCGATGGCGGTGGTCGTCTCGCGTCCTGGCCATGGCTGATCGTGTTCGTGCTCGGGCTGGCCTGTGAGCAGTTCATCGCGGGACTCAGCATGCTCAATCTCAACTTCTGGTATTCCACGTACGTGGTCTACGGCAAGCAGGCCGGTCTGGCAAATGCCGCGAATCTGGGCATTATGGGGGCGGCGATCGGCATCGCCGTATACGCCTGGTGTTTGTTGGTCTGCTGGTGATTATCCGGAAGACCTCGCCGCTGAACGTACTGACCAAAAGCTGGGCGAGTTTCATTCTGTACTTCGTGATTGAAACCATCGCCCTGCTCGTGGTGTTGTTCGGCGGATTGCTCACCACTGTGTGAGCGCACGTGAGTCGCCGTACGTCGCTCAATACTCACCACTCACTGCTCACCGCCGCGCAAACCGTGTGCCCCCCAGTCCGGCCCCTGCCGTATAGTTTCTATTTGGCGTAATTTCGCCCGCGGATAGAGAGCGTTTCGAGCGAGCCTGCACGAAACACCGCGCAACGACACAATAAGGAGGACGCCGTGGCACTGACGGCTGACGAGAAGACCCAGATTATCAACGAGTACGCGACGCACGAAGGTGACACCGGTTCCCCCGAGGTCCAGGTGGCTCTGCTGTCCAAGCGTATCGCCGACCTGACCGAGCACCTCAAGGAGCACAAGCATGACCACCACTCCCGTCGTGGTATGCAGCTGATGATCGGTGACCGTCGTCGCCTGCTTGACTACCTCAAGCGCGTTGACATCAACCGTTACCGTTCCCTCATCGAGCGTCTGGGTCTGCGTCGATAATTGAAGACTTCCGCCCGAGTACCTAGGATGGTGCTCGGGCGTTTTACATATCGCCAGCCAACGGCAACAACGGCAAGAGGGTTAGAGGATAGGCCAGTAGGGCGCCGAAACCGGAAACGGTACGCACGCAGGTAGCCAGTAGGTAAGGCCGACGAGAGAACCGAATGAAGGGGTTGACACGAGGAACGACGCCAAGGGGCCAGTCGAAACAAGGTATGTGACGTCCGCTGAAGAGGACAGTTGCGGTTCAAGCGAGTCGCCAAACCGCAACACAGTATGTAGGAATAAATAGAAAATTAAAGAAGGAGGAACCCTATGGAGGGTCCCGAAATCAAGGCCGTTGAGCCGTAATCGACAATGGAACGTTTGGCAAGCGCACGCTGCGCTTCGAGACCGGCCGCCTGGCACAGCAGGCTGATGGTGCTGTGGCCGCCTACCTCGATGACGATTCCATGATTCTGTCCACCACCACCGCCGGCTCCAGCCCGAAGGAGAACTACGACTTCTTCCCGCTGACCGTCGATGTTGAAGAGAAGATGTACGCTGCCGGCAAGATCCCGGCTCGTTCTTCCGTCGTGAAGGCCGCCCGAGCTCCGAGGCCATCCTCGCCTGCCGTATCATCGACCGCCCGCTGCGTCCGCTGTTCCCGCACACCCTGCGCAACGAAGTGCAGGTCGTCGAGACCGTGCTCGCCGTGAACCCTGATGACGCTTACGATGTCATCGCCCTGAACGCCGCTTCCGCTTCCACCATGATTTCCGGTCTGCCGTTCGAAGGCCCGGTCTCCGGTGTGCGTCTGGCGCTGATTGATGGCCAGTGGGTTGCCTTCCCGCGTTGGAGCGAGCGTGAGCGCGCCGTGTTCGAGATTGTGGTCGCTGGCCGCGTGATCGAGAACGGTGATGTTGCCATCGCCATGATCGAGGCCGGTGCCGGCAAGAACGCCTGGCGCCTCATCTACGACGAGGGTCAGACCAAGCCCGATGAGGAAGTCGTTGCCGGTGGTCTTGAGGCCGCCAAGCCGTTCATCAAGGTGATTTGCGAGGCTCAGGACGAGCTCAAGAAGATCGCCGCCAAGGAGACCAAGGAATTCCAGCTCTTCCCGGAGTACACCGACGAGCTGTACGCCCGCATCGACGAGATCGCTCACAAGGATCTGGACGAGGCCCTCTCCATCGCCGAGAAGCTGCCGCGCCAGGACCGCATCCACGAGATCAAGGAGCACGTGCGCGAGGTGCTCGCGGACGAGTTCACCGATATGGACGATGCGAGAAGGACAAGGAACTCGGTAACGCCTTCAAGGAACTGCAGCGCCAGATTGTGCGTCGCCGCATCCTGACCGAGGACTACCGCATCGACGGCCGTGGCCTGCGCGACATCCGCACCCTGTCCGCCGAGGTGGACATTGTGCCTCGCGTGCACGGTTCCGCCCTGTTCCAGCGTGGCGAGACCCAGATTCTGGGCGTCACCACGCTGAACATGCTCAAGATGGAGCAGCAGATCGACGCGCTGTCCGGTCCGCAGTCCAAGCGTTACATGCACAACTACGAGATGCCGCCGTACTCCACTGGTGAGACCGGCCGCGTCGGTTCCCCGAAGCGCCGCGAAATCGGCCACGGCGCCCTCGCCGAGAAGGCTCTCGTGCCGGTGCTGCCGAGCCGCGAAGAGTTCCCCTACGCCATCCGACAGGTCTCCGAGGCCATCGGTTCCAACGGTTCCACTTCGATGGGTTCCGTGTGTGCCTCCACGCTGAGCCTTTTGGCTGCCGGCGTGCCGCTGAAGGCTCCGGTTGCCGGCATCGCCATGGGCCTCGTGTCCGGCGACGTTGATGGCAAGCACATCTTCAAGACCCTCACCGATATCCTGGGTGCCGAGGATGCCTTCGGCGACATGGACTTCAAGGTGGCCGGTACTTCCGAGTTCATCACTGCCCTGCAGCTCGACACCAAGCTCGACGGCATCCCCGCCGACATCCTGGCCGCCGCTTTGCAGCAGGCCAAGGAAGCCCGCGCCACGATTCTCGAGGTCATTAACGAGTGCATCGACGGCCCGGCTGAGATGAGCGAGTTCGCTCCGCGCATCATCACCACCACCGTTCCGGTCGAGAAGATCGGCGAGGTCATCGGCCCGAAGGCAAGATGATCAACCAGATTCAGGAAGATACCGGCGCTGAAATTGCCATCGAGGATGACGGTACCGTCTTCATCTCCTCCGAGGGTGGCGAGGCCGCTAAGAAGGCCAAGTCCATCATCGATTCCATCGCCAACCCGCACGTGCCCGAGGCCGGCGAAACCTACAACGGCAAGGTCGTCAAGACCACGTCGTTCGGCGCTTTCGTGAACCTCACCCCCGGCACTGACGGCCTGCTGCACATCTCCCAGATCCGCAACCTGGCCAACGGCGAGCGTATTGACGCTGTCGAAGACGTGCTCAAGGAAGGCGACACCGTTGAGGTGATCGTTCAGGGTGCGATGATCGCGGCAAGATCTCCTTGGCCATTCCTGGTTTCGAGGATCAGGAGAACAACGCCCGCCC
>ENA-OQHY01001409-OQHY01001409.1-human-gut-metagenome-genome-assembly--contig:-NODE-1409-length-10221-cov-5.699425_pt1 | contig 10221 bp, 10 predicted proteins | sample MGYA00242570_ERZ504733 | MGnify/ENA primary metagenome ERZ504733 (study PRJEB26092, sample SAMD00036219) | human gut metagenome | host: Homo sapiens | study: EMG produced TPA metagenomics assembly of...
GGCTTCGTCCAGCTTCTCTAGCTGGTCATGTCAGTTGGCGATCCGGCTGGATCCATCTTATACAATCATTCATCGAGTCAGAGCGATAGACGGGGCTCGAACCCGCGGTCTCGACCTTGGCAAGGTCGCGCGTTACCAACTACGCCACTATCGCATAAGCGGGTGATGGGAATCGAACCCACGTATCCAGCTTGGAAGGCTGGTGTTCTACCATTGAACTACACCCGCACAGCTTGTTGTCTGTGTATCTCTGTCGCATCAACGAATATTAGTATATATGATGAAACTGTATTTGTCAACACTAAATTTAAATTTTTTTCTATTTTTTTAACAACATATACAAATTATCATCTGACAAACAATTCTGTCAGGCAGATAAAATCATCCGTTTCGCTGCTCAGCTCTATACCGAATAACTGCTACGCAGTTTATCAGAAGGAGCTTTCACTCCTCCTGATATAAGCAAATTTCCACCTGCTGCTTATTTGTAAAATAATTCCTGTTTACAGTGTTAAACAGAGATCAGTTCTCCCAATCCCATACATTCGTAGCTTCCACTTCACTTTTTGGTTTCTTGATCACAAGTTCAGGACTCTTCGCACTGACCTTGGTGTTTGCCGGAATAGATGCTGTAATAAAGGTATTACCTCCGATGATCGTATTCTCTCCGATCACAGTCTCACCGCCCAGCACAGAAGAGTTAGAATAAATCGTCACATTATCTCTGATTGTCGGATGTCTCTTCACATTGGCAAGCAGCTGTCCCTGACGGGTGGAAAGCGCACCAAGAGTCACACCCTGATATAATTTCACATTCCTTCCAATCTCTGTAGTCTCACCAATTACAACACCGGTTCCATGATCAATGAAGAAATATTCTCCAATCGTTGCGCCCGGGTTAATATCAATTCCTGTATAACCATGTGCATACTCAGACATTATTCTCGGAATAAACGGTACATTCTCAAGATAAAGGACATGTGCAAGTCTATATACATAAATTGCATAAAATCCAGGATAAGAGAAAATAATTTCCTCTTTACTCTTAGCAGCCGGGTCACCGTCAAAACCTGCCTGCAGGTCAGTCAGCAGCATACGCTGGATTTCCGGAACATTTGCAAAAAATCTCTCTGTGATCTGCTCTGCATGTTCTTTGGCCTTCTGTTCTTCTTCACCCTGATATAAAAATGCAATCTCAATCTGTTCCTGCAAGCAGTCATACAGATCATTCAGGCGATATGCCACATAATGCTCCGGAAACACGCTGGCACTGGAATCCACACTGAAATATCCGGGAAAAATAATAGACCTCATATCTTTAATGAAGTTAATAATCTCTTTCTTATTTGGAAGACGTTCTCTGTCCTTTCCCAGAAAGAGTTCTTCTTTACGGTAAGTATCTGTCAGCTTCTCCACAGCCTCCAGAATTGTTTTCTTCTTATCTGTCATAATCGTCACCTATCTGCTTTCCTCGCAGCTGCTTATTATCCCCAGACAATAGCAATCCAGAGGGTACACAACCGCATTTTGTTATTATCTTATTACAGCAAAACCAATTCGTCAATAAAAAAAGAATTGACCTTTCCGTAGATTCCTTATATAATAAAAAACAGTTCCAGTTACACTTCAGAACTGTTTCTAATCTTAATATGGAGATGTACCCAAGAGGCTGAAGGGACCGCACTCGAAATGCGGCAGGCCGGGCAACCGGTGCGAGGGTTCAAATCCCTCCATCTCCGCTCTTTCTTTGTAAAATTCTTTATAATAAAAATGCACAATAAGCTTGACAATCGTTGCTTTTATATGTATAATTGCAACAGTAAAAGAAATTTTACAAGTTGGTTTTGATAGGGGATTGGTCAAATGGTATGATAGGGGTCTCCAAAACCTTTGGTGGGAGTTCGATTCTCTCATCCCCTGCTCTTAAAAACGCTCGAAAGCCTTGTATTTACTGGGTTTCGGGCGTTTTCGTTTTATCTCGGATGATCAAAAGTAATCATAGAAGTAATCAAAAAGATACTATATGAATCTATTATACTGATCCACATAGTATCTTTTTCAGGCAATCTACAATATTGTCAACAAATATTTCTTCTTAATCTTCTACTTTTCAATCTTCTCTTTTTTTCTGGGTCTTCTCCGCATTGCTGTATGCCATGGCATAAAAGATTTCCTGGGAATTGAGTTTGACATCATTCAGGCTTCTGTCTGCATAATTTCCGGTTTCTGTCAGTCTCTTTCCTTTTTCATCATCATTCATCATTGTCTCGAACATCCAGTCCAGACGTTCCTTTAATTTCTCATTAAGAACCGGAGCAGCCACCTCCACACGACGGACTGTATTTCTTGTCATAAAGTCAGCAGATGCAATATATATTTTTTCTCTTTCTTTTGTACCGAAACGGTAGATTCTGGAATGCTCCAGATAACGGCCTACAATACTTACAACCTTGATATTCTCTGTATATCCCTTAATCTCCGGAATCAGACAGCAGATACCTCTGACGACCATCTCTATCTTTACTCCTGCCTGAGATGCTTCCACCAGTTTATTGATGATCACCTTATCTGTCAGGGAATTGATCTTGATTCCAATATAGCCTTCCTTTCCCTGTTTCACCTGGTCGATTTCTTCCTGTATCATATCCAGAACTCTGTTCTGCAGACATTTCGGTGCAACCAGAAGAAGATTGGATTTCTCAACAACTTCCCCTTTCAGAAGTGCTGCAAACACTTCTGCTGCTTCTTTTCCGATTTCCTGGTTTGCTGTGATCAGTGACAGGTCTGTGTAAAGTGCAGATGTTTTTTCATTATAATTACCTGTACCGATCTGTGTGATATAGGACACACCCTTATCTGTTTTTCTGGAGATCAGGCACAGCTTGGAATGTACTTTATATCCATTCAGTCCATAGATTACTCTGCAGCCAGCTTCTTCCAGTTTTCTGGAATATTCAATATTGCTTTCCTCATCAAATCTGGCTCTCAGCTCTACAAGTACAACAACTTCTTTTCCGTCTTCTGCTGCTTCCACCAGAGCATCTACAATCTGGCTCTTGTCCGCCAGACGATATAATGTCATCTTGATGGATACAACAGAATCATCCTTTGCAGCCTCATTCAGAAGATTAATAAAAGATCTGATATTTTCAAATGGATAGGATAACAGTACATCTTTCTTCATGATCTGTGGAATCAGAGCACTCTTGTCATCTAGCTCCGGTGTCATTCTGGGAGTTCTTCTCTGATAGAAAAGTTTGTCCTGGGCAGTATTCCTCAGATATCCCTGAAGTCCAAATACAAAGGACATATCAAGCGGAACCCTGGTCAAAAATACGTGTTCTTTATCCACATGAAGCTCCTTACAGAGTGAACTTATCATCTTTTTATTTAATTCTCTGGATAACTCCATTCTTACAGGATTCATTCGTCTTCTCTGCTTGATCAGATTCTCCATTGCATCCCTGTAATCCAAATCCTCATCATAAATGGTTTCTGTATCAATATCTGCATTTCTGGTAATACGGAGCAGCGCTTTCTCCCTGATCTCATAACTCTTAAACATTTTCGGCAGAAAATGAAGAATCAGTTCCTCTGAAAGCATGAAAGTCCCTTTTCTTGTAGGAATATCGATCAAACGTCTGAATACAGTATTACTGCAAGGGATAATAGCTGTTTTTGTTTTTCCACCCTTGCTCATCAGTGATGCCACTGCATAAATATTTTTATTTTTCAGGAATGGAAATGGCTGCTGTTTGCTCACAATATTTGCAGACAGATACGGTGCGATCTCCTGATCAAAATATGTTTCCAGAAGCTTGCCTTCCTCTGCAGATAATCTGTTAAAATTGATCAGACGCACTCCGTAAGGCTCCAGTTCTCCCATCAGCTGTTCATAGATCGCTGCCTTTTTCTGATCCAGATCTCTGGTGGCCTGAATGATTGCAGTTACCTGTTCTTCACTGGTCATGTTTGTTTTATTCTCACGTATTACTTCAGATGCTTCCATCTGATCCATCAGAGTTCCGACTCTGACTCTGTAAAATTCATCCAGATTTGACTGATAAATAGCAGCAAATGTCAGTCTCTCCGCAAGCGGAACTCCTGGATTTCCCGCCTCATTTAAAACTCTCTCATTAAACTTCAGCCAGGACAGTTCTCTGTTCATCATATATACAGGTGCTGTAATTTCTTTTGTCTTTTTCTGTTGTTTTTTCATTCGGATAATTCCTCACTCTTTTTATTCGTGATATCAGTGGCAAAATTTATCAAACCTTTTGACTCTGACATCCCATAACGTTTAGAATTATAAACTTTGAATATCAATTCCATGGAATATCCATGTTATATTTACGTAAAATTTCCACTCTAGAGCGTGTCTGAAAAAGGCTTTCTGCAAGATGTGCGTCACAATTTTGTGGTATATTTTGCCCGGATGAGGGCGCGTAGCAGGCTACGGCAACTGAATTCGGGTGAAATATCCCGCAAAGTGGGGCGTGCAGATTGCGGGAATGATTTTTCAGACACACTCTAGGAACAGAATATAAAAGTTTCGCTTAACTTTAACACATAGATGATCACTCAATAAAAAAAGACTGCCCAGATTATACTTCGGACAGTCTCGCTTTTTATTTACTCATTCACCGGATTCACATGAACCATGCAGTGTTTTACGTCTTTAAAATTTTTCTCTATAGTATGATGAACATTCTCTGCAACGTCATGTGCCTCATTCAGTGGAATCTCACCATCTGCTGAGATTTCAATATCCACATACATCTTAGAACCAAATAATCGTGTCTGGAGAAGGTCGATTCCCTTCACTCCTTTCACTCCCATGATCACTTCTCTCATGCTCTCTTCTGTTGCCTCATCGCAGGAATGGTCAACCATCTTATCAATTGCATCTCTGAAAATATCCACAGATGCTTTCACGATCAGTACACAGATTGCAACACTGGCAATCGGATCCAGGATCGGGAAGCCAAGTCTTGCACCCAAGATACCGATAAATGCACCAACAGAAGACATTGCATCTGAACGATGGTGCCATGCATCCGCCATCAGTGCACCGGAATTTATTTTCTTCGCAGCACTTCTGGTATACCAGAACATCCACTCCTTCACTACAATAGAAACAACTGCCGCAATCAGTGCCAATGTTCCGGGAATTGCAATGCTTGCTCCTGAAGTACTCTTAATAATGTTCTCAATTCCACTCATGCCGATTCCGATACCGGAACAATAATAAGATAGCTCAAATACCAGGAAATTTTGACCGTAAGGAGATAGATAGAGAAAGTGCAACGATTAAATTTGAAAAGACATATTCCAACGTAAAATCTACGAAATTGATTTTTGAGAGTACATTTGCTGATAATATCAATTATATAGACAAATTTGCCAGTGCCAGAAAATTTCTCCCCATTTTTCATAATAAACAGGCAAATGTAGAAATAACCACTATGACAACATCTGAATTTGTCGGACATATTGATGACTTAAATACAAAGTATGACATGATCTATCTGGGGGATGATGATAAGGATTTGGTTTATGATGGTAATTTCCGACCAGATGATGAGGTGCTTTATTATCATGTTGGTGGAAATAAATTGGCACGCTATGAATTACAGGGTTTGATGAATCATGATTATGTCACGAATGGAAGTCAAAAGAAAGCCGCTACGGTGGGGGAAACAGATTCAACTACAGGTACTACTATTGGCTCTGTTCGTGGTTCCGGAAATGATATTACAAAAGAAATAAAAAATAAACTGGTGAATTTTGCAAAAAGCGGGTATCCGATAGTAGTTGCAGGAAATATTTATGGTGAGAATAAAAAAACGATATCTACAACTCTGGTAGACAATTCTTCCTATATTTATGATTTCCTTAATGAAGTAAAAGGATTTGATAATGTATACAAAGAGGGAGAGATTCCAGCAGATGAGGATATAAATTTCTATGCGGAACTTCCAAAACCAAAGATTGAATTGAGCAGTTACCCTCCTTCTGCAATTGGAACAGGGGATGGCCCATCGAATGAATTTCTTACTGGAGAAAATATGACTTTTCAGTTTCAGATTATTGACGAGGCGCAGGCTTCACCTGCTAATGCAGAATATAATTGTGAATTGTATATTGATCTGAACTGTGATGGTAATTTCTCAAAATCTGAGAAGCTGGATGATATTGCAGTCATGCAAAATGGAAATGTTATAAAAAAGGAGAATGGGATATATCAACTTCCCTTAATACAACGTATACAAGTTTCAAGAAAAATCCCGCAGGAATATATCAAACTAATGCCGTGGAAACTGGTAGTCACCAACAATAATAACAGCGAGATCCGAACGTCTGAGATTGGATATACAAAAAGACAAAATATAACTTCAACTAAAAAATACAATTAATGTATTGCAAATTATTCCAAATAATAGTGCCGAATGTACATGGAATTTGGCTACAGATACTACGTTTCAAAAACTGTTTGATAAAGTAAAAGATTTTAATGTTAAGATTAGTACAATTACTGTAGGACAATATGAAACCCAGTATTCTGCAAATGTAACCTATCTGAATCAATATAACATGTTGATCATTGGATTTTGCGATGGTGCTGGTTATGGAAGTAGTTATGGAGGAAATAATCCTACAAACTTTTCAGAGAATGGCGCTCAGAGAATCCTGGAATTTGCAAATACAGGAAAGAGTGTGATTTTGGCTCATGATAATACGTCATCCTCTGTGTATGATAGAACTGCGCAGAATGGAGGTATTAGTGGTGATTCTACGTGGAAAGGTTGGGCATACTTTTTTAACCAGACACTTCGCAGAGCTTCAGGTATGGATAGGTACGGCATCACTGCCCCGCAGTCAACTTCTGATATATTAAAACAGGCAAAAGAATTAGATACAAATGCACAGTCTATAGATTGGAATGATATTTCTAAGAATTCCAGTGATATGGCATATTATCTGAACAAAAACAAAGAAAAAACATATTCAGAAACGCAGGGATTCACCAATGGAAAATTAAGAATTGCAAATACAACACGAGAAACCGGAAGTACGGAAGTAACAACTACAGCATCTCAGGTAAATGAAGGTGCAATAACAGAATATCCATATAAAATTGATAAAAAATAACCGTTGCCCCCACACATTTCCAATATTATCAATTGGCATTGGAAGAAAATGCAGATGAGGATGATTCAGGTGATCTTGTAGTGTGGTATTGCCTTGGCGATAAAGATAATAAAACCGGAAATGGATATTATGCTCATTCACCCAATGATGTCAGAAATAATTATTATATCTATAGCTATAAAAATATAATTTATACAGGTGTAGGGCATAAGCCTGTTACTAATAATGGTAATCTTATGGAGAAAAAGTTGTTTGTCAATACTATCATAGCCGCATATAATGCACAGGCGGTTAATCCGGAATTGATGTTTGTAAAGCAGTCAGACAGAAATGCTGCACAGGAAAAGACTGTTTATTACACTCTCGACAATGTTAACTTCAATGAATCCCAGGAGCTTATTAAAAACAAACCACTTGAGTTCCATTTGAAAGTGACAGATTCCAACCTGGTCGGTACTTCCTTTGCCGGAACAAACACAAAAGACTTAAAACTGCAATTGTATATAGAGTCTGATGACGGTACAAAAGTTAAAGGAATTGGAGGAGAAAACACAAATGTAAGAGAAATACATCTTCCGGTATATAAAGCTGGTGAAAGGCAGACAGAATATGAAGATGGATATGTATATGTTAACAGTGGAAACGTATATGACTTTACCTTGAATGAGCTACAAAACTATGAGAGTTATTTAAAAACAAGTGCAGGTTATAAGGGAAAGGTTACCCTGTATGCTAAAATTTCATGCAAGTACATTTACTACGGCACAGAAAAAGAAGCACAATCCGTTGCACAGATAAACATCTGTCAACGCCAGCTTTTTGATCTGGATTGATGTAAAAACTTTATAGCTCCAAATTCTGAAAGCCTCAGACTGGCACAGCACAGCTACCCCGGTCCGGGCTTTTGACGTTACTGTTCACTCCGTTCACAGTAACTTAGCCAAATTCATTCCAGATTGCCTGCGGCAATGGAATTTTGGCTTGTATGTCTCGGGATTTTGGCATATTCATGCCAAACACCTCGCGGGATAGTGGCGTGTGAACAGTAACCTTTTGACATCTGACAATTTTTATAAAATGCCTTGAAACTACTGAAGAAGCATGCTAGTATAAAACCAAAGCATATTTCTCTTAAGTTTCAGGGCATTTTGCCATCTTATATTCTAAATTCATTTCAGAAATCCATGCTTTTAATTCCAATTAAATTAAAAAAGCAGGAGTTCTGAACAATTTAGAAAAGAGCAGTATGTTCTTACATTCCTGCTGACACAGGAGGTATTGTCTATGGCAAAAAGAAAGAACAAAAAAGTCACTGCAAACCGTAATTACAAGGATACAGTATTCCGAAAACTGTTTTCTGACAGGAGAAATCTGTTATCTCTGTACAATGCAATCAATGGGACAGCGTATACAGATGAAACGAAGTTGGAGATTGTTACACTTGAAAATGCAATTTATATGGGAATGAAGAATGATCTGGCGTTTATCATTGATACGAATCTTTTTCTGTATGAACACCAGTCAACCTACAATCCTAATATGCCATTGAGGGATTTGTTTTATATATCCGGTGAATATCAGAAATTAGTGGACAGAAAATCCCTGTATTCATCAATACTGCTGAAATTACCGGCACCGAATTTTATTGTATTCTATAATGGAAAGCGGAAAATGCCGGACAGATGGACGAACTGCCTGTCAGAATCCTATGAAAACCAACAGGGAGAGCCTAATCTGGAGTTAAAGGTAGTTACGATCAATATCAACAGGGACTGCAACAGGAAATTGATGGAGCACTGCAGGATTCTTGGAGAATATGCGCAATATGTAGAAAAAGTACGTAAAAATGCGGAGACTATGAGTCTGGATGCTGCTGTAAAAAATGCAGTGGATGAATGTATTTAGAAAGGAATCCTGGCGGATTTTCTCAGAGTCAACCGCGCGGAGGTTATTGCCATGAGTATATTTGAGTATGACAAAGAGGAAGAAGAAAAGAAACTGCAGGCAACTTATGAAAAGATTGGCGAAAAGCGAGGTGAAAAGCAAGGTGAATTAAAAAAGGCAAAAAGCATAGCCATCTCGCTTGCGCAGGAAGGAGAATCCGTAGAGAGAATAGCAAGAATCCTTGGTGAAACGGAAAAAACAATTAAAGAATGGCTGTAAAGTTTATATAATAAAATTGTAAACTTTACGATATAATGGTTTCATGGTATCATAATAGCAATGATACTGTGAAACCATTTTTCAATTTTATAGAGGTAACAGGTTATTATGGAATTATATCACGCAAGTAAGGAGATTGTCCGGTATCCGGAAATCAGAAAAGCAAAGTATACAAAGGATTTTTCCTGGGGATTTTATTGTACTAATAATTTGCAGCAGGCAGTACGTTGGGCGAATCGGGGAGTTGGGGAACCCATTATAAATTATTATCAATACATTCCTAACGATAATTTGAAAATAAAAAAGTTTTCGGATTTGTCTGATGAGTGGCTGGATTTCATTGCAGCATGCAGGAGCGGCAAAACTCATACTTATGATATTGTAGAGGGGCCAATGGCAAACGATACGGTCTGGAATTATGTCAATGATTTTCTGACCGGACGGATTACCAGAAAACAGTTTTGGGTTTTGGCAGAGTTCAAATATCCAACCCATCAGATTAGCTTTCATACCCTTTCGGCATTGGATTGTCTGACATTTGTGAAAAGTGAGGTAACTTATGACAAATCAGGAACGAAATGATTATTTTTATGTATGTGCATTGATTGAGTATATTTCCAGAGCTACCAGAAATCACAGAGGAGATGTTGTGAGGACTATTGGCAAAGAGGGGATTGAGAAATTATTATATGATGCACAGGTTGAATCATTGTCTCAGCTTCGAGCAGGTAAGCGATGAAGTGATCGAGTATTATAAGATAAAAGAGGGAACCTTTGACCCGAAATCTCCGGGGCTTGTCCAGGTTCCGACCTTTGTATTATTCAGGAAAAAGGAAATATCAGAAGGCCAGTCACTGTTGACTCCGGGAGCTTCTGAACTGATTTCAAAGGAGAGTGTCAGCCGGT
>ENA-OQHY01001410-OQHY01001410.1-human-gut-metagenome-genome-assembly--contig:-NODE-1410-length-10207-cov-1.020933_pt1 | contig 10207 bp, 21 predicted proteins | sample MGYA00242570_ERZ504733 | MGnify/ENA primary metagenome ERZ504733 (study PRJEB26092, sample SAMD00036219) | human gut metagenome | host: Homo sapiens | study: EMG produced TPA metagenomics assembly of...
GAAAAATATTTTAATCTTAAAGATTTCATTTCTAAAATCGATATAGAAAAAATCATATCTAGCTATGAAAATGAATAATCATTGCATGTTGATATAACGAAACCCTGTAAAATATTATTATCTGATTATTTTTAACTGCACTAAAAACCTGCATCTCGTGCAGGTTTTTTCAATATTATATATTATTTAAATAGTTTAGAGAAATAGTTTTTAACAACGTGATTTTTAATTTTTGATAATGTTGTGTTGCTTGAATTCGAATCTGTCTTTTTTAGCCCAACCTGGTTGAGAATTCTGCTTGATTAGTTGTTAAATATGAATAGTAGTTTACACACATGTTTTTGTTCCTCCTTAGTATTTTATATCCCTTTTGTTACTTTATATTATATGTAAGAAAGTTTAAAAATTATAATGTGTTGAAGTCATGAGAATACTGTATACATTTGTGCATGATGCACAAATATTGATATAGTTTAAAACTATATCTAACTGATGCTTATTTGTATTTTTAAAATAGTTATTTGATTGATAAAATAATGTCATAGTTTGAAAGGAATAAATGATATGAGTCAATTAAATAGATATGAATTTGTAGGAAGTTTTTTACGTCCTGAAAGATTAAAAGAAGCTAGAAAAAATTATGAATTAAATAATATAACTAAAGAAGAACTTACACAGATAGAAGATGAATGTATTGTAGAACTTGTAAATAAACTTAAAGAATTAGGTTATCATACCATCACAGATGGTGAATTTAGACGTTCTACGTGGCATTTAGACTTTATGTTGGGATTGAAGGGGTTGAACATAAAAAGACTGTAGATGGCAATCAAACGTTTGATGGAGAAGCTGCTATGATTGATGATACTTATATGACAGGAAAGGTATCATGTAAAGATCATCCTTTTGTAGAACATTTTAAATTTGTTAAAGCATTAGAAGATGAAAATACTGTAGCTAAACAAACAATTCCTTCACCTGGTCAATTCTATGCTTTCTTTACAGGAGCTGATTTATTAGATAAAACATTAGGTTTCTATGGTAGTGAAGAAGCTTTTGCTGACGATGTTGTTAAAGCATACAATGAATTTGTTCAAGAAATTTATCACGCTGGATGCCGTCAATTACAATTTGATGATTGTGTATGGGGTGGTATGGTTAATCCTGAACTTGCTGTAAGTTTAACAGGTAGAAAAGGGGAAGCATTAGAAAAATATAAACAACTTTTATTAGACTTAAATAATAAAGTTGTAGCAAGTGCACCTGTAGATTTAACAATTAATACTCATGTATGTAGAGGAAATTATCATTCTACTTACTTTAGTTCAGGAGCTTATGATGGTGTAGCTGATTTACTATTTGGTGAAGAAAATGTAGATGCTATTTCTTAGAATATGATGATCATCGTTCTGGTGGTTTTGCTCCATTAAAGAAAGTATCAGGAGATAAAAAAGTTGTTTTAGGTCTTATTACCACAAAGAAACCTGATTTAGAAGATAAAGAACTTGTTAAAAGAAGAATTTATGAAGCAACTAAATATATTCCATTAGAACGTTTATATTTAAGTCCTCAATGTGGTTTTGCTTCATGTGAAATTGGTAATAAATTAACAGAAGAACAACAATGGGCTAAACTTAAACTTGTTAAAGAAATAGCTGAAGAAGTATGGGGGTAATCCTCATATTTGTTAATTTGTAACAAATACTGTTCACAAAATTAGTAATAATTTATATCCACAAAAAAGGATACAAAACAGGTAATACGAGAACCTGTCTTGTGTCCTTTTTTGTTGAAAAATAAGGGATGTTTACAGATTATTAACAAGATAGGTAAAAGATATGGAGAGAGTATTAATAGGATAATAAATTCTACAAAAAATGGATAACAGGATTTATAAATAAACAAATTAATATTAAAAAAATGAGATTGATATTTTTTAAATAAATGCATATAATATATATGAACAAAGATATTTGTTCGATTTAAGTGCGTTGCTACTTTGAGTGCAAACCTTTAATTTAAGTGCTTCACTACTTTAAATGTGAACCTTTAATTTAAGTGCTTCGCAGCTTAAAATGCGAATTCTTTAATTTACAGGAAGATTAGTTTACTCTTCTGTTTGTTGATACTTGGAGGATAAAATGGATTTCTATCGCATAGATGAAAATATATAAAATTTCTTCAACAATATGAAAAACAAAAAAGAGGAATTACAAAGGTACCAAATATTAAGTATTCTGATCATAATAAATTTGCCTTTGGAGCCGTAATGAAAATTAATGATATCCATTATTATGTTTCTGTATCATCATTTTCAAAAAAACAAGAAGCAAATATTTTAATAAAAGTACCTAGTGATAAAAAAGTAATTAAAGGTTCTTTAAGATTTAATTATATGATTCCAGTTCCTGAAACGTGTCTTAATAAATTGGTGATTAAAGATATTTCCGATGAGAAATATAAAATATTACTTAATAAAGAGTTTAGATTTTGTATAGATAACGCAAAACGAATTCAAAAAAAGCACATAAAATATACGAAATGGTTATAAACAATCATAAACAAATTTTAACTGATAACAGTTGTGATTTTAAAATTCTAGAAGACGGCTACAGAAAGTACATAGAAAAGTATTTAAAAATAAAAATATCTTCTTGAAATTTTAATATAATTTTAATATTTTATTCTATACCATTTTTCTGTATATTATAAATACTTTAACAGTTCTTATAAAAAGAAAAGGAGAATAACACGATAATCCATGTTTTCTCCTTTTTTAAACTATTTAACAATATGCATATGAGGGTAAGGTATTTCAATACCTTCCTTTTTAAATTCAGTGACTAAATCTTTACGAATATCTGCCAGCATTTGGAAACCTTGTACATTATCTTCACTAGTGATTGTTGCTCTTAATTGAATACTGCTATCTTTTTAAATCAGAAACAATCACAGGGACTAATGGATCCTTTTTATCTTTTCTTCCATCAAATGAATAAAGGATGTTTTACAACAAAGATCTTTGAATCACTTTGATTGCTTGATCTATAATCACTTTCATAAGAAATATCGATATAAAGGATAATTTGCTTTAACATGTTCGATTTGTGAAATATTTTCAATAATTGCTTTATTCATAATATCATTAGGAACAATCATTTGTGTCTTTTCTAATGTTTCAATAACACTATGTCTAAGTGAAATATCAATAACAGTTCCTCTAACATTATGCCCTGTAACAACAATAAAATCACCAATCTTATAAGGCTTATAAGCCATAATCATGGCACCATTAATAAGATTACCGGCAGCTTCTTGACTGGCAAGTCCAATAACTACGGCAACGATTCCTCCAGATGCAAGTAGGCAGTCGCAAATGATTTTAAAAACTTCACTTCACTACATACAATTGCTAAAAAGATTGTAATGAGAATAATCTTTTTAATTCTTTTTTGTAAAACATAATTATCAGGCCATTTCTTTTTAATAAACTTATTTAATAATTTATTGATTGCAATTAAAACAATCCCTGCAATAACAATTGAAATAATGCCATTAATAACCCCATTTACAAACAAATTATCAATTTGTTCAAATATTTTTTCCATTCAAATTACCTCTTTTTATAATACTTTGAAAGAACATACAACAAAAACTGATTGCATTGCTCCTACAATAGAAACCATTAAACATCCATAACAAATCCAATATAAAATACTATTTCCTGTATTAATTGCATTTAATATAAAGAAAACAATAAACGCAATTAATGCTACATTCCTTGTATACTTAAAAAAACGATAAAATCTTTGTGCTAATATTTCATTTGTATTCATCTTATTTACCGATGCAAAAGCGTTTAAATAATTCATCTAATAAATCTTCTTTTGCTTGTTCTCCTAATATTTCTTTTAAACAAGACCAACTATCATATAAATCTTCTACAATTAAATCAGCAGGAATAGACATCTTCATAGCATCAATTGCTATTTGTAAAGAAGAAGCTGCTTTTTCTAATAATTTGTGTTTGTCTTGCATTTGTAAGATAATATTCTTCTTGATTACTCATAAATCCTAAATTTAAATTTCTTTTTTAATTTCTTTAGTAAGCGCTAAAATATCTTGTTCTTTAGCCGATATTTCAATTCCTTCTAAATCAACTTCTTACCTAAATCTGCTTTATTAATAATAATAATACGATTTGTATCTTCTGTAAGTTCAAGTAACTTTTGATCTTCTTGATCAAGTTCTTTACTTCCATCAATAACTAATAAAACAAGATCTGCTTTTTTAATCATTTTCTTTTGATTTTTCAACCCCAAGACTTTCTACAATATTATCTGTTTCTCTAATTCCTGCTGTATCGATCATATTTAATAAAATATCATCTACTGTCACTGATCCTTCAACGACATCTCTTGTTGTTCCAGCAATATTTGTGACAATCGCTTTTTCTTCTTTTAACATGGCATTTAATAAACTTGATTTACCAACATTTGGTTTACCAATGATCGCTGTTTGAATACCATCTTTTAATAATTTAATATTTTTAGAATCTTCTATGATCTTATTCATCTTTTCAATTAAAGAAGTAGACATTGGTAATAACTTATCAGCTGTTAATTCTTCTACATCTTCATATTCGGGATAATCAATATTTACTTCTATTTGCGTAATAATTTGAATCAAATCTTCTTTTAAATCTTTAATAAAATGACTAATACTTCCTTGAATACCTTTTAAAGCAAGAGAAGAAGCGTAACTATTTTTAGCCGTAATAATATCACTAATAGCTTCTGCTTGAGATAAATCAATACGACCATTTAAAAAATGCTCTTTTACTAAATTCTCCTCTTTCAGCAAGTCTTGCCCCATGATGTAAACAAATATCTACAACTCTATTTGTAATATAAACACCACCATGACAGTTAATTTCTACCATTTCTTCTCCTGTAAAAGTTCTTTTTACCACGATAGATATTAACTAATACTTCATCTACTTTTTCACCATTATCTTTTATATAACCATAAGTAATGGTATGACTCTCTTTATTTAATATTTTTCCTGTAAAAAACTGTTGAACAAAAGCAATTACATCTTTTCCTGATAAACGGATAATTGAAATTGCTGCTTCTAGTCTTGATGTTGCTACTGCAACAATGATATCATCATTCATTTTCATACCACCTTTCTTCTTTTTACTGTTGCCCTTAACAGTTAAGAACTCCCTCATTATAACAAATATTTTTTATTTTTAACATATGATTTTTTTCGATTGATTTCTATTATTTTATCATATATCATTATGTACAAATAGGGGTGGAATAATGAAAAAACTAAATAAAAAAATTCCTATAATGATTGGTGCGGTTATAGGTTTGATACTCGTGATTTATATCTGTTTATGTTTTCTAGCATCAGGTAAAGGGTTTATTAAGAATATGACAATTAATGGCATAAAGGTTAATAATATGTCTAAAGAAGAGGTCATTTCTAAACTTGAAAATAAGTATCAAAAAGATCAAGATCAATTATTATTAAATCTTGAAATGAATGGTCAAAAATATCAAATTGATATGAAAGATAATGTTAAAGTTAACATTAAAGATCAAAGTTAATGATATTCAAAAGAAATATAATAATTTCTTTACTAAAGGTTATCATTATTTATTAAAACATAATGAAAATATTTCTATAGATATTAAAGATCAAAAGAAACTTAATAAAGAAATTAAAAAATCAGGTATTTTAGATTATTCAACTTTAGTACCTACTACTTATAAAGTTGAAAAAACAAAAGTCATCTTTACTAAAGGAAAAAGTGGTAAAGCTATTAAACAAAAAAATGTTTATAACACAATTGAAGAAGCTTTAAATCATTATGATTTTAATAAAACATTAAAAATCAATCCATCTTCTGTTTCAGAAGATGAAAGTGTAATGAAAACAATTTATAAAACTTTATCTAAAGAAGGTAAAAATGCTACTTTAGATAAAGATAATGATTATAAAATTGTAAAAGAAGAATATGGTGCTAAATATAACTTAGATGATTCTATTAAAGCTTTTAATAAAGCAAAAGAAGGTAATAATTTTGAAGTAAAAGCTAAAGCTATTATTCCTAGTATTACAAAAGAAGATTTAGAAAAGAATTTATTTTAAAGATGTTTTAGGTGAATATACAACATCAGTAAGTGGTTCTTCTGTAAGAAGAAATAATGTTAGACTTGCTGGTGAAAAGTGTAATGTGATTTTACTTCCATGGTGAAGAAATTTTCTTACAATAAAACAGTAGGAAAAAGAACTAAAGAAAATGGTTTTGGTGAAGCGGGAGCATATTTAAATGGTGAAACTGTTCAAGAAGTTGGGGTGGCGTTTGTCAAACTTCTTCAACATTATACAATGCTGTTGTTTTATCTAATTTAGAAGTGACTGAAAGAACAAATCATACTTATATTTCTAGTTATGTACCTATTGGTAGAGATGCTACTGTTTCTTGGGGTGGTCCTGATTTTAAGTTTAAAAATAATAGAGATTACCCTATTAAGATTGAAGCAAGTTATGCTAATAGTAAATTAACATGTAAAATTATTGGAACTAATGTTGATGGAAGTTACGTGAAGTTTACAAGTGAAAGAACAGGGGATGTTGCTTATAATACTAAATATGAAAATGATGCAACTATTCCTGAAGGACAACAAGTAACTAAACAAGCTGGATCAAATGGGGGAAGAGCTGTTTCTTATCGTTTGGTTTATGATAAAGATGGTAAATTGCTTTCAAAGAAAAAAGAAGCTAAGAGTTATTATAAAGGTCATGAAGCAATTATTGCTGTGGGTACAATGAAAGTTGAACAAGCTCCTGAAGCACAACCTGAAGCAACTCCAGCTACACCGGAAACAACAATTCCAGCTGAACCTACTACACAACAGTAAAAATGAGTGAAAAAAATTCACTCATTTTTTATAGATATTGTAATGTTTTTAAAATATAAAGCCACATTGTAATAGAAAAACCACTCATTATTGTTGTTAACATAACAACACTACTTGTTAGTACTCCTGTATGTCCCATATTTTTAGCCATAACATAACATGAAACTGTTGTAGCTGATCCAAGCATGACAAGGATTGCTATGAGTTGTTCTTTTCTAAAGCCAAAATAGATAGCTAATGGTAAAAATAAAGCACAGAAGCCAAATAATTTAATTCCTGAGGACCCTATAGCTGGTTTTAAATCACCCAATGCTTTTTATAATCAAAAGTAGCTCCCATAGCCATAAGTCCTAATGGTGTCGCAACATTACCAATAGAAGTTACTGTTTTATCTAACATCGTTGGCATTGGTAAATGAAGTAAGGACCATAAAATACCAACAACGATACCAATAAGTATTGGGTTTGTTAAAATTCCTTTGATTGTTTTAAGCCAAACTTCTTTACTTAATCCTTTTCTTTCTGGTGAAAAGAAAGAAAGGACGACAACGGCCATAATATTATATAAAGGGACACTCCCAATAATCATTAAAGGCGCCATGGTTGCTTTTCCATAGACGTTTTGAATCAAGCAATACCGAGTAAAGCTGCCGAACTACGATAACTTGCTTGAATAAATTCCCCTTGATTTTGTTTATTCTTTAATAAAAAAGAAAGTAAAGTAACAATTAAAATACTTAAAATTGTAATGAAAAAACAAAATAGAACAAAACTTCGTATCCCAAATTGTCTTAAAATCTAAAGTTGCTAGATCTTTAAATAATAAGACAGGTAGGGGAATTAAAAAAAACAAACTTATTCATTCTAGAAGCAAAAACATCATCAATAATATCTATCTTCTTAAAAAACATTCCTAATACAATCATCGCAAAAACAGGCACGGTCGCATTTAAACTAAAAATTAAATTTTCCATTATTTCCTCCCTAAAGAAAAAACCGCATTCGCGGCTTAATCTACATATGAGATTGTCATATATCTATTTTTTCCTTCACCTTTAGATTCAGTCTTTAAATGATCCATCTTTGCAATTTCTTGATGCATCACTTTTCTTTCATCTGCAGGCATAGGATCCAATTTTAAATCAGCTTTTGTTCTTAATACTGTTTTACCAAAACGTCTTGCCATACTTGCAACTTTTTTATAACGTTCTTCTTTATAACCATTGATATCAACACTTACTTCTAAACGTTTTTTTAAATGTTGTACTCACAGCATTTTTCACAATTAAGTTAATAGCTCTTAAAATAACTCCAGCTTTACCAATCAAAATAGAATTATTACTTGTATTAATATTACAATAAATTCTTCCATCTTGAACATAAGAAATTGTTTCAACTTCAAATTCCATATCAGTTAAAATCTTTCTAATAAAGCTTTCAATATATTCTTGAACCATTTCTACTGTCCAACAAGAAATTTCAGCTTTCTTACTAAACAAACCTTTAGTTTCTAAAGTAACTTCATAATTTAATTGATCAACTGTAACACCTAAATCAAGGCATGCTTTATTAACAGCATCTTCAACTGTTTTTGCAGTATATGTTTTCATATTTATACCTCTATTTATTCTTATTTTGTCTCTTTGTTAAATAATTTGTATTTGCTTGATCAACTTCTTTTTGTGCTTTTTCAACATGGTAAATATAAATATACCATGTTCTAACAATTGTAATAATGTTTGTTGTCATCCAATAAAGTGACATTGCTGCAGGCATAATTGCTGCAAAGTAAATGATAAATAATGTCATGAAGTTATTCATCATGTTCATTGATTGCATTTGTGATGTTTCTCTATATTTTGGATTTCTTCTTGACATGATTGTATTGATTTTCATCGCAAAATATTGAGTTAAAGCAACAATGGCAAGTAATACAATATAAGCTATTTCAAACTTAAATACGTGATCAATAGGTTTAGCACCTAAGTTGATTCCAAACATATTTGTTTGATATAAAATTTCAATACGTTGAACCGCTTGCCACATTGCAAACATAATAGGTAATGTTAAGAATGTTGTAAACGAAGCCAACATACTAATATCATTTTTCTTATATAAAGCTTGAATTTCAGCAGACATTCTCATTTGAGAAGTTTGATCTTTTCTTCCTTTATATTTATTTTGAATTCTTTCCATTTCTGGTTGAATCAATTGCATCTTTTGTTGAGAAACAGTTGATTTAATCATAATTGGTAAAATAATGATATTAATTAAAATAGTAATTAAGATAACACCTAAAGCAATATTATTTAATAAAACGTCTCCTAAATAAATAATACTCTTTGAAATAGGGATAACTAATAAGAAATCAAAAATCCCTGATTTCATAGTCCAAGGTGTATTTAAGTTAATGCTCTTTTCGCAATTAATTTACCACTTGAATCTAAGTTTGCTGTACATCCAGTTAAGGCTACAACAAATAAAACTAAACAAATAATTTTAAAATATTTTTTAGTTTTGTTATCTAAGATCATTTGCTGATCTCCTTTCTCTTCACTTTTTTATACAAGTACTCTAATTCTTTTTTATTTTCTATATATGTATGATTTAAGAAATTTTTTTCTTACAATTACAATATAGTCAACTTCTTCATCAAAATGAAAACATTCTTGAATCATCATACGTAACTGTCTTTTTATTTTATTTCTAGTAACAGCGTTTCCTAATTTTTTGCTTACTGAAATACCAACACGTCCATGCCCAATTTGATTTTCATCTTTATAAATAATAAAACAAGAATTCGCAAAACTCTTTTTTCTAGCAATAATCTTGCTAAAATCTTCATTTCTTTTTACTCTAAATTCTTTTTCATAAAATTTTAGAAAATCCACCGAAAAAGTGGATTTTTACATTAAGCAGTTAATACTTTTCTTCCTCTTTTACGGCGACGTGCGATTACTTTTCTTCCTCCAACAGTTGCCATTCTAGCTCTAAAACCATGAGTTTTTGCTCTTTTTCTTTTATTTGGTTGATATGTTCTTTTCATATTTTACACCTCCAAAATTTTTATCTTTTTATACAAATAACATATGCTCCTATATCTTATAGGAATTATTGTGACAAGTCAATTCTAAATTCTATATTTTCTACTCTTAAATTCATTATTTTTAATGATGACAAATAATAAGAATAACAATATCTAATGATTATTTGCACATTTTTTTTGTGAACTTTTTTAATTTAGAAAAATTTCTCTTTTATTGTGAATTTAA
>ENA-OQHY01001411-OQHY01001411.1-human-gut-metagenome-genome-assembly--contig:-NODE-1411-length-10193-cov-5.184880_pt1 | contig 10193 bp, 11 predicted proteins | sample MGYA00242570_ERZ504733 | MGnify/ENA primary metagenome ERZ504733 (study PRJEB26092, sample SAMD00036219) | human gut metagenome | host: Homo sapiens | study: EMG produced TPA metagenomics assembly of...
GCAGTCGTTCTCGTGCCATTTATTAGGTCTTGCTTGGATACGAATATGTTTAACTCCATTCTTATCAGAGTAAAGATTACAATTTTTTATAACTGTGTTCTTGACATTAAGGACACTTTTGCATAATCCACCCCGTCTGCCAGCCCCCAACGCAGAAAAGAAGTTGTGTGTTTTTTGTCACCATTGCCCGGTGCCAAAAGCTTCCTTGTTCCCGTCTTGTATCCCGGCGCATCAGCAAATATGCACAAATCACCCGCGCATCCATTGGAAATGTTGCCGTATCAGCCACTGGTGTCACCATCCTCCGGTGACAACCCCACCGCTTGTCACCATTGAAATTCGGCGCAGTATCGGCTAGAATAGTGCCAGAACGAAACGAAAGCTCCTCCGAACAACCGTCCGCAGGCCGCAGCTCCCATGCCACAGGAGCTGCACCGCCTGCCTTTCAAGTGAAAAAGGAGAGCTACAAATGAAAAACGCTGTTTCCCGCTTTGGCAAGTTCCTCAGCGGCATGGTCATGCCGAATATCGGCGCATTCATCGCGTGGGGCTTCCTCACCGCTCTATTCATTGAAGCAGGCTGGTTCCCCAACGAAAAGCTGGCCAGCATGGTATCCCCGATGCTGACCTACCTGCTGCCCATCCTCATTGCAGGGCAGGGCGGCAAGATGATTGCAGGCGACCGCGGCCGCGTCATCGCCGCCATCGCCGTGGTGGCTGCATCTGCGGCTCGGACTACACCATGCTGATGGGCGCCATGGTCATGGGCCCTCTGGCCGGCTGGGTCATCAAGCAGTTCGACAAGAAGGTGGAAGGCCATATCCCCGCCGGTTTCGAGATGCTGATCAACAACTTCTCCATCGGCATTCTGGGTATGTTGCTGGCCATCCTCGGCTACTACGTCATCGGCCCGTTCATGACTGCCATCCTCACCGTGCTGACCGCCGGTGTGGACTTCCTTGTGGCGCACAGCCTGCTGCCGCTGGTGTCCATCTTTATTGAGCCTGCCAAGGTATTGTTCCTGAACAACGCCATCAACCACGGCATCTTCAGCCCCATCGGTGCAAGCCAGGCCGCTGAGACCGGTCGTTCCATCATGTATATGCTGGAAGCCAACCCCGGTCCCGGTCTTGGTGTCCTGCTGGCCTACTGCTTCTTCTGCAAGGACGACACCACCCGCCAGTCCGCTCCCGGTGCTGTGATCATCCACCTGCTGGGCGGCATCCACGAGATCTACTTCCCCTACATCCTGATGAATCCCGTGATCATCATCGCCCCCATCGTGGGCAACTTCTGCGCCATCCTGTTCTACTCTATGACCGGTGCAGGTCTGTCCGGTCCTGCTTCTCCCGGTTCCATCATCGCCTACATGGCAATGGCTCCCCGGGATTCCATTCTCACCGTTCTGCTGGGCGTTGTCATCGCCGGTGCTGTTTCCTTTGTTCTGTCCTCGGTCATTTTGAAAGCGACCTCCGGTCACACCAAGAGCCTGACCGACGCCCAGAACGAAATGAAGGAGATGAAGCACAGGCTAAGGGCGAGATTCCTGAGCCTACTGCCGTAAATGTCGGTCAGATCCGCAAGATCGTCTTTGCCTGCGATGCCGGTATGGGTTCCAGCGCCATGGGTGCTACCAAGTTCCACAACCGCATTAAGGCGGAGCGCCCCGACTTGACCGTGACCAACTCCAGCGTGGATACCATCCCCGCCGACGCGGACGTGGTGGTCTGCCAGCGCGTTCTGGCTGACCGTGCCGCCAAGTGCGCCCCGCAGGCACAGCTCATCACGCTGGACAACTTCCTTGCAGATCCGCATCTGGACGCATTGTACAATGCACTGACCTCCACTACCCCGGCACTGGATGCCAAGGCCGAAGCTGCCGCCAATGAGGAGATCGTATCCGACCTGCGCAATGCAGCCGTAGCCCCCTCTGGCGGCTGCCGTGACCGAGGCTTCCAAAGCCAACGGTTCCGTGATGAAGATCCAGGCGGAGGACATCCAGCTGGGTCTGCCCTCCGTCACCAAGGAGGAGGCCATCCGTGCCGCCGGTGCGCTGCTGGCAAAGCGGGGCTATGGGGATGACAGTTACGCCGATGCCATGGTGGAGCGCGAAAAGCTGGTGAGCACCTACATGGGCATGGGCGTAGCCATTCCCCACGGCACCAGCCAGAAGAAGGGCACCGTTAAAAAGTCCGGCGTTGTCCTGCTGCAATATCCGCAGGGCGTGGACTTCGGCGATGAAAAGCCTACCTCGTGTTCGGCATTGCCGGTGTCGGCAACGACCATCTTGACCTGCTGGGCAATGTCTGCGAGATCCTTGAAGACGAGGATGCGCTGGAACAGCTCAAGACCACTTCCGATATGAACTATGTGCTGGAGCACTTACAATAACGATTCCAAGAAGGAGAGATTTTTATGAAGAGCATCGATATCACCATTCAGGACAAAGAAGGCCTGCACGCCCGTCCCGCCGGTATCCTGAGCAAAGCTGCCAAAGGCTTTGAGAGCAAAGTCACTATGACTAAGAACGGCAAAGTCGCCGACATGAAGAAGATCTTTGCCGTAATGGGTCTGGCCGTGAAGTGCGGCGAGACCGTGACCATCGCCGCCGATGGCCTGGACGAGGATGCCGCCATCGAAGAATTGACCAAGCTGTGCAAGGACGCATGACTTCTCCCTCCGTCTATGACCGTTCTGCATAAATACTGCTGACGCAAAACCGCTCCGGGCAGAACGCTCGGAGCGGTTTTACTGTCAGTATGCGTTTTTCATCACCGTGTTTTCCAGAAAGCTGAAAAACACATCGTATTCATTTGGGGTCAGCATTTTGGGAGAACGCATGATCACAAGATCATGCCCGTGGTTTCCCACATGATAGGGTGGATGAGTGTGAGAATAGGGGTTTTCCAAAACCCTCTTGACGAATTTCACATACAGTAGTATTTTTTCTGTAAATCCCACCGTCTTTGTGGATTGGTTTGAAACCACCCACAAAATGTGGTCGTGTTCATTTTGAACACAGGCACAGAAAGTGGTTGGTTATCACCGTGAGACCCACCACTTCCGTGAGGAAAAGTCCACGAAAGAACTTACCGTCCCGCAACATACCCGATTCATTTTGCCGCTTACTTCACCCGACAAAATCATCGCTACGCTGCATGGGCGGTATTTTTCTTTTATGGTCACTTGTCGGGGCGGAGGCCCTCCATCTTGCTAACGCAAGACCGTTCGGTCGCTCAAAAGCCCCACTGGGGCTTTTGTTGCTGCGCAAACGCGGCATTTTGCTTTCCGAAGAAACAAAAAATCCGAACCCTTCTCCTATTGAGAAAAGGTTCGGATTTTCATGGTTTGGTGCGATGGAAGGGACTCGAACCCCCGGCCTACTGATTCGTAGGAACCGAATGGCACATTTTGTCCATTTCATCATTCAACGTTAAATCGTAGTTTTAATCGAATTGCCGTTATTTTACCGTTGTTATTCTGTTGCATTCTTTGCATTGCTTGCACGTCTTTGCACCTGTTATCCATCCTTGCGATGTGCAGAAAATGTGCAAAAGTGTGCAGCGCCAAAATCAGCCCGGCAAAACAGGCTGTTTCGCACAGCCCCAAAAGCTGGATTTCAACGGTATTTATTGTACAAAATTTTCCATTTTTATCCAAACAACAATCTTACATGACACATCGGTTCTATGGCAGGGTTTAGGACATCCGAATAGACACCATTTGATAGAAAAATGAGGCTCACCATGAACAAACTGCTTTCCTGCCGCTTCAATATGGACACCAATCGAGTAGAAGCCCGATTCGTGGATGGCTCCATCCTCGCCATCGACTGTATCGCCGTTGAGGAAGAGTACGGTGACACCCCGGCACAGCGGGCAGAACTGGACTGGCTGCTCTACAACAAGCCCTTGGAGTACGCCCAGCTTGTGCTGAGTGGAGAGATAGAGCATTATCTGTCACTAGGATGTGACCATGGCAGACTTGAGGATTGATGATTCAGCAGCCGTTCGCAAAAAATTAAAGAATCATCTTTGCAAAGACCATTGCTATTTGCGCCCAAATCGAATATAATATAAATAGGAAAGCGGACGTCATTCCGCTGGTGTGGCTGACACCTAAAATCCGATCTGATGCAGGACGTAAGGGCCTGAGGCTGGCGGGCAGCGATAAAACCCGAAAAAAGCGATGCAGGACGTAGGGCTGAGGTTGCGGACAACGATAAAATCAGTCGCAAGGGACATCGGACAGCACCACGGTGTTGTAGATGTCCCTTTTATTTTGTAAAAACGCAAAGGAGCGCAGAATCAACTATGACGAAAAAAGAAGCACTGTCCATCGTTTTTTCCTGTGCGCCATTGTATAAAGAGAATTTGGTAGACAGAAGCCTGCTGTTCATCACCACCGACAAGCACAAGAATGTCCATTGTCTGGAGGTCACGTTCGATATTGGCAACTTTTTGCACATGACAGGCTTCAAGCTGCGGAAATCCGGCATCAATGCTCGGCACTTTTTCAATCTGTGCTATGACAAACGTCTGACCGAAGCGGACTTTGATTTTTCCGCAGACGGAACCACCGAAATGAAAATGCGGGTTCTGCCCAGCCTGATGAAGAAGAACCTCTCCGCAAAAATGCTGGGCGATTATAATATGAGCCAGCCTAAGCTGTACACTGACAAAATCGCTGGTTCCTCAGTGCCTGCATGGGGTTTGTCCGGGATGGTGGTGAAGGCCGTTTCGTACCTAACACGGTGCTGGAAGGCGATATACGAACCAAGGTAAAGGCCGCTGACCGAATCATTGCTACATATCGCAAGAGCCGCAGTGAGGAGCAGTATTCGGAAATCGTATTCACCGCAAAGAAAGTTGAATGGGAAAAGATTGTCCTTCCCGATGAATACAGCTATCTTGTCTTACCTGAATAACGAAAGAATGCCCACCCACCGATGGAACTGAATCTCCACGGTGAGCGGGCATTTTGCGTTTTTGTTCGATTCGAGTGAATCTATTCGGCTTGTGGTTTTCGCTTAACCCACGGTTTGGCTCCATAACAGGCTGATGCCGAACCGGTCCATTACTTCAACGCCACCGATAGCTGGTCATTGCCGCTATCCTCTAAGGGTATTATACATCAGTGATGTAACATTTCAAGGAAAAATATTTGCATATCATAGCAACTGGCCACCCACTGCACTGGCTAGTACGGCAGGTGGCCATTCCCTCTTCATTTCCTTCTTACAAACTGAATCGGTCAGGTCAAATCTTCACCGTTGGTTGCAATGACCTTTTTATACCAATAGAAACTGTCCTTCTTCAAACGCTTGCCATCACCCGTGCCATCATCCTGATAGTCAACATAGATGAAGCCGTATCGTTTTGCCATTTCTCCGGTAGAGGCGGACACGAGGTCAACGCAGCCCCACATAGTGTAGCCCATCAAATCCACACCATCCAGCGTAACGGCATCTCTCATAGAGGATAGGTTTTTCTTTAGATAATCGATACGATAGCTGTCGTGAATTTTGTTGTCCGATGTCAGTTCATCTGCCCAGCCAATACCGTTTTCAACGATCCATAACGGTTTATGATACCGGTCATATAGCGTGTTACAGGCCAATCGCAGACATGCAGGGTCCGTAGCCCATCCCCATGCATTGGTTTCCAGATACGGATTTTTTACTCCCATAGAGAATTTTCCGCCTGTTGTACCAAGCCATCTTCATGCACAGTAACTGTATTGCTACCATAGCAGGAAAAACTCAGGAAATCGCATGGATACTGTTTGAGCACTTCATAGTCTTCCTGTGTATCCTGCAAAACGATGCCCTCACGCTCATATTTTTTCAATCGATATTCTGGATAGAAACCTCGCATCTGGACATCGCTGTAAAAATAACGGCTCTGCTGCATTTCCATCGCTTTGATGTTATCTGCCGGGTCGCAGGTGTAGGTATAGAGGGGGGCGGTATGCCAGCATCATTCCAACACGAATTGCCGGGTCGATTTCATGTGCTAACCTGACTGTCCGTGACGATGCCACAAACATATTATGTGCCGCCTGCGCCAACTGCTGTGCATTGCAGTTGGAAATGCCTGTAACCATATACGGCGCTAGTTCCATATTGTTGATTTCATTGAAAGTCAACCAATATTTCACCTTATCATGGTAACGCTGGATTACTATGTGGGCAAATTTTTCAAAGCAGTCGATCCACACACGGTTATCCCATCCTCCGAAACGCTGCACCATGCTGATTGGAATATCAAAATGCGAAAGCGTTACCAAAGGCTCAATTCCATATTTATGCAGTTCATCAAAAACATTCTCATAAAAAGCCAATCCTGCTTCATTGGGCACAGCGTCATCTCCATTCGGGAAGATACGTGTCCAACTGATGCTCATCCGAAAGCATTTAAAGCCCATTTCTCCCATCAGTGCAATATCTTCCTTATAGTGATGATAGAAATCCGTTGCACGGTGACTGGGATAGTATGCGTCCGTTCGAATCGCAGGCGCTGCACCTTCCGGAAGTTTCGGATCAAACGCGGATGTTTCGCCTTGTTCGCCTGTAACAGGGTTCTGCCACACCACCATGCGCGGTTTCGTATGGGAACCGCCCATGGAAAAGTCTGCTACCGTCAGACCGCGCCCGTCTTCCTGATAACCGCCTTCATACTGGTTGGCTGCAGTGGCTCCTCCCCACATAAAGTCTTTGCGAAAAGCCATTTTTCTCCCCGCTTTCTCTCATTATTCCTTATCATCTCCATACTGAGCATCGTTGAACATTACATATGTAATGATAAAGCCCAGTGCAGTTGCCAACAGCATCACACCGCTTGCCACGATCAGGGACTGAACAGGGTTTGCCGGGTCGATGTAGCCGGGAATCTTAAAGATGCCAAACCCAGGAATCGTATAAACTGCGAAGCCAAAAAGTCCACCTACACCGCAGGCAATTGCGCTAGACACACAGGTCACAACCAAATATTTCATGCGAGGCATAACGATTGCATAGGTTGCCGGTTCAGTAACACCAAAGAGGGCAGAAACAGCTGCCGGAAGAGCCAGTTCTTTCAGTTTTTTACTCTTTGTCTTGCACAGGATACCAAGCGTAACACCCAGAACCGCAAAGCTCACGACACCCAGAGATGCATAGTTCGGGGAAGGAGTGCCTGCCATGACATCCATCAGCGCCGGCAGAACGATTACGCTGTGAACGCCCAGTACCACAAGGATCTGATAGAATCCGCCAATAACCACATCCGACAGGATATGATTAAAGTTATACAGCAGGTTCATTACAAAGCTGACACCATCTGCCAGCAGGTTGGCTGCCGGTCCTACCAGCATATATCCGATAGGAACCACGATCACAAAAATCAGCATCGGGGTCAAAAAACCTTTGACCATATCCGGCAGATGCTTATTCAGGAACCGCTCAGCGTACACTGCCAAGATTACAGTAAAAAATGCAGGCAACACCGTGGATGTATAGGTGTTATTGAAAACATGGCCGAACAGCTCAATGTCCACACCATTGATCGAAGGGATGCAAAGCGCCAAGCCCACTGTAACGGCTGTAAAAATATCGGATTTCATTCGCTTTGCAATATTATAGCCGATCAGCGCCGGAAGGAAGAAGAACGGAGCATTTGCAATACCGGAAAGCAAAACATAAATGCCTGCCTCTTTACTCATCCACCCCAGTGCTGTAATAAGTGCAAGAATACCTTTGATCATACCTGCTGCACACAGCATCATTGCCGAAGGAGAAAATGCTGCTGCAATAAACGGGAGAATTTTGCTGTAAAAAGGTTTATTTTCCTCAGACTGCTGTTTAGACGGTTCCGCAAAGCGGGTAATTTTGCATACTTCGTCATAGATTTCCTGCACACGTGCACCAATCAGCACCTGATACTGGCCCCCTGCAACCATAACACCCAGCACGCCATTAGTCTTTTTCAATTGTTCGGTCTGTGCCTTTTTCACATTCTTCAACTCAAAGCGCAGACGAGTGACGCAATGCGTCAGAGAAATAACATTTTCTTCGCCACCGACCAGTTCAAGAATTTCTTTTGCCAGTTCAGCACCATTTCTTTTTTCTGCCATTCCGGGAACCTCCTGTTCCTTTCCTTCCAGCTGCAGGGTCAGCCGACCGCGTTCCAATTCTGCACTGATAACGCCCTGCACCTGATTGACTGCTGCCAAATTCACTACACCGGCATCTTTGAGCATAAGATACAGCGTGCCCTTACGCGGAATCGTCCGGCTGACATTCTCCTGACCTCCGATGTACGGATAAACGCTTTGTAAGATGTCCTGTTCTGCCATTGCAGTGTCCTCCTTGTGAATGTTCGGATATATGTAATTCCTGTGCACAGAATACATCAAAGTAAAAAATCCGGAGCACACTTCACCACAACAAAATCGGCAGGGAAGCTCCCTCGTTTGCTGCGTAAAGTCCGCCCCGGATATCGCGCCATTTCAGGCTATCGCTCCAGAAACCAAGCTTTCTGTTTATTCTTGTTCTCGCTCATACACGCGCTGGATATGCATGATGAGGTATACAACTTCATCATCGTTGCAATCCCATCCGTAGGTATTCTTCAGATATTCTACGACCTTCAATGTACAGGCATAAATATCGGGATATTCACGCATTAAGGTTCTCCGAAGATTGCTGGATATATTATCCGTCTGTACGCCTGCCTGTAATCGCTGAATCAAATAACGCAGATGGGTTGCAAACCTGCTGTAATTGTAGCTATCCTTATCCAGCTGAATGTGCAAGCTGCTTTCCACGATTTCGTTAACTTTGGCAATCACCTGCATACTCAGCATCAGGCTGTGCATATCGCCGCTTTCTGCTTCGGCATTGATAAAATGCATTGCGATGCTGATTGCTTCGCTTGCAGGCAGGTTCATTCCAGTCTGTTCGTTCAGCATCTTTAATGCCATATCTGCCATAGCTGCTTCTCTAGGATATAGATGGCGAATATCATAAGCAATCGGTGTGGTCAGGTCCACACCTTTTTTCAGGCGCTCCGCTGCAAACTGGATATGGTCAGCCAGTGTAAATGGAAGATTCGGATTCAGGGAACAGTCCAATTCAATGCCTGCCTGATCTGCAATGTCAGCACAGACCATTACGATGGGCTGCGAAAGTTCTGCAATCATTCCAAGGTACTTCGGGTCAACATCGTAAAATGTACGCTCAATTTTGGAAAGATCATCCAGTTTGTATGGCATTTGTGGAAAACCAATTCCTTTGCCCATCACTACGATTTCGTGACCTGTCCGGTCAATCGCTAATGCGGCACTCGTATTGATTTTTTTAACAAGCTTCATCTGCCGCACCACTTTCCCGAAAAGACCTGTAAAAGAAAAAAGCCTCCGAAACAACACCTGACAATCCACAGATAAGGCATCAATGAACCACATTGGACCCTATTCTGTACTGCCACAAGTATCGCTTCCGAGGAATATCGCCTTGTTACGCCAATTAGTATAGCAAACTATTTTAGTGATGTCTATTGTCATTTTCAATAAATCGAATTTATGATTTTTGTCATATTCGCAAAAGCCCTTCCTGAATGATTTTATAAGTCTTACTATCACTGCTTTACCACAATAAAATTTCCAAAACCATCTTGACGTACCCCACAATCCATGATACCCTCTATCGCAAATCCCACCGCGTTAGCCGTAAATGACTGCACGGTGCGGGTTTATTCCCTATGAAGATTTTTACCGCCCCGCAACACACCCGATCTATTTTGCCGCTTACTTCACCCGACAAAATCATCGCTGCGCTGCGTGGGGCGGTATTTTTCTTTTTCACAAATAAAATCTTATGTAGTTGTTCAATCTTCCGAAATTTATTTTTAGTTGTTGACTACACAACCCTAAAGTGTTATTTTTGTGCTTGAAAGAAGCAGGTTGTAGTGTCCGCACTGCGCCCGGCTTTCTTCATACTGTACCTTGAATCCTTCATAAGCCGTCTGAACGAGATACTGCGCCATGACCTCACACTTTCTGTGGGCGAGCCGGACAACGCCGCTGCAAAACAGGGGCAGGAACTGCGTTCGGTGTGAACGGTGACCATGAGCAGGGGCTTTGCCTTTTCACACGTTTTGCTCTGCAATTTTCAACGTGCATTGCGGTTCGACTTCTGAAATTTTCAGTGTTGCA
>ENA-OQHY01001413-OQHY01001413.1-human-gut-metagenome-genome-assembly--contig:-NODE-1413-length-10184-cov-1.594014_pt1 | contig 10184 bp, 16 predicted proteins | sample MGYA00242570_ERZ504733 | MGnify/ENA primary metagenome ERZ504733 (study PRJEB26092, sample SAMD00036219) | human gut metagenome | host: Homo sapiens | study: EMG produced TPA metagenomics assembly of...
GTGATGCAACATATTCAGCTGCTCTCAGAGTAACCGCAAGACTTTTGAACAAGTCAACGGGTGAAATCAAAGAGAGCAATGTATTTATGGGCGATTTCCCGCTGATGACCGCAAGCGGCACATTCGTGCTCTTGCGCTTGCTAAAAACACATGATGTAATGCTTGATAGCGCATTTGCAAATCATCATAAGGATTCGTATAATCTTCTGTTTTTTCATGGTATATTCCAAGAACTTCTAAATTTCCCATAGGTATACAAGCAAAATTAATTTCATTAAAAGTTATCCAATATTTCACTTTATTTTTATATCTTTTTAAAAACAGTAGTTACATATTTCAAAATATAAATCTATTACTTTTCTATTTAAGAAACCTTGATATTTTTCCACTAATAAATATGGCATATCAAAATGATGAAGGGTTACTAACGGTTCTATTCCATATTTTAGACATTCATCGAAAATGTTATCATAAAATTTTAATCCTTCTTCATTTGGTTCAGCTTCTTCACCTGTTGGATAAATTCTTGACCACGCAATCGACATTCTGAAAACTTTAAAACCCATCTTCGCAAATAAAGCGATATCCTCTTTATAATGATGATAAAAATCAACTGCCTCATGACTAGGATAATTTTTTTTAGGGTCTATATTTTTTGTAAAACTACGATTTATTTCTAACGATCCTCCTGTTAGATGATCTGATATACAATCACCTTTATTTCCTTCCTGATATCCACCTTCTATTTGATTAGCGGCTGTTGCGCCACCCCATAAAAAATTTTCATTTAACATTATCATTACCTCTATGCTTTTGCAATCAATGCAATGTTGTGATCATTTACATTTGTGTTTAATATCAGAATAATCCTTGGTATTAGTAACAATGACAGGTGTTTCTAAATTATACCCTTCTTGTAAAATATGTTCTATATCAAATTCCACAAGTAATTGACCCTTAGTAACCCTATCACCTTGATGAATATATGATTTAAAATATTTTCCATTCAATTGTACAGTATTCATACCTATATGAATAAGTATCTCACATCCACCATCACTAACAATTCCTATAGCGTGTTTGGTTGGAAATAAGGTCACAACTGTTCCATCAAAAGGTGCATAAACCTTTCCTTCTGAAGGAATAATAGCAATACCTTTCCCTAATACTCCTTGAGAAAAAGCATCATCTTTTACTTGACTAAGTGGTATTTTTTCCCCTTTAATTGGTTGTGCAATTTCTTCACTTACTCCTCCTTTTCCCACACTGTCTTCTTGATCATCTTTATAAAAAACATACGCCGCAATAAATGTTGGAATAATTGCAAATGCAGAAGCAATTACACATTGAATCATTGCTGCTCCCGTACCATTTTGTGGAAACATTGCTGGCATTTCAAATATTCCCATTCCTGCCATTTGTTGATATTTTAAGCCCGCAAAAGCTGCATATGCTCCAGATAAAGCTCCGCCAATGCATGAAATAATAAACATTGGTAATCTTTGAAGGGTAATACCATAAATAGCTGGTTCAGTAACGCCAAACACTCCTGAAATTATTGCTGGAAAACATAAAGATTTTAACTTCTTTTGTTTAGTTTTTAAGAATATAGCAAGTACAACTGCTGTTTGAGAAAATGCAACAAATGCTTGTAAAGAAAGAATAGGATCTGGATGTCCTGCTGCCAAATTCATAATAGCCAAAACAATAAAAGTAATATGTACTCCAAACACTACGAACACTTGCCATAAACCACCAAAAACTATTCCTGCTAAAACAGGACTAATAGAATAAATATTTAAAATTCCATCACTTAGCCATCCAGCCACAGTATTAGCAACAGGACCAATAAATCATATATCCTAATATTGTACTTATTAAAATAACAATCATTGGTGTTAAAAATGACTTAATAACATCAGGAATGAATTTGTTTAGCATTCTTTCCATTGGTGCAGCAACAGCTACAGTAAGAATAACTGGTAAAACTGTTGATGTATAGCTTACATTCATTTTAAAATTCAAAATCAATAAATCTGTTCCATTAATAGTTGGATAGCATAATGCCAATCCTATAACCATACCCACAAAAGGCGTAAGCTTAAACTTCTTTGCAGATGTATATCCTATAACAACCGGAAAGAAATAAAATACACTATCACCAATTGCATCAATTAAAGTATATAAACCACTTGTACTACTATAAAGTCCTGTAAAACTTAAAATTGTATTAAGACCTTTAATCATTCCACAAGCACATAGCATTCCTATAACTGGCATAAATATAGAACTTACTAAATCAACAAACTTATCTTTTAAACTTGTTTTATTTTTTGTTTCTACAACTTCGCCATTTAATCCTAGTTTTGGTAAAATTGTTTCATATACGTCTCCGACATGATTTCCTATAACAATTTGATACTGTCCAGCAGTATGCATAACTGTAATAATTCCATCATGAGATTTTAAAGCTTCATCATTTGCTTTTGCTTCATCTTTTAATTGAAAACGTAATCTTGTTACACAATGCGTTAAAGAAATAACATTTTCTTTACCACCAATATTCTTAATAATAAAATCCACTAATTCTTCATATTTAACCATTTTTTTACCTCCGTCTCTTATCATTAGTTGATATGAATCGAGGTTAAGCCAACTTAATGTTACCATCCTATTTAGTTATCTACATTTTTTCATTTCATTCCCCCTTTGGTTTTATGTACAACTCTATGAACATGGATTGTCAGATATACAATTTCATCTTCTTGTAATGTATAATTGTATTTTCTTTTCTAAAAAATCTTTAATTTTTAATACACATTCATAACTTGTACAATATTTATCTTTAACCACATCTAATAATTCATTTTCTTCATCTTCATTGAATTGATTATCCTTCAACAATCGTAAAGCAAAGAACTTTAGATGCGTAATAAAGCGATAATAATAAACATTAGATGTATCAAACTCTGCATGAAAATGATATTTAACTATTGTCATTTATTTCTTGAATCACTTTTGTTACTTGAAAAATATGATCCATATTATCTTCATCTAATTCAACGTTTACAATATGTAAAGCAATAAATCCTGCTTCATCGTTAGGTAATTGAATATGAAACTTATTTTTTATTAACTCCAAGGCACGTAAACCAATATCATATTCTATTTCATAAAAATTTTTAATATCCCATAATAGCGGATTAGAAATAGTCATTCCTTCTCTACATCTTTTTATAGCAACATATAAATGATCACTTAAAGTAATAATGACATTATCCTTGAATTTCTTAGCAAACTCTAATTTTGCCATATTTATGATTTCACTAGACAATTCCAAATATTCCAATGGTACATCTTTCAATAATTGTTCGAAGCGTGAGTATTCGCCACCGCCTTCTAAAATAAACGTTTGATTTATAGACATCTCATCAATTTCCATTCCAGGACGTTTTTTAAAAGCTATTCCCTTACCACACACAATCTTTTCTTGCTGATTTTCATCATCAATTACAACAGCATTGTTTGTTAATATTCTTTTAATAATCATCTGTATACCTCCATAAAAATAAAAACCTATTTACACACAAAAACACTCTTGTGTGTAAATAGGTTAAGCTTGACTAAACAATTACCATCCTAATTACAAGTCTATGATAGCACTTTCTTTTTTACTTGACAATACAATTTTAAAATAACTTTAGCTAACTTTAGTTAACTTTACATAATTAATTTTAATTTTATAAATCACAAATTCCTTTACCTTCTCCATAAACATCATACCAATCACTATTGAAATCATTCACTGCTTTTTCAATACTTGGATTCGCAAAGATTTGTTTTAAGACTTCTACTGGCGCTGTGATTGCTTGACTTCCATAATTGAAGGCATCTCTTACTTGTTGTACCCCTTTAAAGCTTGCTGCTAATATCTTACAATCATAACCATCTTGTACGATTCTATTAGATAATTCATTGATCAGTTCCATTGGATCATTTCCTAGATTTCCTATTCTATTGACATAAGGTGCAATATAGTCTGCTCCTGCTGCCAAGGCCATATAGGCTTGCATCAAATCATAAACAGCTGTTGCTGTCACATTGACTCCTTCTGCTTTTAGTTTTTTGATGGCTTTGATTCCTTCATATGATACGGGTACTTTGATATAGACTTGATCATCGATTTTTTCTAGTATACGATGAGCTTCTTTAATGATTTCATCACATTCCTTAGAAATCACTTGAATATGAAGACTTCTTTCTTTTCCTATGATTTTTCTTACTTCTTTCATATGTTTAAAGAAATCTTTGGGACTTGTTTTTTTCACTATTGAAGGATTACTTGTTACTCCTACAATTGGCATATATTCTACTGCTTCTTTTATATCTTCTAAGTTTACTGTATCAATTATAAATTCCATTTTCTTTTCTCCTATAATATTTGTTCAGTTCTTCCAATAATATCATCTTGTGTTGCTTTTGATAACACATTAAAGAATGCGGAATAGCCAGCAACACGAACAATTAAATCTTTATGTTTTTCAGGATGTGCTTGGGCATCTAATAATGTTTCTTTAGAAACAACATTGTATTGAACATGATAACCTTTTTAATCGATTGAAGAAGGTTTAATCAACATTTCAATCTTTTCTTTATTTTCTTCTTTCGATAATAACTGAGGTGTTACCTTTTGATTTAATAAAACACCACCCGTAATTTCATGTGTTGGTAATTTAGAAACAGATTTAAACACAGCAGTTGGTCCGTTTTTTATCCATCGCATGAGCTGGTGAACATCCCTCAGCAAGAGGTGTATGTGCTTTTCTTCCATCTGGAGTAGCCATTGTGCCATAACCTTGTCCAACGTTGGCAGAAATACTTGAAGTACCAGCATAACGAATCCCACCGATTGGACCTCTTCCATAACGAGTATTTGGATATTTTTTCATTTCATCAATATAAATATTATAAACATCAACTACTAATTGATCGACTTCATCAATATCATTACCATACTTAGGTGCATCATTAATCAACATTTCTTGAATTCTTTGACTTTCTTTGCTTGTATAATCATCTAAAATCGCATTCCATAATTCTTCAGGTGTGATTTTTCTTTCTTCAAAGACAAGTTTTTTAATAGCTGCAAGACTATCTGCCATATTCGCAATTCCTACTTGTAACCCTGAAATAAAATCATAAACAGCGCCACCTTCTTTGATTGTTTTTCCACGACCAATACAATCTTCTGTCAAGGCTGAGCATAAAACATCAGGAACATCTCTTTCAAGTGCTAAATCAATCGCATTTTCAACAATCACTGACATACGTGTCAAATGACGCATTCCTTTTTCAATCGCTTTAAAGAGTTCATCATAAGATGTCATATCTTTAAAGTAACCACTACCTTCAAAGAATCGTTTTCCAGAAGTCATATCTACCCCATCATTCATTGCCATTAATAAAATACGTGGGAAGTTCATATAAGACATCCCTGTACAACGATAACCCCATTTACCAGGAACTGCTGTTTCAACACAACCAATCGCTGAATAGTTATATGCATCTTCTTCTTTGACACCCTTTTCAATAAATGATGGAATAATGATTTCGTCATTATTGAATGCAGGCATTCCTGTACCAAGTTTCATAACTTCAATAGCTTCATCCAAAAAAGCTTTTGGCATATTTTTATGATATCGCACTGTTAAGTTTGGTTGTGGTAAACGTGTTTGGGCAACTGATTTTAATACTAAATATGAAAGTTCATTCGTTGCATCTTTTTTATCAGGTGTTTGTCCACCAATGGTTACATTTTGATACATTGGGCTTCCGGCACTTGAAAAAGTATGAGCTTGTGAACGCACCTTATTGATTGTTAGAGTTTTGATCCATAAGTTATCTAATAATTCAATAGCTTGTTCTTCTGTTATATTATGAAGATCTTTATCACGTTTATAGTAAGGATAAATATATTGATCAAAACGTCCATAAGATAAAGAATGTCCATTTGATTCAATTTGTAGAATTAATTGAATAAACCATGTTGATTGAATCGCTTCATAGAAGTTTCTGCTTTTTCATAAGGAACTTTCTTACAATACGTGCAATTTCTTCTAATTCTTCTTTTCGTTTCCCATCAGCACTTTCTGCAAGTTCTAAAGCAAGATCTACTGTAACGTCTTGCAAATAGTTTTAACTGCATCAATGACAATTAAAACAGCTTTATAAAATTGATACTTATCAATATTTTCAGGCATACATAAATCAAGTTTTTCTTTTAAATCTTTAACTCTTTCTTCATATCCTTTTAAACCTTTTTGTAAAACTTGTTGATAATCTACCGCTAGATGCGCATCTCCAGAATTAAGTTTCCCTTCCATTCCAAAGAAACCTGTTTCCATATAAACACTCACTTCATCTGGAAGCAAAGCGCCTCCTTTACTTCTTTAAATTATTATTTTCCCAAAATGGTGCAATTGATCTTAATTCTTCTTTTGTTTCTTCTGTAATATAGAAAACATCCCCATCTCTTTTTTCAAATAGATCAAGTTCATTCATCACAAATTCCATTGTATACTCTGGAAGATGGGTGCATCTCTATTTGATGAAGCTTGATTTCCTACAATCAAAGTATCTTCTTCAATATAAATAGGCATCTTTTCTAAGATGTTTTTTAACATATACGCTCTTTTCATAATTGGCGGTTCATTTAAATGTTCTTTATATGCCTCTGTCGCAAGGAGTGCTCTTTTTGCACAGATATATGGTTTTTTATCTAAAACTTCTTCTCTAAAATGATTCATTCTTGATGTAAGTTCACCAAAGTGTTCACTATTCTTCATTTTTCTTTCCTCAACTTTCATTCGTAAGTTTTATTCTTTCTTTTGCAATTAAATTATATAATAAGCAAAAATAAGTCAATATTATTTTCATAAATAAACAATTTTAGTTTCATTTGAAACTTATAAAAAGATATGTTAGGATATTAGCGAGGAGAAAAACTATGGAAAAAGGATTAATATTTAATATACAAAAATTTAGTATTCATGATGGTCCAGGTATTCGTACGACTGTTTTCTTTAAAGGCTGTCCTTTAAAATGTAAATGGTGTTCAAATCCTGAATCCCAATTACATAAACTACAAATACTTTACGATTTTGAAAAATGTGCTCATTGTAAAAAATGTTTACTTAACTGCCCAAAACAAGCAATTACCGAAAAAGAAAACCATATGATCTTTAATCATGATAAATGTATTGGCTGTCTACAATGTGTCAATCATTGTCCAACTAAAGCATTAAGTCATGAAGGAGACTTTAAAGAAATTCAAGAAATTGTGGATGTCTGCATGCAAGATATTGATTTTATGAAGATCTAATGGTGGTGTAACTATCTCTGGGGGTGAAGGTATGGCACAACCTGAATTTCTAGAAAAGCTTGTTTTATCTCTTAAAGAAAAAAATCTCCATGTCGCCATTGAAACAACGGGATATATTCAACAAGAAACATTTCAAAAACTAGCCCCTTTATTTGATCTTTTACTCTTTGATGTAAAACATTATGATCGACTTCAACATTTTGAAGGAACAGGTGTTTATAATGATTTAATTGTTGAAAATCTTCAATGGGCTATTCAACATCAACTTAATGTTTTACCACGCATTCCTGTTATTCCTGATTTTAATAATTCTTTAGAAGACGCTCAAGGAATAAGTGAATTATTAAAAGTATCAAACATTCAAAAAGTACAACTTCTTCCTTTTCATCAATTTGGTGAAAAGAAATATGACTTATTAAATAAAGAATATACTTTAAAAACTTATCAAGCATATCATGAAGAAGACTTGAAAGATTACCAACAAATCTTTTTAGATAAAGGTATTGATTGTTTCTTTTAAGTATTTAAAAAGCTATCAACGAGGATAGCTTTTATTATTTTTATACTTAATACTTGTATCATATAAAATATTTAATACAAGCTGTGAATTATTAAAAACACTTTTATTTTTAGTATGCTTTTTCACATTTAAAATATCTTTTCTTTCTAAATTTTTCATATACTCTCTCCTGTTTTAGAAATAATCATTCTTCATTAAGAGTATATTAAAAATTTATTTAAAATATTTGTCATTATTTATTTCACAATTCCGCCTTGTATAAATCCTTCATAAACTTTATATGTTTGATAATATATTTCTTCAACACCCTGAAAAAAATCAATTTTTCCTTGAATACGCAACAAGTAAAGATACTCCCCTTTTTGATAAAATAAAGGACCTCTAAAAGGCAATTCTTCATCAACTTGTAATAAAGCTTCTTTTAAAAAATCACCATTAAAGTTTTCCTCTATAACCCTTCCATAGTAATTCATAGACCAACATGGTTTTTCATCTTTATAAACAATTTCTTGTCCACTAAAATTTTCCGCACCAAAGAAAGAATCTAAATAAGTATAATTATTCTCTTGATATGAATAATCATGAGACTCTTTTCTTGAAGAATTGACTTTATTTGTTTTATTTGCATACGTTGCCTTTTTGGCTTTTACAAGAAAGCATGCAAGTTCACTTATTTCAATTTTATGAGTTTCTAATGTTAAACAATCATCTTCTTTAACTAAATAATCTATTGAAACACCAAAAAGATTTGAAAGTTTTGTTAAATACTCAATATTAGGATAAATAGTTCCCGTTTCCCATTTTGTAACTGTTTGTCTTGAAACATTTAATTGATATGCTAGTTCTTCTTACGTAAGCATGTTTTTCTTTCTATAATACACTATCTTTTCATTAAGCATTATTGTCACCTCCTAGAAAAATTATAACATTCTTACTTCTTATCACCAGCAACCTTCCTTTACATTTTTGCTACAAAAATCCTAAGGAAACCTTAGGATCAAACTTCTCAACTTGTATATGTTTTTCTTTAAAATATTCTTCAACTTCTTGAGGAATTCCTTGATCCGTATAAATACATGATACTTGATGTAAATCAATTAAATTAGAAACTCCTTTTGATGAAACTTATTTGATTCAGTAACAATAATAACATGACTTGCTTGTCTTGCCATATCTTTAACAGCTTCACAACGCATATAATCATTTCCTGTAAATCCTGTATCAATACTAAAACCATCTGTTCCAATAAAGAGTTTATCCACAAAAAATGCTTCTGCACATTTTCTCATCATTGGTCCTACCATCACTTGAGATTCATGTTGATATTCTCCACCTAATAAAATAATTTTAATAGATGTATGTTTACGAATATAATCTGCAATAAATGCAGAATTGGTAATCAGTGTGACATCTTTTTTTGTCTTTGCAATTTCTAAAGCTACTAGAGCACAACATGAACCTGATTCAATCATAATTGTTTCACCATGTTGAATCGATTCTACTGCTTTTTTAGCTACTTGTTGTTTTTGTTCATAATGATAAGCAAGACGAATATTCATATCATCACTTTTATTAAGAGTAGCATATCCATGTTCTCTAATTAACATACCACTTTCTGAAAGAGCATCTAAATCTTTACGAATTGTAACTTGTGAGACTCCTAGTAATTCAGAAAGTTTTGTAACTTCTATTTTTTTATTTTGTGTGAGTAATTCTAAAATCTTTGTTTGTCGTTTATTCATAAAATAATCCTTTCATTAATAAGAATATCTACTTTTATTTGAAAGCAAGGATTTTATTAAAAAAGAGGCCTTGCCTCTTAGTTATTATAATCATCTTCGATTGTACTATCTACATCGTCTTCTACTTCTTCAGATTCTTCATCTTCATCAGTATAGATGTCATTCATATCGATGTGTACTTCATCAAATTTATGACGAGAACGTAAATCCCAGTTGTTTTCACCAATTGTAATGAAACGTCCATCTAAAGTAATGTTTGTATAGAAATAAAGATTCTTTTTTCATCTTTTTTCTTCTTCATCAAAACCTTTTACTTCACTTACTTCTTGCCATAATTTATAGAAATTAACTGCTTTTTTCTTTTTAGACATTAATTCATAAGCGACATCAACCATTGATCTATTTTTATCCATCTTTTATCTCTCCTTACATTTTTTCAGGTGCTTCAACACCAATTAAGTTTAATGCATTTTTTAATGTAATACGTGTTGCTTCTACTAAAGCTAAACGTTGCATTGATAATTCAATATTTTCTTTATCT
>ENA-OQHY01001414-OQHY01001414.1-human-gut-metagenome-genome-assembly--contig:-NODE-1414-length-10182-cov-3.094878_pt1 | contig 10182 bp, 15 predicted proteins | sample MGYA00242570_ERZ504733 | MGnify/ENA primary metagenome ERZ504733 (study PRJEB26092, sample SAMD00036219) | human gut metagenome | host: Homo sapiens | study: EMG produced TPA metagenomics assembly of...
AAAAAAGGTCGAAGAATTAGAAAGAGAAATGGAAGCTCCTGATTTTTGGGATAATACCGGAGCGTTCCCAGAAAATGATGAAAGAGCTGAGTACCTTAAAAGAGGATATTCAGATTTATCAGAAATTAGAGACACAAAAAGAAGAAATTGAGCTGATGATTGAGATGGGATACGAAGAGAATGATGCTTCGGTCATTCCTGAAATTCAGGATATGCTCGATGAATTTCAGGCGGATTTTGAAAAAATCCGTGTAAAAACACTGCTTTCCGGTGAATACGACAAGGACAATGCGATTTTGACCTTACATGCCGGGGCGGGCGGAACAGAATCCTGCGACTGGGCGGGCATGCTTTATCGAATGTATCAAAGATGGGCGGATCGTCATGGCTATTCCACTGAGGTACTGGATTATCTGGATGGAGACGAAGCAGGAATCAAATCTGTTACGATTCAGATTAATGGGGAAAATGCGTATGGATATTTGAAATCCGAAAAGGGAGTACACCGTCTGGTGCGTATTTCTCCGTTTAATGCAGCAGGAAAGAGACAAACTTCTTTTGTATCCTGTGATGTGATGCCGGATATTGAAGAAGATGTTGATGTGGAAATCAAAGATGATGATTTGCGAATTGATACCTACCGTTCCAGTGGAGCAGGTGGACAGCATATCAACAAAACTTCATCGGCGATTCGTATTACGCATCTTCCGACCGGAATTGTGGTACAGTGTCAGAACGAGCGTTCCCAGTTCCAAAATAAAGATAAGGCGATGCAGATGTTGAAAGCAAAACTGTACTTGTTAAAGCAGCAGGAACAGGAGCAGAAACTTTCCGGTATTCAGGGTGAATTAACTGAAATTGGCTGGGGAAATCAGATTCGTTCTTATGTCATGCAGCCATACACAATGGTAAAAGACCACAGAACCAATGAGGAATCCGGAAATGTAGATGCAGTTATGGATGGAGATATTGACCGTTTTATCAATGCTTATCTAAAATGGATTGCGCTTGGAAATAAGAAAAACAGTTGATAAAAATACAAGAATGTGTTAATCTCTTTTGGAGAAACACAAATGTATTTTTGAAACAAACAAAGGGGAAGCAAATGTCAGATAATAAAAGGTATTTTGTAGTAACAGAAAAGGCAGTCCCGGAAGTACTGTTAAAAGTAGTAGAGCAAAAAACTTTTGGAGTCAAAACGGACTGTAACGGTACAGGAAGCCGTAGAAGCAGTAGGAATCAGCAGAAGTTCCTTTTATAAATACAAAGATGATATCTTTCCTTTTCGTGAAAAAACCAAAGGACAGAATATTACATTTATTCTTCAGATGGATGATGAACCAGGACTGCTCTCAGGTGTATTGAAAACAATTGCCTACTATCATGGCAATATTCTTACCGTACACCAGAGTATTCCGATTAATGGAATTGCCAGTCTTACATTAAGTGTACAGATTTTGCCTGCACAGGGTGATGCAGAAGCAATGGTGGCAGAGATTGAACACATCGAGGGCGTTCACTATCTGAAAATCTTAGGCAGGGAGTAGAGGAAAGATGATACAGATTGCGGTATTAGGCTATGGTACGGTAGGCTCGGGAGTTGTGGAAGTAATCAACACCAATCATGAGAGCATTAATAAAAGAGTAGGACAGGAAGTCAACATTAAATATGTGTTAGATTTACGTGACTTCCCGGGAGACCCGGTAGAAAAAGTTTTAGTTCATGATTATGAAACCATTATCAATGACCCGGAAGTAGATATTGTAGTGGAAGTAATGGGTGGTGTAGAACCGGCGTATACTTTTACCAAACGTGCACTTCAGGCAGGAAAGAGTGTCTGCACATCCAATAAAGAATTAGTTGCAAGACATGGTTTGGAACTGCTTAAAATTGCAGAAGAGAAAAATATTAACTATATGTTTGAAGCAAGCTGTGGCGGTGGTATTCCGATTATCCGTCCACTTCACTCTTCTTTAACAGCAGATGAGATCGATGAGATTTCCGGTATCTTAAATGGTACAACAAACTATATTCTTTCAAAAATGCAGGCTGAGAATGCAGATTTTGAAGAAGTATTAAAAGAAGCTCAGGAAAAAGGGTATGCAGAAAGAAATCCGGAAGCAGACGTAGAGGGATATGATGCCTGCAGAAAGATTGCAATCTTATCCTCTCTGGCATTTGGAAACCATGTAAATTATGAAGAGATTTACACAGAAGGTATTACAAAAATCACAGTAGAAGATATGAAGTATGCTTCAGCACTTGGCATGAGCATTAAACTGCTTGCGACAAGCAAGAAAGAAAATGATAAATTCTATGCGATGGTAAGTCCGGTACTTGTTGGAACAGACAGCCCGCTTTACAGTGTAAATGATGTCTTTAATGCAATCTTCGTACATGGAAATGTACTCGGAGATGCAATGTTCTACGGAAGTGGAGCAGGAAAACTCCCGACAGCAAGCGCAGTTGTAGGAGATGTTGTAGATTGTGCAAAACATCTTCATGAAAATGTGATGACAAGCTGGAACAGTGAAAAATTAGATTTAATGGATATCAAAGAAGTGGTTCATCCATTCCTGGTTCGTGTAAAAGGAAAGAAAGCAGAAATGGCAGATGCAGTAAAAGCTGTATTTGGTGAAGTAAAAACTATTTCCGTTCCGGATGTGGAAGGCGAATTTGCAATTATCACAGGACCGTTAAGCGAAGCAGAATACGAAGCAAAAGCAGCAAAACTTCCGGAAATCATCTCCAGAATCCGTTTTAAAGCGTAAAAAATGAAAGAGGCTGTTCTGTCAAAAACAGTCTCTTTTTTAATTTCCAAGCACATCAATTCCCCATTTCCATTTCAAAAAATTCCGTAAAATCCATTGTACTAAAATAATGATACCGGCAAATTTAATATAGTTGTCCCGGTATCTTAAACCTATGGCGAAGTTCCCCTTTGATAAAAGTTCGATACTGTGACTGACCATGAAAACCAAATATACGACTGCTGTATAAGGAACAACCGGATGATAGAGCAGGGAACGTAAAAAATGTCCATGTAAAAAGGCGATACATGCCCGTGTTCCGCCGCATCCCGGACAGTAATATCCGGTCAGGGTACGGAAGAGGCAGGGAAGATGAAAGAAGGTTCTGAAATTGGAAAACTTTGCTATCAATAAATAACTTAAAAAAATTCCGAGTAAAATCCACCCTAAGAGATATAGATTTTTTTCTTCCTGTTTATGCATAATGGAATACATCCTCTTTTCTTGACAAAATGAAAAAATAATCTTACACTAATTGAAATAGATAATTGAAATAAACAGTTAATTACAAAAGATTGGAGACTTTATTTTATGAAAAGAACTTCTGCTTCTCTTAAGCTGATTGCGAGACAGCAACTGAGTGGAAATTATGGAACTCCGATGGCAGGAATTTTACTGCTTGGACTTTGTTCCTTTCTTCCCTCTTTTTTTATTTCTTCTACGATGGATACCGGTACAACAATGGGACTGGTTACTTCGCAGATTTTAGTGTATGTTATTTCACTTCTTGTCAGTGTTTTGAAGGCTGGATATAGTAAAATGATGGTAAATATCTGTCGTGGAGAGTCTTTTGAAGGAAAAGACCTGGCATTTGCATTTACGCATCATCCAGACCGTTTTATTATTGTACACCTGATTATTCTGATTGTACAGTTTTGTAATTGGTCTGCCGTTTAATATTCCACTCTGGACAGACAGTAGCAGTATTTCTTATATCTGGCTTTCTGTACTTGCAATATGTGTGGATACAATAGTAGCTTTGGTTTTAAATCTGTTTTTGGCTGTTACGGATTATCTGTTATTGGATGATATCAATTTATCAGCAGTGGATGCAATGAAAAAAGCTGTTCCCTTATGAAAGGAAATAAGTGGCGTTATTTCTATATTAATTTAAGTTTTATTCCACTGCTTCTGGCAAGTATGCTGACCTGCTATATTGGTCTGTTATGGCTGATGCCTTATATGGAAGCAACGATGGCAGCGTTTTATCTGGATTTAAAGGGTGAGTTTGATAAAAAAGAAGAACCGGTAATAAGTCCCGATCGTGATCTACCCGACCCTTCATTATCAGAACGGCGGACTTGAGATCAACGGAGACGGCTTTACAAAAGAAATCCCGAACCTTTTGGTTGCAGGAGAGGCAGCAGGCGGAATCCACGGAAGAAACCGACTGATGGGCAACTCTCTTCTTGATGTAATTGTATTCGGACGAAATGCAGGTAAAAAAGCAGCTGCCAAATGCAAAGAGGTAGAGCTTGGCACCATGAATCTGGATCATATCAGAAAATATGAAGAGGAACTGAAAAATGCAGGAGTTGATACAGGAGATGTATCTCCTATGCTTCTGCCGAAATATGCCCGCCACGAACGTTAACAATATGTATGATAATAAAAACATATGAGATAAGCGAAAGGAGTCTATTATGAGAGAAATCGAAGTAAGCAGACTTACAGAGGTTATCGAAAAACTCTGTATCGAAGCCAATGAACATCTCCCGGAAGATGTGAAGGATGCTATCAAAACCTGCCGTGCCTGCGAGGACGGCGAGATCGCAAAAGGTGTCCTTGATAACATTATCGAGAATTTTGATATTGCGGACAGTGAGAATGTTCCGATCTGTCAGGATACCGGAATGGCATGCGTATTCCTTGAAATTGGTCAGGATGTCCACTTTACAGGCGGAGATTTAAATGATGCCATTAATGAAGGTGTACGCCGCGGATACGATAAAGGTTACCTGAGAAAATCCGTTGTCAAGGATCCGGTACGCCGTGGAAACACAGGTGACAATACACCGGCTATGATCTATACAGAGATCGTTCCTGGAGATCAGGTGAAAGTAACTGTAGGACCAAAAGGCTTCGGAAGCGAGAATATGAGCCAGATCCGTATGTTCAAACCATCTGCAGGCCTTCAGGGAATCAAGGATTTCATTCTTGAAGTTGTAGAAACGGCAGGGCCGAACCCATGTCCGCCTATGGTAGTTGGTGTTGGTATCGGAGGAACTTTTGACAAATGTGCACTTCTTGCAAAGAAAGCGCTGATGCGTCCTCTGAATACAGAGAACCCGGATCCTTACTATGCAGATCTTGAGAAAGAAATGCTGGAGAAGATCAACAAGCTTGGCATCGGTCCCCAGGGCTTTGGCGGAAAGACAACAGCTATCGGTCTGAACATTGAGACTATGCCTACTCATATCGCAGGTATGCCATGTGCAGTTAACATCAACTGCCATGTGACACGTCATAAAACGGAGGTGCTTTAATATGGAAAGAAGAAAGATCACACTGCCTCTGACAAGAGAGCTGGCAAGAACTCTCCATGCAGGCGACCAGGTTTTACTGACAGGAACCATCTATACATCCCGTGATGCAGGTCACAAGAGAATGTGCGAGGCCCTTGCAAAAGGAGAAAAGATTCCTTTTGACCCTACAGATGCTACCATTTACTATGTAGGTCCGACTCCGGCAAAACCAGGCGAAGTCATCGGCTCCGCAGGCCCTACAACCAGCGGCCGTATGGATGCTTATGCACCGACCATGATGTCCGTAGGCGCCAGAGGAATGATCGGAAAAGGTGCCCGCCTTCCGGAAGTCGTAGATGCAATGAAAAAATATGACGGCGTATATTTCGGAGCATCGGCGGTGCAGGTGCACTTCTTGCAAAATGCATCAAAAAAGCAGAGCTTATCGCTTACGAAGACCTCGGAGCAGAAGCACTCCGCAAGCTTTATGTGGAAGACATGCCGCTTGTAGTCATCATTGACAGCGAGGGAAATAACCTCTATGAAGAGGGGCGTGCAGAGTACCTGAAAGACCACGCAGAATAATCTTTTGCTCTACAATATGATATTGTGATATATTTCAAAAAGGAATAAAAAGGATAAAAGTCCGACAGTAAATGCTGAAGATCCGTGCAGAAGCATTTATTGTTGGGCTTTTTAATTTTATCATTTCACTTTCAATTTAATCATTCTTGCGAAAACGATCAAATTAAAGTTGACAATGATAAGATTGATTTATATACTTGAAGTAAATAAAATCCAAAAAGAGTGATAAAGAAGGTGATGAAAAATATATGAGACAGTTTGATTATCGGGAAAAGTGGAAAAATCTGTTGACTCCTGAAATTGTATCTTACCTGACACAGATACATGAATTTAAAGGAGAACAAACTCTTTTTATTGAGGCCAAAGCAGATACTCTTACACAATTAGTTGAAATCGCCAAGATTCAAAGTACGGAAAGTTCCAACAAAATAGAAGGTATTTATACATCAGACATCAGATTGCGGGAATTGGTAAAAGACAAAACAAGGCCAAGGACAAGAAATGAACAGGAAATTGCCGGATACAGAGATGTACTGAATACAATTCATGAAAGCCATGACCATATCCCACCAAAGTCTGCGATTATTTTACAGCTTCACAGAGATTTGTATAAATTTGAAAGTTACAATATTGGAGGGAAATATAAAACTGCAGATAATGTCATTGAGGAAGAAGATTCTCAGGGAATAAAAAAATACGGTTTAAACCAGTACCGGCATGGGAAACACCGGAAGCAATGGAAGAACTATGCAGAGCATTTGAAGAGGCAATGGCAACAGGAGAAATAGATCCGCTTCTTTTGATTCCAATGTTTATTCTGGATTTCCTATGCATACATCCGTTTAATGACGGCAATGGAAGAATGAGCCGTTTACTTACACTGTTACTTTTGTACAGATCCGGCTATATTGTGGGAAAATATATCAGTATCGAGAGAATGATAGAAAATTCAAAGGAATTATACTATGAATGTTTAAGGGAAAGTTCTGAGAACTGGTATGAGAATAAGAATGATTATATACCATTTATAAAATATATGCTTGGCGTTATAGTAGGAGCATACAGAGAGTTTTCTTCAAGGATAAAATTGCTGATAACACAGAATATATCAAAACCGGAGCGAATAGAAGAGATTATAAAAAACACTCTGGGAACAATTACAAAAAAGGAAATCGCAGAAAAGTGTCCGGATATCAGTGTGGTAACGATACAGAGAACACTGGCAGAATTACTGACAGCAGAAAAAATTTAAAAATCGGCGGCGGAAGGTATACGAAATATACCTGGAATAATGAGCGATAGATGGGAGATAAAAAATGATCACTGGTGAATTAAAAAACAAAATAGATGGTTTATGGGATATATTTGCGGCAGGAGGACTTGTCAATCCACTGGAAGTAATCGAACAGATTACATACCTGATGTTTATTCATGATCTGGATGATTCCGATAATATGCGGGCAAGAGAAAGTGCAATGCTTGGATTGTCATTTCAGAGTATTTTTTCCGGAGAAGTAAAAATAGGTGAGAGAACAATTGACGGAAGTCAGCTGAAATGGTCCGTATTCCATGATTTTCCGGCAGACAGAATGTATATGATCATGCAGGAATGGGTATTTCCGTTTATAAAAAATCTTCATAATGATAAAAACAGTGCATATTCCAAATATATGGACGATGCGATATTTAAGCTTCCGACACCACTCCTTTTATCCAAAGTGGTGGATTCTCTGGATGAAATTTACAAACTTATGAATGAAATCCAGACAGCAGATGTCAGAGGAGATGTATATGAATATCTTCTCTCAAAAATAGCTCAGTCCGGACGGAATGGACAGTTCCGTACACCAAGACATATTATCCGGATGATGGTTGAGATGATGGAGCCGTCCAGTGATGAGATTATCTGTGATCCGGCATGTGGAACCTCGGGTTTTTTGGTTGCAGCAGGAGAATAATCTGAAAAGAAAAAAGTAAAGAAGAAATTTTTTATGATAAGCAGAAAAAAGATCATTACATGAATCATATGTTCCATGGATACGATATGGACCGCACCATGCTTCGTATTGGAGCCATGAATATGATGACTCACGGAATAGAAAATCCTTATATTGAGTATCGGGATAGCTTATCTGATCAGAATGCAGATAAAGATCAGTATTCCCTTGTGCTGGCAAATCCTCCTTTTAAAGGAAGCCTGGATGCAGAGTCCGTTTCTGGAGATCTTCTTAAAGTTTGCAAGACAAAGAAAACAGAACTTTTATTTCTTGCTTTGTTCCTGAGGATTATGAAAATTGGAGGAAGATGCGCCTGTATTGTACCAGATGGTGTACTTTTCGGATCATCACGGGCACATAAATCCATCCGTAAGGAAATTGTTGAAAATCAGAGACTGGAAGCTGTAATATCTATGCCTTCCGGTGTATTTAAACCCTATGCAGGAGTATCCACAGCAATCCTTATTTTTACAAAAACAGAACACGGCGGAACTGATCAGGTATGGTTCTACGATATGAAAGCAGACGGATTCAGTTTGGACGATAAACGTACTCCGGTCACAGAGAATGACATTCCGGATATTATAGAGCGTTTCAAAAATCTTGATAAAGAAGCGGACCGGAAGCGAACAGACCAGTCATTTATGGTACCGAAAAAAGATATTGTAGAGAATGATTATGATCTCAGCATCAATAAATACAAAGAAATCGAATACACTCCGGTGGAATATCCGCCAACATCAGAAATCATGGCCAATATCCGGGAGCTGGAGCTGGAGATTGGAAAAGAAATGGATGAGTTGGAGCGGTTGTTGGGATTATAGAAGAAAGGATGGCAGATTCGAAAATTCGGGTTTGTAGGGATGATGATATGAAATTAAATGAGATATGCGAGGTGTATTCTGGTTATGCACTCAAGGCATTTAATGATGCTGAAGATGGTTTTCCAGTTATAAAGATTGGCAATATTTTCATGGATGGAACATTAAATCTTGAAGAATGTCAGTATACAACAGATGGTGTTAATGAAAAATATTATTCTCAAAGGGGTGACATTTATATAGCACTTTCAGGAGCAACTACTGGAAAAATTGGAATAATGGATGCCAGTGAGAAGTATGTAATAAATCAGCGAGTAGGAATTGTAAGACAGAAATCAGATGATATTCCACAAGAGTATATAAAGTATTTTTTGTTAAGACAAACTGATAGAATTCTTCAAGAGGCCGCAGGTTGTGCTCAACCTAATATTAGCCCGAGGCAAATTGCAGAGTATGTTGTCCCTGACACATCACAGGAGAAGATGCAAGAAATATGTGAAGTGTTAGATAGAATAAAAAAAATAATAGATAGTCGCAAAGTACAAATTTCTGCGTTAGATAACCTCATCAAAGCCCGATTTGTCGAGATGTTTGGTGACCCTGTCGCTAATGAAAAAGGATGGACAACAAAGCCTTTATTAGATATGGGGAAGTGTAAGAATGGAATGAATTTTCACTATGATGACAAAGGTATTGAAATTAAATTGTTTAGGGGTGGGTGATTTTAAGAATCTTTCTATTATTGATAATACAGAAGAACTACCAACAATTTTATTAAATGAAATGCCCTCAGAAGAATATCTGCTAAAAGATGATGATATAGTTTTTGTACGTTCTAATGGCAATAAGGCTCTGGTTGGTCGTAGTTTAGCAGTGTATCCAGGCGATGTTCCAACAACTTTTAGTGGATTTTGCATTAGATATAGAAAACATGACAATGAGATTACAGTTCCGTATTTGTTAAGAGTATTAAAGACAGATTCAATGAGAATGAAGATGGCTGGTAGAGGAGCAAATATTCAGAATTTGAACCAACAGATACTGGGAACGCTTGTTATACCAGTTCCGCCAGTAGAACTTCAAAATCAATTTGCTGCTTTCGTAACAGAGGTCAACAAATCAAAAGTTAAAGTACAAAAAGCACTGGATGAAACACAAAGTTATTCGATAGTCTGATGCAACAATACTTTGGCTAGAAAGGGAGAAGCTGAATGGCGATAATGACGGTGTATCATGGTGGATATCAGGCTGTGGAGAAACCGGAAATCCGAAAAGGACGTAATACAAAAGATTTTGGAACTGGTTTTTACTGTACGATTATAAAAGAACAGGCTCAAAGATGGTCCAGGAGATATGACACGAAGGTTGTATCTGTTTATGATGTGCGTTTAAAATCGAATCTGAAAATAAAAGAATTCAAAGATATGACAGAAGAATGGTTGGATTTTATAATTGCATGTTGGAGTGGGAAAGACCATGAATATGATATTGTAATCGGTGCAA
>ENA-OQHY01001417-OQHY01001417.1-human-gut-metagenome-genome-assembly--contig:-NODE-1417-length-10177-cov-5.877612_pt1 | contig 10177 bp, 17 predicted proteins | sample MGYA00242570_ERZ504733 | MGnify/ENA primary metagenome ERZ504733 (study PRJEB26092, sample SAMD00036219) | human gut metagenome | host: Homo sapiens | study: EMG produced TPA metagenomics assembly of...
CCCCATTTGAAGTGAAAGAGTTACTGTTCACTCTCTGTCAATCACTTCGCTGATTGACACGGAGGATGTGTGTTTTGATTTGAATGTCATCTCGCCCCATGCCAAAGGCCGATTTAACGAATGCGAGATGCCGTTGCTGGTCGCACATCGTGTGAACAGTAACGTGGAAGAAGGAACAGATATCAGCATCCGCCACAGTTGCAGCCATTACCGCAACCGCCGCATCCGAAGCCATTATTGCCCCATCCGCCGCAGCAGCAAAGAAGAAGGATGATCCACAGACAACTGTCATTGCCGCAGCCATTACCACATCCACCACAACCATTACCACCCCAGCCACCGCAGCAGCAGAGGAGAAGGATGATCCACAGGCAGGAGTTATTCAGTCCACATCCATTTCCGTTTCCGCCACAGCCGCAGCTGTTTGCACATCCGTTGTCACAACCGCATCCGCAGTTTGTAGCTGTTAATTCACTCATTGTTAAATCCTCCGAAAGATTTTTTGATTTACAATGTTATAGTATGCGGAGAAAAAGAAAATGTGAGATGAGAAATTATTTGTAGTGATAAAGATGTGAAGTGGCAAAAATTATTCGAGCAGCCGGGAAAAATCTAAAATTCCCCAGCCGGATTCAGTTCCCGGAATCTGCACACAGGAAGCGTGAAGTTTTAATTTAACTTCTGCATTGGTGAGAAACGGGTATTTTGAAAGAAGACAGGCAATTGCACCGGAAACAACAGGAGCAGCCATGGATGTTCCTGTTTTGGAAAGATAAGGCGGAGCATTTGGAAATTGAGAGTAAAAAGCATTGCAGCTTACAATTCCTGTGCCGGGGGCAAAAACATCAGGTTTGACAATGCAATCATCTGTAGGACCGCGGCCGGAATAATTGAGAGGATGCCTTTGGGTGTGGATCAGAGGAAAAGTGTCGGGAACACCAACAGTGATAACTTTCGGGCTGCTTCCGGGAACTGTGACGGAACCGGGAGCAGGTCCGTAGTTGCCGGCAGAGACAACTACGACGAGCCCAAGATCCCAGAGGGATTCTACAGCATTCAATAAAAGAAGTTTTTGATGAATGGAAAGATCCGGTCGTGTACCTACGGAAATGTTAATGATCCGGATATGGAATTGCGTGTAGATATCACGGATCCATTGAATTCCATTTATGACATTTTTGATAGATCCGTTTCCATTCTGATCCAATACTTTCCCAATAATAAGATTGCAGAAGGGAGCGATTCCGGCATAAGTTCCGGAAGAGAGAAGTCCGCTTCCCGCAAGAATTCCGGCTACATGGGTTCCGTGTCCACTATTGTCGATGAGAGGGGAGAAATGAGAGAAAGAAAAAAGAACTTTTTCGGAAGAACCAGTGGTACTGGAAAAATCCCGGAAAGAAAGGATACGATCTTTAAAATCAGGATGAGGAGAAATTCCGGTATCAAGAATAGCAACAGTGACATTTTGTCCGAGAAATTTGTGTTCCTTTGTGTCCGGACACCAGTAGTGAATGGATTGTTTTACCCATTTCATGAAGGAAAAGCCTTTGTTTTTTCTTTATTATATGCCTGATGCTAAATGAATGACAAAGATGTCTACGCTGAGATGATAAAACATCCGTTTGCCATGTGGTAAGCTCAAGAGCAAGCTCTTTCGCTTAAGGGCGTCCGCCCTATGATAAAAAAGTTGCCGGCTCTCTTATATAAGCGAGCTTATAACGTGAGCCATCAACTTTTTATCGCATGGCAAACTGTAAAGAAAAAACACTTGACACCACCTTGCGTTTCGTGTATGATAGCAGAGGTGAAGATAATGAATAAGTTTTTAGAGCAGGCATTATTGTTTGATTTCTACGGGGAATTGCTTACAGATCATCAAAAGGAGATTTATGAGCAGTTCGCGCTGGAAGATCTTTCGCTCAGTGAGATTGCTGAGATGAAGGGGATCAGCCGCCAGGGTGTACATGATCTTGTGAAGCGGTGTCAGAAGACACTGGAAGGATATGAGATGAAGCTTCATCTTGTAGAGAAGTTCCTTTCCGTGAAGGAGAAGGTCAGTAAGATTGATGATACACTTGCAGAGTGGGAACGCGAGAAGAATGACCCGGAAGAGATGGTGAAGCGGATCCGTAAGATTGCGGATGCGATCATAGAGGAGTTATAGAATGGCATTTGACAGCTTAAGTGAAAAACTTCAGAATGTATTTAAGAACCTGCGAAGCAGGGAAGACTGACAGAGGATGATGTTAAGGCAGCTCTGAAGGAAGTTAAGATGGCGCTTCTTGAAGCAGATGTAAACTTCAAGGTTGTTAAGGGCTTCATAAAGGATGTTCAGGAGAGGGCTGTTGGTCAGGATGTGATGAACGGACTGAATCCGGGACAGATGGTGATCAAGATCGTTAATGAAGAGCTGGTTAAGCTTATGGGATCTGAGACAACAGAGATCAAGCTTCAACCGGGCAGTGCAATCACAGTGATCATGATGGCAGGTCTTCAGGGAGCAGGTAAGACAACAACAACTGCAAAGCTTGCAGGAAGTTTAAGTTAAAAGGTAAGAAACCACTTCTGGTAGCATGTGATATATACCGTCCGGCTGCAATTAAGCAGTTGGAGATCAATGCAGAGAAGCAGGGCGTAGAGATGTTCTCCATGGGAGACAAGAATAAGCCGGCGGATATTGCGAAGGCAGCAGTTGAGCATGCAGCAAAGAATGGTAACAATATTGTGATCCTTGATACTGCAGGACGTCTTCATGTAGATGAAGATATGATGGCAGAGCTTCAGGAGATCAAGGAAGCTGTGGAAGTTCATCAGACCATCCTGGTTGTCGATGCGATGACCGGACAGGATGCGGTGAATGTAGCAAGTTCCTTTAACGATAAGATTGGAATCGACGGTGTGATCGTCACAAAGCTTGACGGAGATACACGAGGCGGTGCTGCGCTGTCTATCAAGGCAGTGACAGGAAGACCGATCCTTTACGTCGGTATGGGAGAGAAGCTTTCTGATCTGGAGCAGTTTTATCCGGACAGAATGGCATCCCGAATTCTGGGAATGGGAGATGTCCTTTCCCTGATTGAGAAGGCAGGCGCTGAGCTTGATGAAGAGAAAGCCAAGAAGATGGCTGATAAGATGAAGAAAGCTCAGTTTGACTTTGAAGATTATCTTGACAGTATGGAACAGATGCGTAAGATGGGCGGTTTGTCCAGCATCATGGGAATGCTGCCTGGAATGGGTAATCTCGGAGGTAAGATGCCTGATCTTGATTCCGAAGAGAATGAGAAGAAGATGGCTCAGATGGAAGCAATCATCTACTCCATGACTTTGGAAGAGAGAAGAAACCCGGATCTGCTGAATCCATCCAGAAAGCACAGAATTGCCAAGGGTGCAGGTGTGGATATCGCAGATGTGAACCGTATGGTAAAACAGTTCAACGAATCCAGAAAGATGATGAAGAAACTTCCTGGAATGATGGGTGGCAAAGGTGGAAAAAGGGGCAAATTCAAGCTTCCCTTTTGACATATAAATGAAACAATAACAAAAAATTAAGAAAAATTATGAGGTGAAAAAAATGGCAGTAAAGATCAGATTAAAGAGAATGGGACAGAAGAAGGCTCCTTTTTACAGAATCGTAGTAGCAGATTCTAGATCTCCAAGAGACGGAAGATTCATCGAGGAAATCGGAACATACGATCCGAACCTTGAGCCAAGCGCAATCAAAGTAGACGAGGAAGCAGCTAAGAAATGGCTCAACAATGGTGCTCAGCCAACAGAAGTTGTTGGAAAGATCTTCAAAGCAGCAGGAATCGAGAAATAATCGAATCTGTATGAGTAATGTCTGTAGCTGAGTGATCAGCTGCAGATAAATAACGATGTCTCCGCGGAGGGCGAGTATCATGAAAGAATTAGTTGAAGTTATTGCAAAGGCACTGGTAGATCAGCCGGATGAAGTCTCAGTTACTGAGAAAAAGGAAGGCAAAACTACTGTACTGGAACTTCATGTAGCAGATGGCGACATGGGTAAAGTGATCGGTAAGCAGGGTCGTATTGCAAAAGCAATCCGTTCTGTTGTTAAGGCAGCAGCAACAAAGGAAGACAAGAAAGTCGTTGTCGATATTGTTTAAGAACAGTATCAGGACGAAAGAAAAAAGTAACAGAGTCATTGCTTGGTAAAGCAGGGCTTAAAAAAGGGACAGCCTTCATAAAGAAGAGACTGCCCCTTTCTTTTTACGTGAGCAACGAGTCAAAGTCCGTGCTTGCACGAGACCTTGGCGACTGCCGCGATAACTTGAGAAACTCGCGAAGTGTGTTTCTCATAGTTTCATAAGAAAGGAATCAGGAATGGAACAATTTCTTCAGGTGGGAGTGATTTCTTCCACACATGGTCTGCGTGGTGAAGTTAAGGTATTCCCGACAACGGATGATGCTGCGCGTTTTCAGACATTGAAAAATGTTGTCCTTGATACAGGAAGGAAAAAGTTGGATCTTGAGATTCAGTCTGTTCGTTTTTTCAAGCAATTTGTAATTGTGAAATTCAAGGGCATTGATAATATCAATGATATTGAGAAATATAAAGGAAAAAGTCTCTTTGTAACAAGAGAAAATGCTGTCGAACTGGAAGAGGACGAGTATTATATCGGTGATCTGATCGGTATGGAGGTCTATACAGATGACAGTGAGGAACGCTTTGGAGTACTCAAAGACGTGATGGAGACAGGAGCAAACGAAGTGTATATCATTACTTCTGAGAATCACGGAGAAGTGCTGCTTCCTGCAATTCACGAGTGTATTCTGGATATTGATGTAGAAGCGAAGAAGATGAAAGTGCATCTGATGGAGGGATTACTGTAATGAATTTCCATGTATTGACTTTATTTCCGGAGATGATCGAGCAAGGTGTGAATACAAGTATTACAGGCCGTGCAATCAACAATGGACTTCTTTCGATCAATGCAGTGAATATCCGTGATTATGCATTTAATAAGCATAACAGTGTGGATGATTATCCATATGGCGGCGGTGCAGGCATGTTGATGCAGGCAGAACCGGTGTATCTGGCTTATGAGGGCTGTGAAAGAGCAGATCGACAAGAGAAGCAGGAGAACATCAAGTCGGAAGAAGTCACGTCAACGGAACCAGCGGATTGTTCTGAAGTGCGCAACAGTGATTTGCAGGATGAAAATTCGAAGAAGCGTCCACTGCGTGTAGTCTATCTCTCTCCACAGGGAGATGTATTTAACCAGAAGATGGCAGAGAGATGGCCCAGGAGGAAGACCTTGTGTTGCTTTGCGGTCATTATGAAGGAATCGACGAACGCGTTCTGGAAGAAATCGTGACAGATTATGTTTCCATCGGAGATTATGTACTGACTGGAGGCGAGCTTCCGGCAATGGTCATGATCGATACGATCTCAAGACTGGTTCCGGGAGTGCTTCACAATGATGTCTCAGCAGAATTTGAGTCATTTCAGGATAATCTTCTGGAGTATCCGCAGTATTCCAGACCGGAAGAGTGGAGAGGGAAGAAAGTTCCGTCCATCCTTCTGTCCGGACATCATGCGAATATTGAAAAATGGAGAAGAGAGCAGTCAATCCTTCGTACAATGGAGCGGCGCCCGGATCTTCTCAAGGAGAGCAATCTGACGGATAAAGAGAAGAAATGGATCCGCCAGGTGAAACGGGAACGCAAAGAAGCAGAAAAAATGAAATAGGGACTTGAAAAAAGCCCGGAAATGTGGTAAACTACAAAAGTTGTGAAAAGAAGCGCGATGGTCCTCTGGCACAAAAGTGAAGTGTTAAGAACGTCAAATATTAAGGAGGTCACACAAAATGAACGAAATCATTAGAAAAATCGAAGCAGAACAGTTAAAGGAGAACGCACCTGAATTTCATGTTGGTGATACAGTAAAAGTATATGCCAAGATCAAAGAGGGTAACCGCGAAAGAATCCAGGTTTTCGAAGGAACAGTCCTGAAAAGACAGGGTGGCGGAGCAAGAGAGACTTTCACAGTAAGAAAGACATCTAACGGAATCGGTGTTGAGAAGACATGGCCGGTACATTCTCCACATGTTGAGAGAGTAGAAGTTGTTCGCAGAGGTAAAGTAAGAAGAGCGAAACTGAACTACTTAAGACAGCGTGTTGGTAAAGCTGCTAAGGTAAAAGAATTAGTAAAATAGTAACTATGAGAGGGACAATTACAGAACTTGTATATTGTCCCTTTTCTTATAGCTTACGCGAGCAACGAGCCAAAGTCCGTGCTTGCACGAGACCTTGGTGACTGCCGCGATAATTTGAGAAACTCGCGGAGCGTGTTTCTTATAGTTGGGAAGGAAAATAAGGAACCTATGGGGCAGAATCTGAGTTTTCGAAAGAATAACAGAAGAAAGAAAAAGAAGAAGCCGCAGATGAAGAAGAAAAACCATCTGAAATTTACAAACCGAAGTAAGAAATTAAAGTTTGAAAAGAAGAATTATCATATAACAAAAAATTCTTTGATTCTCGCAGGAGAGATACTGTGTGTGTGCCTGGTGGCAGTACTTTTAATCGCATTTTTCGGGCATCGTGTAAGCAATGCGGGAGATGCCATGAGTCCGGCAATTGAGAATGGAGAGGTTGTTCTTGTAGATCGTCTGATCGTGGATATGAAGACACCTTCCAGAGGAACTGTGGTGGCATTTCGACCAGACGGAAACCGCGAAGTTCATCTTTTAATTAGAAGGATTGTCGGTCTTCCGGGAGAGACTATCCAGATCAAGGATGGAACTGTTTATATTAATGGAAAAGAGCAGAAGAAACATATTCATGTATCAGAGATAAAAGATGCGGGGATAGCTTCTGATGAGATAAAGCTTGGCAAAGACGAGTACTTTGTGCTCGGAGATAATGAAGAGTCAGGCGAAGACAGCAGATCTGAGACGGTCGGAGTGGTAAAGGCAGATGAGATCTATGGAAAGGTCTGGTTCAATGTAAGCTCCGGGGAACATTTCGGATTTGTAAAAAGATAAAATAGAATGAAAAAATAACAGGAGGAATGCAATGCATTTTCAGTGGTATCCTGCCATATGACAAAGGCCAGAAGAATGATGCAGGAGAATATTAAGCTGATCGATCTGATTATTGAGCTGGTGGACGCAAGAGTGCCGCTCAGCAGTCGTAATCCGGACATTGATGAGCTTGGAAAGAATAAGGCGAGACTGATTCTTTTGAATAAGGCAGATCTTGCGGAAGACAGAAGAAATGATGAGTGGATGGAATATTTCAAGAAGCAGGGATATTCTGTCGTGAAAGTGAATTCTAAGAAAGGCGGCGGAATCAAGTCGATCCAGTCTGTGATCCAGGAAGCATGTAAGGAGAAGATGGAACGTGACAGAAAGCGTGGAATCCTGAACCGTCCGGTACGTGCCATGGTGGTAGGAATTCCGAACGTAGGAAAATCTACCTTTATCAATGCGCTGGCAGGAAAAGCCTGTGCAAAAACAGGAAATAAGCCTGGAGTGACAAAGGGAAAACAGTGGATCCGTCTGAATAAGAATGTAGAACTTTTGGATACACCGGGAATTCTCTGGCCGAAGTTTGAAGACCAGACAGTAGGTTTGCGTCTTGCGTTTATCGGTTCGATTAAAGACGAGATTCTTCAGACAGAAGAACTGGCAAGTGAGCTTGTGAAATTTTTAAATCAGTCATATCCGGGAGTCTTGAAGAGAAGTACACGATAGAATCTTCAGAAGATAATTATGAAGTGTTAAGAAGAATTGCAGAAAGCAGACACTGTCTGGTCAGAGGAAGCGAATTAGATGTGGAAAAAGCAGCGGCAATTCTTTTGGATGATTTCCGTAATGGCCGCCTTGGAAGGCTTACACTGGAGCTTCCAGAGGAGAATTAATACGGTATGAAAGAAATTATAAAAGAACTGTCGGGATGGCTTCTGTATATTGTACTGATCATTGCTCTTACCTGGACCGTGGTTACCTTTGTGGGGCAGAGAACAGAAGTCAGTGGTTCTTCTATGGAAACTACGCTGTCAGATAAGGATCAGCTGATCGTTGACAAAATGACTTACCGATTCAGAGATCCGAAACGATATGACATCGTAGTATTTCCATATCAATATCAGGACAATACCTATTACATTAAGCGGATCATCGGGCTGCCGGGAGAGACAGTACAGATTTTATCCGGAATGGTTTATATTGATGGGATGCGTCTGGATGAACATTATGGGAATGAAATAATGGAGAATCCAGGCATTGCAGAAGAACCATTAACACTGGGTGAGGATGAATATTTTGTACTTGGAGATAATCGGAATAACAGCAGCGACAGCAGAGCATCCGATGTTGGTTTGATCCATAGAAAAGATCTGATCGGAAGGGCGTGGATTCGCGTGTGGCCATTGAGTCAAATTGGGGTGATACATCATGAGTAAAAGTATTAGCGAGATCAAGATAGAATTTGAACAGGCAGGAGAACAACAGTGGGAAGCACTTTGTCAGGAATACGAGACGGATTCTAGAACAGGTGTAAAAAATCTGACAGCAAGATATCGGAAGAAGCAGCAGGCACTTGTTCAGGAGAGAGAACGCCTCGAGGTAATGAAAACATTCGAGAGAAAATATGCGGATTATAGTTTTATCTGTGGGATTGACGAGGCAGGAAGAGGTCCTCTGGCAGGACCGGTAGTAGCCGGTGCAGTGATTCTCCCAAAGGATTGTGAGATTCTCTATCTGAATGATTCAAAAAACTGTCTGCTGCAAAGAGAGAAGAGTTGTATGATGAGATTATGGAGAAAGCGGTTGCAGCGGCAGTAGGTATGGCAAGTCCGGCGAGAATCGATGAAATTAATATTCTACAGGCAACTTATGAGGCAATGCGTGAAGCAATTTCAAAGCTGGCAGTAGAACCAGGGATTCTTTTGAATGATGCTGTGACGATTCCGGAGATGATCATTCCGCAGGTTCCGATTATTAAAGGAGATGCGAAGAGTGTGTCTATTGCAGCGGCAAGTATTCTTGCAAAAGTGACAAGGGATCGGCTGATGGTAGAATATGATAAAGTGATGCCAGAGTATGGATTTGCAGGCCATAAAGGATATGGATCCAAAGAACATATTGAGGCAATCAAGAAATATGGACCGACACCGATACATAGAAAGACATTTATCAAGAAGTTTATTTAATGATATCAGGGTTGTATAAAAGAAAGAGCTGCCAATGGCAGCTCTTCTTAAATCCGAAAGTTCGACGGATTAGAAGAGGGGAATAAGGTAGATGAAGGATCCGAAAAAAGAAAAGAATAACCGCAAGACAGGTGGAAACTATGAGCAGGCAGCAGGTTTTTATCTGGAACAGCATGGCTATCAGATACTACAGTACAATTATCGCTGTCGCATAGGAGAGATTGATATTGTTGCAAAAGAGGGGGAGAATCTGGTATTCTGTGAAGTGAAGTACAGGACGGGTCCTGGCAAGGGGAGTCCGCTGGAAGCTGTAGATGCAAGAAAGCAGAGAAAGATATTTCAGGCAGCAATGTATTATCTGACGGAATATCATATTAGTGATGTCCCGTGCAGATTTGATGTGATCGGTATTGAAGGGACAAGGATCCAGCTGGTGAAGAATGCATTTTGCGGATAGAGAAGAAAGGACAGAATATGAGTTTAGGATTGATTTATAAGAACGCGGCACATATTTTTGATGAAGTAGAAAAGAAAACTCCTTATCTGGAATATCCATTGTTTCAGAAGACGGGCATTGTAACGAGTGCTTTTTCTACACGACTTGGAGGAGTCAGTGAGGGCTATTATTCTTCTTTAAATCTAAGCTTTGATCGTGGAGATGACCCGGCAAGGGTATTAGAGAATTTTAAAAGGATTGGAGCATCAATGGGCGTCGCTGTAGAAGATATGGTTCTGTCAAAGCAGACACATACAACGAATGTCCGTGTGGTTACAGAGGAAGATAAGGGAAAAGGTGTTATGCGGGAACGCAATTATACAGATGTGGATGGGATGATCACAAATGTTCCGGGAATCTGTCTTGTGACTTCCTATGCAGATTGTGTACCACTTTACTTTGTGGATCCGGTGAAAAAGGCAATCGGGCTGAGTCATTCCGGCTGGAGAGGAACTGTTGGTAAGATTGGAAAAAATACTGTTCAGCTGATGACAGGAGAATTTTGG
>ENA-OQHY01001418-OQHY01001418.1-human-gut-metagenome-genome-assembly--contig:-NODE-1418-length-10176-cov-5.209275_pt1 | contig 10176 bp, 9 predicted proteins | sample MGYA00242570_ERZ504733 | MGnify/ENA primary metagenome ERZ504733 (study PRJEB26092, sample SAMD00036219) | human gut metagenome | host: Homo sapiens | study: EMG produced TPA metagenomics assembly of...
TTCCAATAAATCTCGCCTTTTTATTTCCAAATAAAGCAGTTGTTTCTGAAGTAGTAAATGGAAGCAAAACAACAGTGACCCCCATTACTATAATTCCACTTCCAATCATGCAATTGCGGCTTGACACCATAAAACATAGCTAAAAACCCTAAAATAATGCTCGAAATGAAATACTTAATTTTATGTCTATCTTTTTCAATTATCTTTCTATAGCTGTTTTCGCACTCACTGCTACAAAATTCCAAATTACTATCTAATTCTTTGCCACAATATCTACATTTTTTCATAGTAACTTCCTCGATAATTTTCAAAATTTTATCCAAAAGCTCTCGATTTGTCTTTACTTTATTCTACCATAGTTCATTTTAAAATACTATTCCAATACACACAAAACAGAAAAAAGCGATCCTTTTCGACCGCCTATTTCCACCTACATATATATCGTATTTTTCACTACAATTTCTTCTGCACTGGATTTTATATTAATCATTAATCTAACCCACTTCATCTGATCCTGTGCCTTTAATTCTTCCGTCGCACCCTGTTTTTTCACCATCTGTTCCATAAGTATTTCCACCTGCTTTCTGGCTTCCTGATCAATCTGATTCAGGTGTTCCGTCAGCTTTCCAGTCAATAGCAAGTATTGATATTTTGCTGATCTGTGTTCCTTCAGGAACTGTTTTCACAACATTCCATATTTTCCATATATCGGTTCTTCTTCATTCAACAGCAAAGATTTCATCAAATATCCATATTTTAATATAGAATTATTTTTCATAATTTTTATGTTTCCAGGCAACAGAAAAACCCCGGAAACCTTACGGTTCCGGGGTATCTTACGTTTGGACACAATGTACCTTGCGGTACTCAATATATATAATTTAAGATGTTATGCTAAAATTATTCGATGATTGTAGCAACACGTCCTGATCCTACAGTACGTCCACCTTCACGATATCAGACCGATGTATTGCGGTGTACAAATGGTGGTTTTTCGTGTGATTCGTGTGGGAAAATCCGGATTTCGTTGTGTCTGTATTATTTTTTTGATTTTGTTATCATGGTGTTATCGAATCTAAATATTCTCTTCCCAAATCAGATAAAACGTAATACATTTTTCCCTTTCGTGGTTCTTTTTTTAGGTAACAATAATCTTCCTCTATTTTTTTTGCTATCCATCCTATTTTTTGCCAACTCACATCCAATTCTTGTGCTAACTCCGTTGCTGTTTTATCTTTTCTACTATATTGTAACAATTTCAGCAACTGATATTGCTCTCTCTCCAATAAATTATCCTTTTTTTCTATTTCTTCTATTTCACTTCGTTCTTCATCCGAAAGTACCCTTTTCTCCTGTATACTATTTTTACAACCACATTTTAGGCAAGTACCACCGTATTTTTTCATTAGATTATACTCTTCTTCGCTAAACTCATGCATACAGTTTTCACAATATATTTTTTTATTTTCTGACAAAAAATTTTTAATAACTGGAGTGAAATTAAAGGGCGACTCAATAAAGTATGTACGGTATTCATTTCCCTTTGGTTTTCCCCATCTTAGATTTTCATCCATACATAATCCATAATTAAGTGCATAAATAGAAACTTTTTTTCCTGACTTATTTGACATTTCATTATATTTACTAATAAAGAAATTCAATTCTAAACTACCTAAATAAGGCTCTAATTCTTGTGCAATATAAAAATGACTCGTATATGGATTATTACGCTCTTTTTGAAATATTACTGCCGTATATTGGTTTGTTCTAATATTTGTTTTAATAGTTTTTTCTTTATCGATGATTTGATTTAATAATTTGTTCAATTCTAATGACTCAATTCGTTCATTATATGTCATCTTTGCCGTTTTACTTTCTTCAAAAAATTGCACTAATCTTTCTTTATAAAAACGTTTCGATGCTTCATTTAAAATATTTAATGTAATTCGTTCTCCCTGAATTATAGATAACTCTTGCGCGTAATCTAATATAAGTCCAATATGTCTTACTACATTCATTGTCATATTGAACAAATATTTACAGTACTCTTCTTTTGATGTTTTAGTCGTATCAAAATAATAATCAAAATCTTTTCCTGTATATATTTTTAGTCTTGTATCCATTAATCTTTCTGTATATGCTACGGCCATGCTTTCCATTTCATTTCTTTTATCTCCAGCATACAGCTGAAAGTAATCCAAATATCGTATATCTACCTTTTGTCTGTCTAATTCACCTAGTTCAACTCTACCTGGATAAGCAGATATTTTTAACTTTACAAAATTATCAGAATTATTATGTAACGTATTAACAATCAAATCACAAAACATAACCAATGAAGTCTGCTCTATCTCTGAATAATCATCTAAAATTAGAAACAATCTTCGCATTGATAATTCTTGTAATATACTTTTTATTTCTGTTACTATTGATGTTATTTCAAATATTCTTGCAAAAACCCTGTTATATTTTTTTCCGTTTTCTTCTCCCTCTGATAAGGTATTTTCCCTGTTTCCGCCTGCATTTAGAATATTTTTCTTTTTGCTCAATGAAATATCCATTTTCATAGACCTTTTGTCACAATACGACATATTATCTACATTCGAATGCATTACTTCTTGCAAAGTTTGCATTTCAATGTTGCTTAAATGATTATTATCTTGTATCCTTTTTCGTATATTTTTCAATTTATCTATAGCCTTTTGTGATTTAGATATATGTAACTTTTGTTTAAATTTCTCCCAAATTGTATCATAATTTTTACATATTTCATTTATAAGTTCATCTACAAAATCTAAAATAAATTGCCTTTGTATTGAATATTGCTCAATTTCTTCTAAATTGCTGGTTTTTAAATAATTGATTGTAATATAATTTCTTTTCGCAACATCAAATATGCTTTTTACATCTATATAACACGTCATTATATCATTCTGTTTACGTAATTCATTCTGCATCCGCATAAAGATAGTTGATTTTCCTGTACCACGTCTGCCTATAAGTACAGTTGTATTATCTTTCAAACATAAATTTAAAATACCATCATTTTCAATAGGATCTACATATACCTTGTCTAATATATCTTTTCTATTTTATCTTTTAATTCATATCGTTGATACATTTTTAATGAATCAACCATTTGATCGAAAGTTTTTTTATATTGTTCTTCCATTGTTTTCACTACCTTTTTGTCATTATTTGAACAACTTCATTTATACACTTTTTCCATTCTGGACCTTCACATATTTTTCGATAATTTTCGCAATTACACATAAGGTCTACGATTTTTTGCGGTTCCGCAAAATTTTCTGTAAAAATAAATTTAAAATATTCACTAAATTGTGTCAATGTTAACGGCACAATATGTAATTCCAAACGTTCATCTTGTGTTGTATACCAAACACCCATTCTAAATGTCTCTGCTGTATTAGAATCAATTTTATTTGCTACAAACAAACCATAAACAGGTTTTTTATATTTCTGTACCAAATCAGCAACATGTCTCCTAACAGGTTCTCCTTCCATAGCTTCTTGTCTAGAATTTGTAGATAATGTTACTTCAACAACAATAACATAATCATCAAATTCAAAAATCATATCTGGTTTTTCACCTGGTGCAGTTCCGATTGGTAAATAATCTTGATCTACATTAAACCCTCTAGCATCATATGGTTTATTAACTATATGATCTATCGCCAAAAAAGCTCTCCACAAAATCCATTCCAAATATGCTGCGGCTTCTGCTTTTGGAACATTTATTATATAATCTTCTCCCAATTCTTTACTTTTTCCATTATTTGAAATCAGTAATTTCATATACTCGTATATTTCATACCAACATTCTCTTTGATTTTGTGCATATTTTTCTTCTTTATAATGATCAATATTTTGTTTTAGATTACTTCTTACAATATTGATATTTTTCGAATTGTCTAATGTAATATCAGGTATTTCATATTTAATATTGTACATTTCCAATTCGTTTATTAAATCTTCCAACACCTTTTTAGCAATCTCTGTATTATCTGTTGGTAACGGAGCTCCTTGGCAAAGTAATTTGTACCTTTCCTTTAATGTTGCATCACTAATTACATTTTTAGTCAATTCATATGCAAGAGACTTATATTCCGGCATTACAGTTATTCCTCTTCCAGATCGCTTTAAAATTCCACTTGCACTTAAATATCTTAAATTCATGTCTGCATATTCATGAAAATTTTTCTCTTCTTTAAAATAATGCTTCCAAGCATTATGTATTAAATCTCTATCAAATTTCTTTTTGTTAATATATTTCTTTCTTCTACCTCTAATTTCCAAAATTTTATTTACAACTGTTTCCAGTTCATATTTAGGTGAACTTGTTTGTACACATACCGCAAATTCTATATAATTAATTTTATAGTCACCTGTACGTTCAAACAAATCAAACATTATCTTCAATACCCACCGTAATGGAGAATATGTCTCTCTTTCACCTAATGGTTCCATTTGAACAACTAGCCCTCTCAAAAAGCATTCTTGTTGAGCTTGAATAGTATTTGCATGATAAAATGCCCATCCAGCTGGTGTAATATCATCAATTTTTCCTATCTCTTTTTGAGAAAATCCATCTTTCTTTAAGACTTCTGGATATGCAAAACCGTATTTATTAAACATCAAACGATATTTTCTCGTAATACTGGCGTCTGCATCTTTCTTAGGATCTCCACCAATTTCCCCTGCTAATAATAATTTTTCTTTAAACAATTTTTGTTCTTGTGCAGTCCGAATTTTTCCAACCTGGTTAGATTCAACATATACTTTATATCCACCTGGTATTCGCCACGGATTTCTTACGCCAGTATTGCCTATTGACCAAATATCAATAGGATCTTTTACAATTCTTTTCTCTATTTCACCCGTTTTAAATATCTTCGTGCACTCCCATGCATTTTGAGTTATTTTTTTAATTGTAGTTTTTGCTTTTGCCATACATCTTCTCCGTTAAATCCAACAAATAAATATTCCTGTACCTTATTTCGATTTGTCTTAGCATGTTTCTGATTTCCAAAAGAATATGTATAATCTATTGGAACTACCTCTACATGTTCTTTGTATTTAGACATAAGTGCAACCATTTCATCTTGTGTTGGTTGACTATTAGAAGAATAAGATACAATCAAAATACTGTCGGAAAACTTTTTAAACAACTTATCGAATGCATCTGCAGCACCTTTTCTAGTTGAAAACGGTGTCGGATATGACTTAAATTTCTTTGTTACTGTATTTTCCTGTATTTCGACACCTTTCCAATCTCGTGCCAGACCTTCAACAAAATGATATCTACGTACATATTCATTATCTGACAGTGGAGAATAATACGGTGGATCAATATATACTAAATCTGGATGTTTAATTTTTACTTCCATTGCATCTCCATGTTTAGATTTATTTTCACAACCATTATCAAAAATTGCATTATTGATACTTTCCACTGCTTCCAAAAATTGCTGTTCTAAAGATTTCTGCAAATCTTTTCTTCCGTCATTATACCGATCTCCAGTATATGTAAAAATTCCTCTTGGTCTTTTCTTTGTACAAGCTCTAATCAATGCTGTCATTGCAATTGCTTTCTTATATTGATCTCTAATAGCAGCAATATTAGTCCGCAAAACATCTATTAGCCTATTTTCCTCATCTTTATAATATAAGCCTCGAAATATCTCTTCTACAAAATGATCAGACTCTCTTTTTTCAATCAATAATTTTTTCGCCTCGTCCAATGGCAATACAACATTATTGTTTTCTACCATTGCCTTGGTAAAAGTTGCTGACATTGCCATATAGTCATTGCTAATTACAGTCTTTCCCTGAGCTTTAAACATATAACCTACAATACCAGAGCCAGAAAACAGATCCACTACTGAGTCAAAATTGAATTGTGAAGCAACAGCCCAAATTTGAGGTAATAATTTACTTTTAGAGCCCATATATCTAGTGGCCGGATATTTCATTACCTGTTCAGGTAAAGGTTTCGGAACTATTTTTAACATAGTTTTTTGTTTTGGCAAAATATCTACTATAATATCCTCGCCTTTTCTTTTACTTCCATTGCAGGAAATATACCTTTTGGTTTGGATAACCTCAATCTTATAATCTGCGTATAGCTCATGAACCAATGGATGATTAGAATTGGTCAATATTACATGGCAGCCTAATTCCTGTAATCTTTTGACCTCTTTTGCTAATTCTACATGATCTTCTTCATAAAATTGCTCTTTTGTATATCTCTTAAAATCCGAATATTCTGAAATCGGCAAGTACGGGGGATCTAAAAAGATAAAATCTCCCGGTTCTGCATATTCTTTCAATACTGACAAATAATCTCCACATGTTATAGTTGCTTTTTTCAGCACATCTGATGCAGCGAATAAAGCTTCTTCATCGCAAAAGTTTGGAGCTTTATATTTACCAAACGGAACGTTAAACTGTCCCTTCTTATTGACACGATATAAACCATTAAAACATGTTTTATTCAAATAAATCGTTCTCGCTGCTGCTTCTTCTTTTTTCAATTTGAGCCAATCTAACGAACGTACTTCATAAAAATCTTCTTTAGTATTTTTATATTTCTTTAGATATGAAATAACAGCCTCTACATTATCAGCAACTTGTCGATACATGTTAATCAATTCCGGATTACTATCTGCGATTATTGATTTATCCGGACTTAATGCAAAAAACAGTGCACCACCACCAATAAATGGCTCTATATATTTTCCATATTTCTGAGGAATTTTAGGCATGATATCCCCTAACATCTGGGTCTTCCCACCGGCCCATTTCATAATAGGCTTTGCCTGTATCTGTTTTTCTTTCTTTAAAACTTGTTCCATCACGCCTTTTCCCTTTCAATCTCTATTATTTCCATGATATCACTAATATCACATTTTAAGGCAGTGCAAATTTTCACCAGCACATCTGTTGTAACATTTTCATTTTTTCCGAGTTTCGCCACTGAAGCATGACTGATACCTGCAGCCTCACATAAGTCTTTCTTTTTCATATCTCTATCGATAAGTAATTTCCATAATTTTTTATAACTGACCGCCATCTTTTAACCTCTAAACCATTTTTTCTAAAATATTGCTATGCCGTTATTCTACCATGTGATTTCAGTCATATCAACATTTATTTCAGCGATCGCAGACTTTTTCGCAAACATATGTTTTTATTCAATAAAGACTATTTCTTTTCAAATAGGATTATGATCGTCCGCTTTCTCCAATATAAAAATATATTCATGTGCCAGCATTAAGAATTTTCTTTCTTTTCCCTCCCAATAATCAGTAGAACGACAATTATGTTGCTCTTTTATAACAATTTCTTTGAATTTAAATCCAGTATCAACGAATTTTTGCATAGAATTCATACCCAGTGGTAGAACATATCCTTTCTTCCGTATATCTCCAATCATAAATGCACATATTCCTTGCTTTTTTAGTACCCTATATGATTCTTTTGCAACCTGTTCCAGTTCCTGCAAAAAATCCTTATATTTTAAATGAGAAATATCTCCTGGGATTTCTTTACTATACCGTATAATGTCTGCATATGGTGGATGTGTACAGATAAGGTCTATACTTCGTCTTTTATAAATGATAAATTGTTTGCATTTCCTTGTTTGGTGAATATTTTGGATTTTTCTTGACAAGTAAAATTTAGATTTGTGTTAGATAATTTGACAGCCTCAGAATTTATATCAACGCCAATTGCATTTCGTCCTAATAACTTTGCTTCGATTAACGTTGTGCCACTGCCTAAGAATTGATCAAGTATCCAATCTTTTTTCTTTGAATACCTCAAATAATATTTCTAGGAATATACGGAGACCAGTTCCCTCTGTTATTTTCCTGAATGTGTAGCCCAATTTCCCCTTTCAGGAAAAGACCATATTGTTGTATCTTCTAATTTAAATCTTTCTGGTGCTTCTCTTATAACAATCGCTCCCTTCTTTTTTGCTCATTATACTTCCACATTGTTTATTTGTCCATGAAAAATCCCCATTCAAATATTAATTATCAATAAATATTTGAACAGAGATTCCTTTTGCATTATAAATATATTATTTCTTTCAATGCTATTTCTTCAGCAATTGCTTGAATATTATCCTTCCTCCTAACCCATTCCATCTGTTCATGCATCTTCAATTCTTCCGTCACGCCCCATTGTTCAACCATCTGTTCCATCAGCATCTCAACTTTTTCTCTTGCTTCTTTATCGACCTGATTCAGCTGCTCCGTCAGTTTCCCGGTCAGTACCAGATACTGATACCTGGCACTCCTGTGTTCCTTCAGAAACTGTTTTCGCATTATTCCATATTTCCCATATGTAGGTTCTTCCTCATTGATTTCCAGATCTGGCAGATAATAATCTCCATGCAATGTATAGCTCAGTCCGTTCTTTTCATCATAAATTTGTTTCTTCATATTCTTACAACTCCATTCCTCTGTACTTTGCTTTATTCTTCTTAATTTGCGCATTGTGTTCTTCACTTCGTTCTTTCGCCCACGGTATACGATCACTTATTTTTTTCGGCATTTGCTCTTTCTGCTTTTTCGCCTCAAGCTCCGCCTGTATCCGGATATCATCCTGCACCAGTCGTTCTACCATATCTTTCCCCAACATGCGTAAAAGTCGGTTGTATCTGTCTGCAAGTTCCTGCAGTATTTCTTTCTCACCAGATAATTTCTGATAATCTTTCTGAACTTCTGCCAGTTCCTTTTTTGTTTTTTCATGCTCTTGCTTTTTCTTCTGAAACTTACTTTTCCAACTATCTCTTTCTCTTGTGAGTTCTTTCACCTGTACAGCCATCGCACCAATTTTATTTTTCATTTCAATGAACAATGGTTTGATTTTCTTATCCCGATAAGTTACCGCACGTTCTAACGTAGTAGCTTCCGGCAAAAATGTTTTGATCATTCCATATTCTTTTATTTCCTTACTGACATTATCCATCACCGGTTGCAGGAATTCTCTTCTATCCTCCAGTTTTTTTAATTCCATTTCTGCTTTCCCTGCACGTTTTTCTGCTGTTTCTTTATCTTTCTGGAACTGAATTTTTTCTTCTTCAAGAAGCTTAATATCTGCCCTTGCGTCCGCAATCTGAGAAGTCAGACCTTCATTCTCCGCTGTCAAATATTCCTTTTCCTGTTCCAGTTCCTGCACTTCCTTTTTGCGTTCTTTTTTCTTGAAATTGTAAACATCCAGATGCTCCTCATGTGTACCTTTCTGTTCCCATTCAATTCCATGTTGCTTTGCAATTTCTGCCAGCACTTCTTTTTCATGATTTATCCACTGATTCAGTTCTGTATCATGCTTATTTCCACCTTGAAATCCAAGACTTTTCAATGCCTGTTTCAGTGAAACTCTGGTATCCATTCCTTTTCCCTTCCAGTTAGTCACATAAGGCACAAAGTCAATATGCAGATGCGGAGTAGCTTCGTCCTGATGCAGATAGCAGCTAAATACCCGAAGTGACGGATTTCTTTTCTGGAAGTCTTTCATATATTCATCCAGTACCTTACGGCCAAATCTCCTTCTGTCGTGCCAACTGCCATATCCTCACGATTACCAATCTGAAATATTACTTCATGGAACAACTTCTCCTGTTTACCCTGTCGGATTTTTTCATAATAATTTGCAATTTGCCGATCCTTTCTTTTCCCGACATTGTATCTCTCCACCGCATCATCAAACAGTTCTTTATAGACTTCTTTCAGATTCTCATTCTTATAACAAATGTTCAGTTGTACTCTGTCTGGATTTACATTTTCTGCTACAAAATCCCGTCTGTTATGAGCCAGTGAGCCGACTCCGATCATGCCACTGATTGTTCGTTTTATCATATGTTTTCTCACCTCTTCTCTGTTTGAGTGCCAGATATGGCACATAATTTTTATTTACGCCAGACATGGCGATATTTAAGAACTTTTCGCCGAATACGGCGATTTTGTTACTTTTGTCAAAAGTAACGCAAAAGCACTTTCGACAGCCGTACCGTCCATCAAAAGTCCCCTTGCGCTCGGGCGTACGTTCTCCCGTCGTTCGTCGTTCTTTCTACATCACTATTCTTACTGACTTATTCCGGTATTCTTGCCTGCACATATTCCAAATCTCCACAGTACGGTGTTCCAA
>ENA-OQHY01001419-OQHY01001419.1-human-gut-metagenome-genome-assembly--contig:-NODE-1419-length-10174-cov-1.860257_pt1 | contig 10174 bp, 12 predicted proteins | sample MGYA00242570_ERZ504733 | MGnify/ENA primary metagenome ERZ504733 (study PRJEB26092, sample SAMD00036219) | human gut metagenome | host: Homo sapiens | study: EMG produced TPA metagenomics assembly of...
CCGGCCTCCACGTCGCCGCCGACAGTGTTTAAGATGACCAGCAGCCCTCGATCTCGGGGTCCTCCTCAATGTCCACCAGCTGCGGGATGACGTGCTCATATTTTGTCGTCTTTTGCGCATCAGGCGAAAGGGTGTGCGCATTGCCACCGCCATCAACGTGGGTACCGCCCCGCTGGCCTTCCTGATTGGTGCCAGCAGCTACGGCGAACTGTATTTTTCCCGGTATCTACCTCAACGACTTCCCGACGCTGATCCTCGGCGCGGCGGCCACCGCCCTGTTTGCTCTGATCCTCGACACCCTGCTGGCTGCGCTGGGTCGCGTGATGAGTCCACATCTCGCTCGATAACAATAACAAGGAGCTTTTATGAGACTGATATCCAGCCTGACGGCGCTGTGTGCCGCGGCACTGTTCACCAGCCAGGCGATAGCGGCCCCGCTGATCCTGGCGACCAAGAGCTTTACCGAGCAGCACATTCTCTCGGCCATGACCGTCCAGTATCTGCAAAAGAAGGGGTTTCAGGTCCAGCCACAGACCAATATTGCTACGGTCATTTCCCGCAACGCGATGATCAACAAACAGATTGATATGACCTGGGAGTACACCGGCACGTCGTTAATCATTTTTAACCACATCAACAAGCGCATGTCGCCACAGGAGTCTTACGAGACGGTGAAACGCCTGGACGCGAAGCACGGTCTGGTATGGCTCAACCCCGCCGATATGAACAATACCTACGCCTTCGCCATGCAGCGTAAACGCGCCGAAGCGGAACACATCAACACCATGTCTGAAATGGTCGCAAAGATTGAGCAGATCCGTAAAAGCGATCCGGATAAAAACTGGCTGCTGGGTCTGGACCTCGAATTTGCCGGACGCAGCGACGGGATGAAACCGCTGCAGACGGCATACAACATGGAACTGGATCGCCCGCAGATCCGCCAGATGGACCGGGCCTGGTCTATAACGCCGGTGCGGGACGGTTTCGTCGATGCCGGGCTTATCTATACCACCGACGGGCGGGTAAAAGGCTTCGACCTGAAGGTGCTGGAAGATGATAAAGGCTTCTTCCCGAGCTATGCGGTCACTCCCGTGGTGCGTAAAGACACCCTTGACGCCAATCCGGGTCTGGAAGAGGCGCTGAATACTCTCTCCGCCCAGCTCAATAACGACGTTATCACCGAACTGAATAAGAAGGTGGATATCGACCATCAGTCACCGCAGCAGGTCGCCCGTGATTTCCTGCGTAGCAAACAGTTGCTGTAGGAGGCGCTATGGAGACGATTCACTACATTCTGGATAACTGGGACTATCTGCTAACCCTGACGCTGCAACACCTGTCTGGTGGCGCTGGCGGTTGGGCTAGCCATACTCATCGGCGTCCCTCTGGGGATTTTGATTGTCCGCCACAAATGGCTGGCGACGCCGGTGCTGGGGATTGCCACCATCGTGCTGACGATACCGTCCATTGCGCTGTTGGCTGATGATCCGCTCTTTTCGCTGATCGGTCAGGGCATTGGTGCCCTGCCCGCTATCACGGCGGTGTTTCTCTACTCGTTGCTGCCAATTGTGCGTAACACCCATACCGCGCTGGACAGCCTGCCGCCGGGCCTGCGTGAAGCCGGACGCGGTATCGGGATGACCTTCTGGCAGCGTTTGCGCTGGGTTGAAATCCCGATGCACTGCCGGTGATTTTTGGCGGTATCCGCACCGCCGTCGTGATGAACATCGGCGTGATGGCCATTGCCGCAGTGATTGGCGCTGGCGGCTTGGCCTGCTGCTGCTTAACGGCATCGGCGGTAGCGATATTCGTATGTTAATTGCGGGTGCGCTGATGATCTGTCTTTTAGCGATTGTGCTCGACTGGCTGCTGCATCGTCTGCAGGTCGTTCTGACTCCAAAGGGGATACGATAATGATAAAACTGGAAAACCTCACCAAACAATTTTCACAGAAACACGGCCAGAGCGTTAAGGCCGTCGACAACGTCAACCTCAACGTGCCTGAAGGGGAAATGTGCGTCCTGCTCGGCCCGTCAGGCTGTGGGAAAACCACCACCCTGAAGATGATTAACCGTCTGATCGCACCAAGCAGCGGCACGATCCTGATTAACGGCGAAGACACCAGCGGGATGGATACCGTGACCCTGCGCCGCAATATTGGCTACGTTATTCAGCAGATTGGTCTGTTCCCGAACATGACCATTGAGGAGAACATCACCGTGGTGCCGCGCATGCTGGGCTGGGATAAAGCCCGATGTAAAACCCGCGCTGAAGAGCTGATGGATATGGTGGCCATGGACCCGCATAAATTTCTCAACCGCTATCCGCGTGAAATGTCCGGCGGTCAGCAGCAGCGTATCGGCGTGATCCGCGCCCTGGCGGCGGATCCTCCGGTACTGCTGATGGATGAACCGTTCGGTGCGGTGGACCCGATAAACCGCGAGGTGATCCAGAACCAGTTCCTGGAGATGCAGCGTAAACTGAAAAAAACCGTGATGCTGGTCAGCCATGACATCGACGAGGCCCTGAAGCTTGGGGATCGTATCGCCGTCTTCCGCCAGGGGCGTATTGTCCAGTGCGCCAGCCCGGACGAACTGCTGGCAAAACCGGCGAACGAGTTCGTCGGCTCGTTTGTCGGCCAGGACCGTACGCTCAAGCGTCTGCTGCTGGTATCGGCAGGCGATGTCACCGACCAGCAACCGACCCTCACCGTGCGCGGCTCTACCCTGCTTTCTGAGGCCTTTGCGATCATGGATGACAACGATATTCGCGCCATTACCGTCGTGGACGATCGGGGTAAACCGCTGGGCTTTGTGAAGCGTCGGGAAGCGCGTAATGCCAGCGGCACCTGTGCCGATATCCTGCATCCGTTCCGTATGACCGGCAAAGCGGAGGATAACCTGCGCGTGGTGCTTTCACGGTTGTATGAGAGCAACACCAGCTGGATGCCGATTGTCGACGAAGAGGGCCGCTATAACGGTGAGATCTCGCAGGATTATATTGCCGAGTATCTCAGCTCCGGCCGTACGCGCCGGGCGCTGAATATTCACAGCGAGAGTTAAGCGAAAACACTCCGCCGGGCGGGCCAGACGTATGGCGCTGACCTGCCCGGCGACACGCTCTCCCACAGCGCATTGCTCAGGCCGACACGGTTCATCGCACGCATACCTTTTGCTAACCCCGCGATTTCCCCTCACAATATTGTATCTCCCACGTTTAATTGCGGCCCATGCAACGTCTTCACGCTTATCCCGACATCCGCGCGATGTTTCGCAGACTGCTGATTGCCACCCTTACCGGCATACTGGCCGCGCTGGCCGTCGCGGTGTTCCGCCACAGCATGTATCTGCTGGAGTGGCTGTTTCTCAGTAACAACAGCGGCAGTCTGGTGAATGCCGCGGCGGCGTTATCCCCGTGGCGTCGCGCGCTCACGCCCGCGCTGGGAGGGCTGGCGGCGGGGTTACTGTTGTGGGGATGGCAGCGGCTTACAGCGCAACGTCCTCATGCGCCGACAGATTATATGGAAGCGCTGGAGACGGGTGACGGCCAGTTTGATTATGGCTCGAGCTCGTAAAATCCCTTGCGTCACTGCTGGTTGTCTCCAGCGGGAGCGCCATCGGCCGCGAAGGTGCCATGATCCTGCTTGCGGCACTGGCCGCCTCCTTTTTCGCCCAACGCTTTACGCCGAAATCCGAATGGAAATTATGGATTGCCTGCGGAGCCGCGGCCGGGATGGCCAGCGCTATCACGCGCCCCTGGCCGGCAGCCTGTTTATTGCCGAAATTCTGTTTGGCACGCTGATGCTGGCCTCGCTCGGACCGGTGGTGATTGCGGCGGTGGTAGCCCTGCTTACCACGCGACTCTTAGCGCCCGGTGCCGGTACGCTCTATGACGTCCATCTGAGTGGCCTACTCAGTGCGGCAGATTATGGCCTGCTTGTCGTGACAGGCCTGCTGGCGGGCCTGTGCGGACCGCTGCTGATGTGGCTAATGGCGTTCAGCATTCGTTATTTCTGCGTCTCAGGCTTTCGCCGCCCTGGCAACTGGCGCTCGGCGGAGCGATCGTCGGGCTGCTGTCGCTCCTGACGCCTGACGTGTGGGGGAATGGCTACAGCGTGGTTCAGGCTTTTCTGCTCGCCCCACCGCTGCTGTCCGTGATAGCAGGTGTATTTATCTGTAAATTGCTGGCGGTACTGGCAAGCAGCGGTTCTGGCGCGCCGGGCGGGGTTTTCACACCGACGTTGTTTGTCGGCATGGCCACAGGAATGCTGTTTGCACAACTCTTCGGGCTGTGGTTTCCGGGGTCTGAAACGGTGATTTTGCTGGGGCTGGCAGGCATGGCGACGTTACTCGCCGCGACGACCCATGCGCCCATTATGTCTGCGTTGATGGTCTGTGAAATGACCGGGCAGTATTTTTTGCTGCCCGGTTTGCTGATTGCCTGCGTGATCGCGTCCGTCTTGTCGCGGACGTTACGCCACGACTCGATCTACGGACAACATGCGACCGAGGGAAGAGAGATCGATGTACTGCGCTAATTCACGCTGTTCGGCACGCGGCAAATAAGGCAGCTCGCCCACCAACGGTCCCGGCAGTTTTTTGCTCAGCACGTCGATGATTTCAGCGTAGTGCGCCAGGCCCGGGTTGATACGGTTTGCGACCCAGCCAATCAACGGCAATCCGTCATTGGCAATCGCCTGCGCCGTCAGAAGCGCATGGTTGATGCACCCTTCCTGAATACCGACCACCATGATCACCGGCAGTTGCTCCTGCACCACCCACTCAGAAAGCGGGCGCAGATCGTTCATCAGGCTGCGCCATCCGCCGGTACCTTCCACCACACATGGTCGGCCATCTCGCTCAGGTTCGCCAGACCGTCGGACAACAGGGTGTAATTAATCAGACCGCTGTGCGCCACGCTGCTTTCATCTTCGCTTAAGGCAATGGGATTGATCGCGTGATATGGCAGTTCCAGTGACGAGACGCTTTGTAACACCAGGGCGTCTTTATTCCGCAATCCTTCGGGCGTCTCTTTACTGCCTTTTGCGACCGGTTTGTACCCTGCAACGCGTTTACCGCTTGCTGCCAGAGCCTGTAGCAACGCGCGGGATACAACGGTCTTGCCGACAGAGGTATCTGTACCCGTAACAAAGAAACGCTTAAGCATGACTCATTCCACCTCTTGGGTATGCTTCGAAAATATAAACCAGAGAAATAATTCAGTGGGGGAAGTCTACGGGATGCGTGCGCTACCCAGCTTGAGATAGCGCAATTTTTCGTACATCTGCGGAAAAGAGTTAACCCTGTAACAGGCGGATCAGCAGCGAGCGTTATACATGGCGTCCTTGACCAGGGCTGCACCAGCATGGTGCCCTGATTGGAAAACTGGGTGCTTTCCACGGCAATATTTTTGCTGTAGGCCGGGAGCGCCTGTTGATGAATACAGGCCGAGATAGCCGGGAAGAGGATTTCCGCCGCCTGACTCAGCGGTGAGCCAATCAGGATTTTTTGCGGGTTGAAGAGATTCACCATAATGGCCAGAATGCGGCCAACGTTATTCCCCACTCCGGTAATAATATCCTTTGCCAGCAGATCCCCCTGACGCGCTGCGGCGCACAGTGAATCGACGGTCAACGGTTGTCCGTGCAGCGAAGAGCTCATGGACTGGCTGAGCCTGACCTGCGCCAGCTCCAGCACGCTTTCCACGCTGGCGATGGTTTCCAGACAGCCATGGTTGCCGCAGTAACAGCGCTTGCCGTAGGGATCGACCTGCGTGTGGCCGATTTCGACCAGGCTACTGCTTCCGGCATGCAGAAGGCGTCCGTCGGTGATGACGCCCGCCCCGACGTTATGGTCAATCACCACCTGAATCACGTCCCTTGCGCCGCGGGATGCGCCAAACAGCGCCTCCGCCATCGTCCAGGCGCTGATGTCATGCTGAATATAGACCGGCACGCCGGTGTGATTTTTCAGCACCTCGCCCAGCGGCATCTCTTTAACATCGTCGTAGAACGGCATGCGGTGCACGATTCCATTTTCGGTATCAATAATACCCGGCATGGTGATCGCAATGGCCGTTAAGCGTTCAAGGCGTTGCTGATGGCGAATAAAGAAGTGATCGATATGGGTGACAATGACATCGAGGAGCGATTGTTCAGCCTTGAGCGGCAGTTCCAGCCGGTCTTCTACCACCAGCTTGCTGCTTAAATCGCGCAGGGCAAGGAAGATCTCTCCCCGGCTAATGCGCAGTGACAGGTAGTGCCACGCTTCAGTCTCCACCACCAGGCCGACCGCCGGACGGCCGCGGCTGCCCGGCTCCTGAATTTCCGTCTCCTGGACCAGGTGGGCTTCCAGCATTTCACGAACAATCTTGGTAATACTGGCAGGTGCCAGTTGTGCCAGGCGCGAAAGATCGATACGCGAAACCGGGCCAAGCTGATCAATCAGGCGATAAACCGCGCCAGCTTGGTCTGCTTAATCTGATCAATGTGCCCTGGCTGACTATCAGCAACCACCTCGTACTCCCTTATTTTCGAGCATCGAAATAAACTGTGGGCTATGGTGAAGCACTTCAATGGCCGTCGTCAAATATTTACTTAGCCATGTGATTTACTGCACATTTTTACCCACTTTTCCCTCTAAATATCGTCCTGCAGAGGCGCTTAACAGCTGTGCTTTAAACCGCTGCGCTGCATGGCTCTGCTCATGATGTTTCGACCATACCAGCCACATTTCCGAAACAGCATCGTCTTCAGCGATAGCAACCCAGCGCATTTCACGCAATTGTACCCGTTTAAACGAGGCCGGAAGAATAGAGACGCCCAGCCCCGCCGCGACCAGACCAATGATGGTCATCGCTTCCCCGACTTCCTGCGTAATGATCGGGGCAAGATCGTAGCGTCGTAACAGGCCCAGAATATCGTCGTACAGACCGGTACCTACCTGCGGGTCGAAAAAAACAAACGGCTCTTTTGCCAGCTCTGCCAGCGTGACCGCCGAACGCGAGGCGAGCGGATGATCGTGCGGGATCATTGCCATCAACGGTTCGCGCAGAATAACCTGCCACGCCAGCGTATCCGGGAGTTGGGTGTTACGCATCAGACCTAAATCAAGAGAACCTTCATTCAGCGGAGCGATTTGCTCGCGGGTATTAATTTCGCGCGTCTGAATATGCACATCCGGAAAATGCCGGCGAAACGACGACAGGGTCTGTGAAACAGCGCTGATAAACGGTGCAGACGAGGTAAACCCAATCCGCAACTCTCCGGTTTCTCCGAGATAAAGCCGCTCTGCCGGCTGCCGCCTCATCCACCATACTGAGAATTTGTCGGCTGTCGGCCAGAAATTGCTTCCCGGCCGCCGTCAGGCTCACGCTGCGGGTTGGTCCGTGCCAGAAGGCGCGCCCCGACCTGTTGCTCAAGGATCTGGATCTGCTGGCTTAGCGGGGGTTGTGAGATATTCAGTCTTGCCGCCGCGCGGCCAAAATGAAGCTCTTCAGCGACGGCGACAAAGTAGCGCAGATGACGCAGTTCGATATTCATATTTTTAAAGTATCATTTGAGATTATTAATATATTAGACAGAATATTTACATTTTCCTACTCTGATCGTGTGGTCATACCCGTCACCCGAAACCACGGGGATGTTTAAGCAAGGACATTGTGTGAGTCGTACATCTACCATTGATATCGATCCGGCCAGAGATATTGATGATTTACCGCAGCATCGCAGCCGGTTCAGTTCATTAAACGTGGTACCCCCCAGTTCATGCGCGTCACGCTGGCGCTTTTCTCAGCGGGTCTGGCAACCTTCGCCCTGCTCTATTGCGTTCAGCCGATCCTGCCCGTTCTTTCCCATGAATTTGGCGTATCGCCTGCCAGCAGCAGTATTTCGCTCTCCATCTCTACCGGCATGCTGGCGATTGGTCTGCTTTTCACCGGGCCACTTTCCGACGCCATTGGCCGTAAACAGGTGATGGTTACCGCCTGATGCTGGCTTCGATTTGTACGTTACTCTCCACGATGATGACCAGCTGGCACGGTATCCTGGTGATGCGCGCGTTAATTGGGTTATCCCTGAGTGGCGTGGCGGCGGTCGGGATGACCTATCTCAGCGAAGAGATCCACCCGAGCTTTGTCGCCTTCTCTATGGGGCTGTACATCAGCGGGAACTCGATTGGCGGAATGAGTGGACGTCTGCTGAGCGGGGTGTTTACAGACTTCTTTAACTGGCGTATTGCGCTGGCGGTGATCGGCTGCTTTGCCCTTGCGTCTGCGCTGATGTTCTGGAGAATCCTTCCGGAATCACGTCATTTTCGTTCCACCTCCCTGCGCCCGAAAACGCTGTTCATCAACTTCCGTCTGCACTGGCGTGACAAAGGGTTGCCGCTGCTGTTCCTGACCGGCTTTCTGCTGATGGGCTCTTTCGTTACGTTGTTTAACTATATCGGCTATCGCCTGATGCTCTCCCCGTGGCACCTGAGTCAGGCGGTGGTGGGTCTGCTCTCTGTGGCGTATCTCACCGGTACGTGGAGTTCACCTAAAGCCGGAGCGATGACGGCCCGCTTTGGACGCGGTCCGGTTATGCTGGTCTCTACCGCCGTCATGCTGCTCGGCCTGTTGATGACCCTTTTCGCCTCCCTGTGGCTTATCTTCGCCGGGATGCTGCTTTTCTCTGCCGGTTTCTTCGCCGCTCACTCGGTGGCCAGCAGTTGGATTGGGCCACGCGCTCGCCGGGCCAAAGGCCAGGCGTCGTCTTTGTATCTGTTTAGCTATTACCTCGGTTCCAGCTTTGCGGGGACGCTGGGTGGGGTGTTCTGGCATAACTATGGCTGGAACGGCGTGGGCGGTTTTATTGCGCTCATGCTCTGCGGGGCGCTGTTGGTAGGGACCCGTTTACACCAGCGTCTGCACTGATTCAGGGTTTGAAATCGAGCGTGTAGTTTTCCCCGATACGCTCATCAGGTACCACTGGGAGCACATGATCGTCACTGGCAGACTGTAAGGCCGCAATGGCGGCCTTACACAGCTCAGGATCGCTGCCTTTTACCACCTGAATGTGGGTCACATAGGCCGCGCCTTTGGGCTGGTGAATCTTTAACGAACAGAGCTTCCCTTCATACTGCTCTGTGGTTGTCATCCTTTGTTTTACTGTTTCCACATACGCAAACGCCCATGCGTGCGCGGAGTCTTCTTCGGTGTTGAACGGGATCACGTCATGATGATGTGTCTGGCACCCCGTCAGCAACACTGCAATCCCTACACTCACAACCTTGTTCATTTTCCATCCGGCAGTCGTTTTTTTAGGGTTATAACACAGCTTTACTGAACGAAATAGCACCAAACTCTAAGGGGTAATGGCTTGGATTCAGGCGGGAATTTTGATACTACTCACTCTTCATGCCTGAAACATCGCCTTGCAAAGAGAAAACGAAATGAGCGAAAACAGCCACTACCAACAACTCACCCGCACCTTCCAGCGCCTCTCCCGTTTCTCCCACCTCTCCTCCATCGCCAGCTGGGATATGTTTACCATGATGCCGCCGGGAGGCAGTGCCGCGCGCGGTGAAGCGCTGGCCGAAATGAGCGTTCTGCAACACCAGATCCTGACCGATAAAAAGGTGGGTGAATGGCTGTCCGCCGCGGCCGGTGAGGACCTGAATGATATTGAACAAGCCAACCTGCGTGAAATGACGCGTCATTACCAGCAGCGTCGCTGTTGCCGGAAGCGCTGGTGGAAGCCAAATCGCTGGCAGGCAGCAAATGTGAGCACGCCTGGCGTACCCAGCGCCCGGCCAATGACTGGCAGGGGTTTGCCGCCAACCTGAAAGAGGTCGTCAAACTGAGCCGCGAGGAGGCTCGTCTGCGTGCTGAAGCCAAAGGCTGCAGCCCTTACGACGCGCTGCTGGATATTTTCGAGCCGGACATGACCAGTGCGCGTCTGGACGTACTGTTCGCGGATATGAAATCCTGGCTGCCGGACCTGCTGGCAAACGTTGTGGAAAAACAGGCTCAACAGTCGTTCGTTCCGCCGCAGGGCCCCTTCCCGACGGCAACGCAGCGTGAACTTGGGCTTGAAGCCATGAAGATGCTCGGCTTTGATTTTAACGGTGGTCGCCTGGACGTCAGTGCACACCCGTTCTGCGGTGGCGTGCCGGAAGATGTGCGCATCACCACG
>ENA-OQHY01001420-OQHY01001420.1-human-gut-metagenome-genome-assembly--contig:-NODE-1420-length-10169-cov-1.500996_pt1 | contig 10169 bp, 12 predicted proteins | sample MGYA00242570_ERZ504733 | MGnify/ENA primary metagenome ERZ504733 (study PRJEB26092, sample SAMD00036219) | human gut metagenome | host: Homo sapiens | study: EMG produced TPA metagenomics assembly of...
CCTTGCCGCTCGTTACCCAGCTGGGCAGGCCATTTGACCCGGCAACAGCCGCCATGGAATATTACGTGCAGCTGCCATTGTGCGGTGCCCGCGTATCCGCGCAGGAACAGCGCACCCTGCAAAATTACCTGGACGATGCCGCCATCACTGCCCGCGCCGGGATTGACGCCCGGTGGGCTGTGGTGTGTACCCAGCTTTCGGATAAGCTGCAGCAGGCAGGCGGACGCGAAAACCCGCGCTACCTGCCCGCCGCCCGCCGCATTGCACGCGCCCTGTATTTTGATTATTCCATCCAGGATGATTTTTACCCCCAGTTCAACGCCAACACCCAGGCGCTTTGGCCGCTGCTGGATAAAATGCTGTGAGATCAACCATCAGCGGCTCGGTAAGCGAGACATTGATGGTTGCAAGAACAGAAAATAAAATGTATTATGAAGAGGAGGGAAAACTATGGAACCCAAACTGTTATGCGGCCTGCTGCTGACGTTGGTTGGCCTTGTGTTTTCTTCGATCTGCTTTATCTATGCCGTTATGAACCCCTGGAACTATAATGGCATTAACGGCCTGCTGGGCAGCTTTTGGTACCCAACGCTGGTGCCGTTCATCATCTCCACAGCGGCCATGTGCGCGGCTCATCCTCTGCTTCTATGTGGCGTTCCACAAGGACAATAAGGATAAATAACCTGAAGGCATAATAAAATCATAAAGCAGCAGCCCCCGCACCGATGATTTTGTGCGCACATCGGTACGGGGGCTGCTGTCTATTATAAAACGGATGTTAAGAAAATGGCTTGTTACAGGTTGGTGTAGCCCATCAGGCTCTTATCCACCTCGGCGGCGGCATCGCGGCCTTCGCGCAGGGCCCAAACAACAAGGCTCTGGCCGCGGCGCATATCGCCGCAGGTAAATACATGGGGCACGTTGGTGGCGTACTTAGTATCGGCAACGGTGCCGCGCTTGGTCAGGTCAACGCCAAACGCTTCGGCCACATAGGGCTGGCAGCCGGTAAAACCGGCGGCAATCAGCACCAGGTTGCACTCGATGGCAAATTCTTCGCCGGTGGGCACCATGGCGCGGCGGCCGGTGCTTCATCCACCACTTTGCTTTCCAGCTTGGCAATCAGCGCACCGCAAACCTGACCGGCTTCGTCCTTATAGAACTCTTTGACCGTGGTCTGGTAAATGCGCGGGTCACTGCCAAACACGGCAATGGCTTCCTGCTGGCCGTAATCGGTTTTCAGCACCTTGGGCCATTCGGGCCAGGCGTTGGCGGCGGTGCGTTCTGTGGGCGGGCAGGGCATCATTTCCAGCTGGGTCACGCTTGCGCAGCCCTGGCGGATGGCAGTGCCGACACAGTCGTTGCCGGTATCGCCGCCGCCGATGACCAACACCTTTTTGTCCTTGGCACTCACGGCCTTACCATCGGAAAAGCCGGAATCCAGCAGGCTGCGGGTCACGCTGGTCAGGTAATCCACGGCAAAGTAGATCCCCTGTGCATCGCGCCCCGGGGCGTTGATGTCACGCGCCTGCTTGGCACCGCAGGCCAGCACAACGGCATCGTGTGCATCCAGCACATCCTGGGCAGGGGTGCTGCCGCCAACATCGGTGCAGGTTACAAAGTCAATGCCCTCGGCCTTCATGATGTTCACGCGGCGGTCAATGACCTGCTTTTCCAGCTTCATGTTGGGGATGCCGTACATCAGCAGGCCGCCCACGCGGTCCTCACGCTCGTATACGGTCACTTTGTGGCCGCGCTTGTTCAGGTAATCGGCAACCGCAAGGCCGGCAGGGCCGGCACCTACCACGGCAACGGTTTTGCCGGTGCGGGTCGGGGGCGGGCAGGCGGTCAGCAGGCCGGATTCATAGCCATATTCTACAATGGCGTGCTCGTTCTCCTTCACGGTAACAGGCTGCCGGTGGTGTAGCGCAGGTGCAGGCAGCTTCGCACAGAGCGGGGCATACCCGGCTGGTAAACTCCGGGAAGCGGTTGGTGGCGCGCAGGCGATGTACAGCCAGATCCCACTTGCCTGGTAGACCAGGTCGTTCCATTCGGGGATCAGGTTGTTCAGCGGGCAGCCGCTTGCCATGCCGCCAATCATCATGCCAGCCTGGCAGAACGGTACGCCGCAATCCATGCAGCGGGCACCCTGCGCCTGCTGTTCATCCTGCGGCAGCGGGATGTGAAATTCGTTAAAGTTCTGAATGCGTTCTTCGGGCGGCAGCTCCGTGCTGGTCTGCCGGGCAATTTCCATAAATCCTGTCGGTTTTCCCATCGTTTGCGCCTCCCTTATTTGTTAGCAGCGTTCTTCATTGCATAGAACGCTTCGATCTGTGCCTGCTCGCTGTCTTCGCCTTTTTCTTCCATCTGGGCAATCAGGCGCAGCATCTTGTCATAGTCATGGGGCAGGACCTTTTTGAACTTGGGCAGATACTCGCCAAAGTTGTCCAGGATTTCCCTGCCGCGGGGGGAGCCGGTGGCTTCCACATGTTCACGGATCAAATCCTTCAGCAGCGAAACATCATACTTGTGTTCCACCGGCTCCAGGCTGACCATGTCTTTATTGACGCGGGTGTAGAAATCCCAGTCCTCATCCAGCACATAGGCGATGCCGCCGCTCATGCCGCTGCAAAGTTTTTGCCGGTCTTGCCCAGCACCACCACGGTGCCGCCGGTCATATATTCGCAGCCGTGGTCGCGACGCCCTCCACAACAGCGGTAGCGCCGGAGTTGCGCACGCAGAAACGCTCGCCAGCCACACCGTTGATGAACGCTTTACCAGCGGTTGCACCGTACAGGCAACGTTGCCAATGACAATGTTCTCGCTGCGGTCATAGGTGACATCCTTGGGCGGGTAAACGATCAGCTTGCCGCCGGAAAGGCCCTTGCCCATATAGTCGTTGGAATCGCCAACCAGTTCCAAGGTCAGGCCAGCGGGGATAAAGGCACCAAAGCTCTGGCCGCCGTACCCGTTGCAGATCACGTGGAAGGTATCTTCCGGCAGGGTGTTGCCAAACTTGCGGGTGATCTCACTGCCAAAAATCGTGCCGAACGCGCGGTCGGTGTTGCCAACTTCCAGTTCAACGGCCATCGGCTTGGGCTCTGCCATGTCAAAGCTCTTCTTGAACTTCTTCATCAGCACGCGCATATCCGGTGTTTTTTCCAGGCCGAAGTTGTAAACATCCTTGGCGTTGAAGTGTACGCTGCTGTTTTCCACCAGCGGGTTTTTCAACAGGGCAGTCAGGTCCATCTCGCTTGCGCGGGAACCAGCCGGGGCATCCTTGACTTTCAGCAGGTCGGTGCGGCCAACCAGTTCATCCACGGTATGCACGCCCAGGCGGGCCATGTATTCGCGCAGATCCTCGGCCATAAAACGCATAAGTTGATGATGTATTCCGGCTTGCCCTTAAAGCGCTTGCGCAGCTCGGGGTTCTGGGTGCAGATGCCCATGGGGCAGGTATCCAGGTTGCACACGCGCATCATCACGCAGCCCATGGCAACCAGCGGCCGGTGCCAAAGCCGAACTCTTCAGCGCCCAGCATGGCGGCAATGGCCACATCGCGGCCGCTCATCAGCTTGCTGTCGGCTTCAATGCGCACGCGGGAACGCAGGCCGTTCATGATCAGGCTCTGGTGTGCTTCGGCAAGGCCCAGTTCCCACGGCAGGCCCGCATTGTGGATGGAGTTGCGCGGTGCAGCGCCGGTGCCGCCGTCAAAACCGGAAATCAAAATCACTTCGGCGCCGGCCTTGGCAACGCCGGCGGCAATGGTGCCGACACCGGCTTCGCTGACCAGCTTGACGTTGATGGCAGCCTTGCGGTTGGAGCATTTCAGGTCATAGATCAGCTGGGCCAGGTCCTCAATGGAGTAGATATCATGGTGCGGCGGGGGAGAGATCAGCCCACGCCGGTGGTGGAGTGGCGGGTCTTGGCAACCCAGGGGTAAACCTTGCCGCCGGGCAGCTGGCCGCCCTCGCCGGGCTTTGCGCCCTGTGCCATCTTGATCTGAATCTCGCTGGCGGAAACCAGATACTTGCTGGTCACGCCAAAACGGCGGATGCCACCTGCTTGATGGCGCTGTTGCGCTCGGTGCCAAAACGGTCTTCGGCTTCGCCGCCTTCGCCGGTGTTGCTCTTGCCGCCGATGCGGTTCATGGCAACGGCCATGCACTCGTGGGATTCCTCAGAAAGGGCGCCATAGCTCATGGCAGCGGTCTTGAAGCGGTGTACGATGGAATCCACGCTTTCCACTTCGTCCAGCGGGATACCGGCGTCAGGATAATTGAAGTCCAGCAGGCTGCGCAGGTGCATGGCATCGCCGCCCTCGGCGTCACGGCATCGGTATAAGCCTTGAACTTGTTGTAATCGCCGGTCCAGCAGGCCTGCTGCAGCAGGTGGATGGTCAGCGGGTTGTACAGATGATCTTCGGCCAGCTTGCCGCTGCGGAGCTTGTGCTCGCCCAGGCTGGTCAGCTCCATGCTGATATCCAGGCCCAGAGGTCGAATGCCTGCTTGTGGCGGGCTTCCAGGTCGTTCTGGATGTCGCGGATGGTAATGCCGCCCACACGGCTGACGGTGTTGGTAAAGTACTTATCCACTACCTCGTTGCTCAGACCCAGCGCTTCAAAAATCTGGCTGCCTGGTAGGACTGGATGGTGGAAATGCCCATCTTGGAGGCAATCTTGACGATGCCGGCCAGAACGGCTTTATTGTAGTCGTTCACGGCGGCATAGTAATCTTTGTCCAGCAGCCCCTCATTGATCAGCTCGCCGATGGTCTCCTGTGCCAGATAGGGGTTGATGGCGCAGGCACCGTAGCCCAGCAGGGTGGCAAAATCATGAACCTTGCGGGGCTCACCGCTTTCCAGGATCAGGCCATGGCGGTGCGCTTGCGGGTACGAACCAGATACTTGGAAACTGCGCCCACAGCCAGAAGGCTGGGGATGGCGACATGGTACTCATCAATTTCGCGGTCAGACAAAATCAGGATGTTGGCACCATCGCGGTAGGCGCGGTCCACATCAACGAACAGGCGGTCAATGGCTTTTTCCAGGTCGGTGTTCTTATAGTAGCAGATGGAGATGGTTTCCACCTTAAAGCCGGGAACCTTCATGGCCTTGATTTTCATCAGGTCGGTTTCGGTCAAAATGGGGTTGGTGATTTTCAGCACCTTGCAGTTCTCGGCGTCCTCTTCCAACAGGTTGCCTGTGCGCCAACGTATACGGTGGTGGAGGTCACGACCTTCTCGCGCAGGGCGTCGATGGGCGGGTTGGTGACCTGGGCAAACATCTGCTTAAAATACTCAAACAGCGGGGGATGGGTGTGGCTCAAAACGGCCAGCGGGGTATCGCTGCCCATGGCACCGGCAGCTCTGCGCCGTTCTTTGCCATCGGCAGGATCATGGTGGAAACATCCTCGTACTGGTAGCCGAATGCTTTCTGCAGCCGCACCAGCTCGTCATGCTCATGGCTGGGTACGCGCTCGTTGGGGATCTTCAGGTCGGCCAGGCTGACCAGGTTGCGGTCCAGCCATTCGCCGTAAGGCTCGCGGCTGGCGTAATCGGCTTTCAGGCTTTCATCGTCCACCAGCTCACCCCTGGCGGTATCCACCAACAGCATTTTGCCGGGGCGCAGGCGGTCCTTGCGCACGATTTCTTCGGCGGGAATATCCAGCACGCCGACCTCACTGGAAAGGATCAGGCGGCCGTCTTTGGTGATATAGTAGCGGCTGGGGCGCAGACCGTTGCGATCCAGCACAGCGCCCATCACATCGCCGTCACTGAACAGGATGGAAGCGGGGCCGTCCCACGGTTCCAGCATGGTGGCGTAATACTGATAGAACGCACGCTTTTTGGGGTCCATACTATGGTTGTTTTCCCACGGTTCGGGGATAGTGACCATAACAGCCAGCGGCAGCTCCATGCCGTTCATAACCATAAACTCCAGCGTGTTATCCAGCATGGCGGAGTCGGAACCACCCTGGTTCACAATGGGCAGAACCTTGGTCATATCCTCTTTCAGGTAGTTGGAACCAATAGTTTCCTCGCGGGCCAGCATGGTATCCACGTTGCCGCGGATGGTGTTGATCTCGCCGTTATGCAGGATAAAGCGGTTGGGGTGGGCGCGGTTCCAGCTGGGTGCCGTGTTGGTAGAAAAACGGCTGTGCACCATGCCGATGGCAGATTCATAATCTTCGCTCTGCAAATCGGGATAGAACAGGCGCAGTTCTTTAACCAGGAACATGCCCTTGTACACAATGGTGCGGCTGGAAAGACTGCACACATAAGTATCCTGGCTGGACTGTTCAAACACGCGGCGGGCAACATAAAGCTTGCGGTCAAAGTCAATGCCGGGTCGTTTCCGTACCCAGAAGCGTATTACCGTCTTTATCCTTCTCATAGATAGCTTCCCCATCTGTCCCAGTCAACAAGCTATTAAGCGAACGCTCCAAACCCGTTTGACCAATCAAAGAATAAGAACCATCTTTTTTATTTTCAATAGGTTCAGCACGACCAAGAAACTCTGATGCAAAGGTGCCATTAGGGTACATACGTGATGTTGTTGCCTCAAATGCCATCCCCTTAATACCTGCATCCTTAAAAGTCTTTTCAAGGTCCTCTTTGACAGATAGGTGATTCCTTTTCCTTTTAGTCCAAAGGATACTTGATAGGCACCCTTGGTACGCAATTGAGCCAAAGTATAACTCTTTTTAATTCCTAGCTTGTCTTTCAAAATATCGGCAACCTTATCAAACTGACTCTCTTGTACATAGAGTTTTTCCCGAGTTGGTTGACACATAGCTGGTTGATACAATAGCATAAATGGAATAACTGGTTGAATCCTCAGCCAAAACATTCCCATTTCGGTCATAAATCGTTCCACGCTTGGCCGCCACTATGGTTTTCGTGTTATAAGACTTAGCAGCCTGTGTTGACAAATCAACACCAAACTTACTATCGGTTCCAATAATTACCACAAAGTTGATAATAAAAACAAAAAGATAAAAATACTGAGAACCATCAGGTTCTGACCAACATGCTGTCGGTTTTGAGCTGGCTTTCTCCTATCCCTTACGACATAGTTTAGAAATAAATGTTTAAGTTTTTTAAGTCTGTTCATTTGCTATTTCACACTCTTAATACTATCGTTATTAATAGACAGGCCTGCCTTAGTGGCAATCTCTTTGATACGATCAGAGTTAGTTAACTCATTTACTGCCTGCTTAGCATTGTTAAGCTCTGTCTTTTCGTCACTAATCTTGCGATTAAGGTCTGTGATTTGATTCTTGATGGCTTGATTACATCCCTGCAAATAGACGACTGAGATACTCATTACAATAGCTGTCAAAACAATTGCCGAATAGAAGGCCTTTTCCATACGTGTCATAAAACGAATATGGTTTCTAATAGCCCTATTAACAATCTGATGTTCCTTATTTCCATAGTTACTTCCTGATTTTTTTAGCCACACGCAACTTAGCAGAGTGCGAGCGGTTATTGGCTTCTAATTCTTCCTGACTAGGTAGGATAGGCTTGCGATTAACCAGAGCTACCTTAGGTTGTAAGTCTTCGGGAATAAAGGGCAAGCCTTTAGCACATCTACCGTGCTAGCTTCCTTAAAAAGCTGCTTAGTCAACCGGTCCTCCAAAGAATGGAAGGTAATCACCGAAATACGACCATCAACAGCTAGGAGATCCAAAGCCTCCTGAATAGACTCATCCGCAGCACCAAGCTCATCGTTGACCTCGATTCGAATGGCTTGGAAAATTTGTTTGGCTGGATGGCCCTTCTTCTTTAATTCCTTAGCAGGCTTAGCTGATTTAATAATTTCTGCCAGTTCCGTCGTCGTCTCGATAGGTTTTACCTGACGTGCTTGCTCAATCTTACGTGCAATTTGTTTAGAGAACTTGTCCTCACCGTATTTGAAGAAAATACGTACTAAATCATTGTAAGGATAGGTATTGACCACATCATATGCGGTCAGACTTGCCTCCTCATTCATGCGCATATCCAGCTTGGCATCCTGTTTGTAGGAGAAACCACGCTCACGCTCATCCAACTGCGGGCTAGACACGCCTAAGTCATAGAGAATACCATCGATTTCAGACACACCCAAAGCTTCAAAGGTTGGACTTGAGATTACGGAAATTATCTTTAATGAAGGTCACCATGCCTTATCAATATAGTCCTTGAGACGCACTTGAGCATTATCAATAGCCTTCTGGTCTTGATCAAAGCAATACAAATGTCCCTTTTCAGACAATTGTGACAAAAGATAAGACCGAATGTCCTGCGCCACCCAAAGTCGCATCTACATAGATGCCATCAGGTTGATATCAAGCATATCAACAGTTTCGTGCAAAAGAACAGTTACATGGTGAAATTCATTAGTCATGATTTTTATTATAGCATAAGAACAGAGAAATTGTCTCGACTTGAAAGTTGTTAGGAAGTCAAAATAAAGCTAGACCCTAGGCCTAGCTTTATGATTGATATATTAGTACTCAAAAATTAGTCTACTCTGTAATAATAACTTTTCTCTGAAGGCATCCCATTAGTCGCTAAAATTCGGTCCTTACTGTTATCTCCAGCATCACTTCCATCGCTAACCCCTTTAGGACAAAGCTCAATTGGGGTGTGTTACCTGTCGGAATGGAATCAATATAAGTTAAACTATATATCCCAGACACATATTGACTTTGTGAAACCTTATCAATTGGATAAGCATTCCCCCAAAGTTCCAATTGTCCATCCGAAGTAATTTTGATGGTCATTCCATTTGAGGACTTCCATGTGCCTACAGCTGACTTATAGTTACCATTTTTCAGTTCATCAGCCCCAACCACTTTTTTCAGGCAGAAGAATGTCAGATTTTTTCTCTGTATGCATCCAGGATCGAACGGCTCTATGATCATTCCCAGATGCTTCGGGAATATGCCCTGCAGATTCGTGAAATGGAGCAGTCTCAGATTGACGCCAGACAGAACCGCACCATGCGGATTCTCACCGTAGTAACCACGATCTTTTTCCCACTGTCGCTTATCACCGGGTGGTATGGCATGAATTTTTCTCATATGCCGGAACTTTCTGCTCCCCACGCCTACGGGATTCTGATCGGTATCTGCGCTGTTATTGTTTTGATCGAAATCTGGTTTTTTCATAAAAACAACTGGTTTTCCTGAATTCACATACCGGATAACCATTATGTCATATCACATTGGGAGGATTTTATTTGTTAGCACTTCGTATTTTAGATTTGAAAGATTTTACCGGAAAATTATTTATTGGAGAAATGTTTCAGCATTTTTCTTTTGTGGAAGCTTCTTTTACCACCTTTATCACTTATACTCTGGATGGACAACTGCATAAAGAATTTTTTGATTCCGAACAAAAACCCATGCGGACGTACTGTCTGTGGGAAGATGTGCAGGCGCAGTGTTTTTCCATAATCAAAGGGAAACGCACACCTTTGAATTTTAAGATTGTCTTTCAGCTTTCCTCTTCCAATGTGGAAAAGCTGCTCTCTCAAAGCGGCATAGCACTGAAGCCTGAAGACATCTACGGTCTGTACCTGAACTGTCAGTTTGACGGGAAGCAGCTTCTTTGTACTACCGGCACTTCTCTGAAAATTTTCACCCTGGACAAACAGCTGGACCGGGTGTGGGATGAGATGGTTCGGAAATTCCGGAAAATCAGGTGGCTTTTGAGGATGCATAACAGGTTGAACTACACTTCAACAGATTTATCCATTATCGAGATGTCATAGTCTCATACAATATATAGCAAAACGGAAACTCTTTGCATCGAGTTTCCCGTTTTGTTTTCGCCAACCGGCTGTTCCTTCTGTCAGCCGGTTTATGTTTTCCATCTTTATGTTGTTCTGTGATTTCTGTATATTTATCTCAAAATAGATCCCTGCAGATTACCGTCCTGTCCGGATGCTCCCGGCTGACTCTGTTCCTGCCGGCTGTTCTGTGCAGTGTTTGAAGTATCTGCTTTATCCAGTGTGATCGTCAGTGATTTTTCCACGTAGCTTCCATTATCCGCGATTTTACAACCAGATCTACGGTTTCTCCCGCTGCATAGTACTCCAGCTGACTCTTCAGAATGCTGATACCAAATTCTGCTGCTTCTTTTCGCGTTAATAAGTTTCCATAAAGTCATCATTTCCATCCATCCG
>ENA-OQHY01001421-OQHY01001421.1-human-gut-metagenome-genome-assembly--contig:-NODE-1421-length-10166-cov-3.129196_pt1 | contig 10166 bp, 13 predicted proteins | sample MGYA00242570_ERZ504733 | MGnify/ENA primary metagenome ERZ504733 (study PRJEB26092, sample SAMD00036219) | human gut metagenome | host: Homo sapiens | study: EMG produced TPA metagenomics assembly of...
CGCAGATAATACTGGATGCTGCAAAGGTGAGCGCCGCCAGTGGCGGAAACAGCGAACCGAAGCAGGGGCAGCGGTCGCAGAGTGCGAGGGGCTTTTGCCCCCGAAGCACGATGCGGGTACCGCAACCCGACATTATCGAGCATTTTGGCAACGCAGATGCCGTGCCGCAGCCGCCGGAGCGGTGCTTAAGCCGTAAGGCGGGAATTGTGCGGTGTTGCCCCAACATATCATTTATTAAAAAGACTAATTCGGTGGCTCCTTCTTTGTATAGTTCATTCTTTTTTCCTCTGCTTTTCCTTTTCTTATCTACAAACATCTTTTTATTTGCTTCCCAGTTTTACGGCAACAGTTTTGTAGACTTCGGTACCTGTTGCTATACCTATAACCCCAGCATTGTCGCTGTTGCTAAAAGTTCTATTGCAACTGTTCTGTTTTCGCCTATTTCAAAACGTTTCATTTGTCTTTTTTTCTTGCTTCCTCATAAAGCAGCATCCCATACCGGAGATTTTTACCGCACATTTTTTCAGGAATCGCTTTCTCGCGCTGCCTGTCTGCCCGCTTCTCTGGAATTAAGCAGAGATTTTTACCGAGAAAATTTTGGTGTCGTAAAGTCCATCTACTCCACCCTATCATCCTTTTTCTTCACATTCTGCTTTATAATACGTTGGTTTTTAGCCACCTTTTCTTTGCCGCTTCCTTTCCCTCCATCATCCGTTCTGTCCAACACTTTTTCGGCCATTTCTTTCCGTGATTTTTAATTTTTTTCGCGTTAATAATCTCTTTTAAGTATCGTTGATCTCACTATTTGCTCCGCATTTTGTCTCGTATCATCGCCGATTTATTTGCAACTATTATCTGATTTTTTTCTCCGTAAATTTCTCCGTTTATATATTTTTCTTTTTTCTCCTCTTGCATATTTTGGTCTTTCTCAATGTATATTCGGCATGTTTCTTTCGCGTATTTTCTCTTTTTTGTCTCCCTATCAAGGTCAAAAACTGTGCTTTTTGACTTTTCTGAACATAAAAAGTGATTTTCCCCCGCCCCTATTTTATAAAGCCTTATTGCTTGCCCCCAAAGCCGAGGTTTTTACGGCGATTTTTTTGCAGCCTCCAAAGGAAGTACCGTGCTGCTTTGTGCATTACCAAGTGTTCTTATCCAAGACTTCTTTTATCCTGAGGTTCTTACGCCGTAAAAATAGTGCCTCATCTTTCTTCTCTCGTACTCCCTCGTCACCCACCTTCTCCTAATACAGAGGTTTTTAACGTACTTTTCTACGATCCCATACAAAATGGTAACCTCTGCTCTTTTTCTTTTCTGCTTTCTCACGCTTCGCCAAGCAGAGGTTCTTACCGAGAAAATTTTATCTATTTTTTTGCTTGCAGAGGGCATTTCCTTCCATCCAGAGATTTCTACCGTACCAATTTTCAGTCAAATTCTTTTGCAAACGGAGATTCTTACCGCAAAAAACGGCCTTTGCGCCTCTCCCCTGCTGCTTAAGTTAAAGGAATTACCTGCTATAAAAGCTAACCAGAGGTTTTTACCGCAAAAAAAGTCCTTCTGTCTGCCTCTTCATATTTCGCCCACAGCCATTTTCCCGCCGTTTTCAGGTGCCATCGGGATGATCTTGTCGTTTCGATTGCTTCTTACAGGTTGCCAGCCTGTTCCTTATGTCCGTTCACGCAACACGGTAACAGAGATTTTTTCATTGTATAACAGAGATTCTTTCCATGCAAAATAGAGGAAACAACCTCTGCCGCCAAAAGAAAAAATCTCCGCCATTCTATGAAAGAATCTCCGTTATCACCAGAAGAAACCTCTGTTGTGGAGGGAAAGAACCTCTGTTTCTTCTATATAGAATAAAGTATAAGATATAAATTTATAAATACATAATTCTAAAGAAAAAGAAAACAAAAGGGTGATTGCTCATAAAACAACGGAATTGATGCCCGCATAGCGGAGCGAACACGAATGCGGGACATAAGAAGAAAAGCCATACGAAAAATGCGCCGTTCTGTCTGTGCATACCCAATTCCAAAGGCTCTAAATTATAATATCTCCCCCAAAGAGTGTATCCTCTGGAGGAGATAACAGAAAATGTATAACTTCTACAGCCACTTTATCCTGCACTGCGTCCGGTATCATCACATGGTATCGGCATGATAATATCGATCTGAAACAGCTTATCCTGCGTGGAGATGGAAAAACTGCCGTTATATTTTTCCACAATGTGGCGGACGCTCATCATGCCATAGCCATGGGAATCTTTGTCCGCTTTTGTGGTTACGGGCAGGCCGTCCTTGAATTGAAGAGAATCCTCAAAGTGGTTCTCGGCATGGATGGTCAACATGCGGTTGACTGTCCGCACGGAAAGGTGAATGAACCGCATTTCGGGCGGCTGCAGGGATTCGCATTCAATGGCGTTGTCCAGAATATTTCCGAACAGCGAGAAAATGTCCATCGTTTCCATAAAGGCCACGCCGCTGCCATCGGCAATGCAGGTGAACTGTATATTGTGGGATGCGCAGTGCAGACGCTTATCGGTCAGAACAATGTCCAGCGTTTCGTTGCCTGTGCGCACGGCGCTGTTGTAGATGGACACCGAGCGTTCCAGATCGTCCAAGTATGCCGGATCAACCTGGCCCGTTGTGCGCAGGTTGCGGATCTGGTGCTTTAAGTCATGGCATTTGATGTTGATGGCGTCAATATTTTCTTTCACCAGCTGGTATTGCTTCTGCTCTTCGACCCAAAGCTTTTTCATCGTGCTGATCTCTACGCGGTCCTTGGCGGCGGCCAGCATCTGAACCTGCAAAAGCAGCATAAATATGTAAAAAATAATCTCGCCAATATTCAAAAGATTATAAAAGAAGATGTTGTACTGGGAGATTGCACCGCTCTCAAAATAAAAAATCGGCGTCAGCTACAGTCCAGCAGCAAGAACAGCAGCGCGTTCTGCATGGGGATCTCGCTGTCCCCCAGAGCGTGCATCTTTTTGCCCACGGTGAAATAGATAAACAGATATACCACCAAAAAACAGGTGATATATAAAAGGATATGGGAGGGCGTGCGCTCAGTAAAATAAGGAACAAGGCTGCTGTTCAACCGGCAAATGGAGGCAATAACGAGGAACAGCCGGTCGGAAATGTACCATGTTGCAAACCCGGAGCTGAAATAAAACAGCACGTTGGACAGCTTTTCCTCAAAACAGCACAACAGCCCGCCGATCATTAAAAGGAGAAGAATGGCCGAATAGAACGCTTCCACTGCAATATTGCCGCCATAGGTGTGGGCAAAGAAAAGGCAGAGTAGCCGGATCGGCACAAGCCAGGCAATGGCCCAGCGCACAAAATGCGGGCGGCGGCTGCAGCGAAAGATAAACGGAAGGGTCGCCAGCAAAAACGCCACGAAAATATCCCAAAACTTTACATTAAAAAGGAACCTGCGGATAAAGGCAAGAGATACCACAAAAACTCACCCCGGCTTTCAAGAGGTCTTGTTCAGGTAGGCAATCACACGGTCACAGAACGCCTTGCGTTTGCGCTGGCTGATGGGCAGCTTGGTGCTGCCAACGATGACTTCTGTTTTGGATACCGATGTGATATGCTGCATGTTGACGAGATGTGAGCTGCTGCACCGCGCAAAATTGTAAGTGTCCAGTTCAGCCTCCACATCCGAAAGTTTGCCCCAGGCTTCAATGCGGCCCATGTCCGTGTGGTACAGGAGCAGGTGTCCTGTATCTCTACATAATATATTTGGGAAATGCGCATCCGGCGTATGGTGCCCGCCGCCTGTAAGATGACCTCTTTTTCATCCCGCACAGGCAGGTTGCGCAGCGCGCGGAGCATCATGGAAGAAAAGCGGTAGTAATTGATGGGCTTGATGACAAAATCCAGTGCGTCAACTTCGTACCCATTGATGGCATACTGCTCCATGTTCGTGATGAACACCAGCGCTACTACGGGGTCCGCAGCGCGCAGCTGGTGGGAGGTCTCAATGCCGTTGATGCCAGGCAGCTCAATATCCATAAAGATAAGGTCGGCATCCATATGATAATTGTCCATAAAATCGGATGGATTGTCATAGGCCGTGATGGAAAAGCTCTGCCCCTGTTCCCGCTCATATTTCCGCAGGCATCAATGAGCGTATCGCGGTCTGCGGGATCGTCTTCCAGTATTTTGATTCGTACCATACGGAGCCCTCCTGATCCATTATTACTGCCAGTATAGCACAGCTTTTGCCGGAATTTCAATCGGCTGTTTCCCGCGTTCGGTTGCTGCAGAACGATACATTGGCGTGCATTGCGCATTTTGTACAAAGCGAATCCAACGTGATTGTACATATTAACATGTTATCTCCCGAGTCGTTGCAATTCTTTTGTCACTTTTGCATCACTTACGAAATAAAACCATGCACATGGGGAAAAAATGTGCCCGCGGATAGAAGGATGGTATAGTAAGTACAACGAACCTGGACAAACGATGTGCAGGAATCAAAGATAAGGAGAAAAACAGATGAAAAGATCCAAACTCTGGTCAGGTCTTACCTCTACGTCCGCAGCTTTGCTTGTGGTCGGCCTGATTGGTCAGAACCTTGCCGCGGCCAATGCAAGCTACATCAACACCGCGCTTGGCACCACGACCACCAAGGTCGTCCAGACGGGCGAAGTTGGCGACACGACCTACTTCAAGAGCCAGTTTGGCGATTTTGACGACCCCGATGCACAGGCAGCCGCCATTGCCGCTGCGCTGGAACAGAACGTCAACGAGATGCGCGAGGGTGCGGCCCTGCTGCGCAACGAGAACAACACCCTGCCGTTGACGAATGCCACCCGCATTTCTGTGTTCGGCCACGCCGCCGTTGACCCCGCTTACCAGGCAAACTCCGCCGGCAACAAGGTTACGAACGGCGCGCTGAACTCCATTGACCTCAAGACCGCGCTGGAAGCCCAGGGTTTTGAGGTCAACCCCCAGCTGTGGGATGGCATTGCTGCAGGCACCGCCACCCGCGCACAAGGCGAGGCCCCGCAGTTCGGCGGCGGCTACTCCGTTACCGGCACGGCAACGAACACAGAGGAAAATAAGGCGTTCTATCAGGGCCTAGCCAACACCTGGCCAATGATTACAAAGATGCCGCCATCGTTGTGTTTGCCCGTGAGGGTGGCGAAGGCCATGACCTGCTGATGGACGATGTGGACACCGATGGTTCCACCATCAGCAGCCTGGCCCTGCACAAGGACGAGCGCGACCTGCTGGAAATGGTCCGCAAAGACTTTGACAAGGTCATCGTCCTGTTGAACAGCCCCTACCAGATGGAAGTGCAGGATATTATCCCCTATGCGGACTCCATCCTGTTCATCGGTTACCCGGGCCATCAGGGCTTCACGGGCGTGGCCGAGATCCTGAAAGGTACGGTCAACCCCTCCGGCCATCTGACCGATACTTACGCGACCGATTCCCTCTCCTCCCCTGCCGCTGTAAACTCCGGCACCCGGACCCCGCAGTTTGCCAACGTGGCCGAGATCAACGCCACGATCGGTGAGGATGAGAACGCTGAGTACATGTCCTTCCAGCCGAAGGCATCTACATTGCTACCGTTACTATGAGACCCGTTACGCCGATGCCGTTATGGGCCAGGGCAACGCCACCGCTCCTGTTGGCGCACTGGAAGGCGCTTCTTCCTGGAATTACGCCGATGAAGTGCAGTACCCGTTCGGTTATGGCCTGTCCTACACCACGTTTGACCAGAAGCTGGACAGCGTGGATGTGGGCGAAGGACGAGATCACCGCGAAAGTTACCGTGACGAACACCGGCGATATGGCCGGTAAGTCCGTTGTGCAGCTGTACGCACAGACCCCTTACGGCGATTACGAGCGCCAGCACGGCGTTGAGAAATCCGCCATCCAGCTGGCAGGCTTCGGCAAAACGCAGGAACTGGCCCCCGGTGCTTCCGAAACAGTCACCATCACGGTGGACAAGTACCTGCTGGCCAGCTATGATACCACCGCCCATGACGGCGCAGGCGGCGCAGTGCGCAGTGCTGGAATTTGAGGGCGTTTACCATAACGCCGAAGTACACCTGAACGGTGAGAAAATCGCATCCTGCCCCTATGGCTACAGTGATTTTTACGCGGACCTTACGGGCAAACTGCTGCCCGGCCGGGAAAATGTGCTAGAAGTTATTGCCCACAATGCGGATCAGCCTAACTCCCCGCTGGTATTCCGGCGCCGGGAATCTACCGCCCGTCACCCTGTCGGACTGCCCCGCACGGCCACATCCTGCCAATGGTGTGCAGGTCCGCACGCTGAGCATTGACCCCGCGGAGGTGGAAGTGACCGTGCCAGACAACAGCCAGCGGCGCGGTGGCGGTTGCCATCCTGGATGGTGAGCAGACCGTGGCCACGGCGCAGGCAGAATCCAACGGCAAAGCTGTTCTGCGGGTGCAGATCCCCAATGCCAAACTTTGGAGCCCCGATTCCCCTGCACTCTACCGCTGCCGAGCCATGTTTTGGCGATGACTTGCGCCGAGACGACATTCGGCGTGCGGACCCTTTCCTGGGGCGATGACGGATTTTTGCTCAACGGCAAGCGGGTCATCCTGCTCGGTGCCTGTGTCCACCACGACCACGGCGTTCTGGGTGCCTGTTGTTACCCCGAAGCGGAGGAACGCAAAGTCCGGCTGCTGCAAAAGGTGGGCTACAACGCTGTGCGCTGTGCCATAACCCCTGTTCCAAGGCATTTTTGGATGCCTGCGACCGGTTGGGTATGCTGGTCATGGATGAATACGCCGATATGTGGTACATCCACAAGACCCAATATGACTATGCGGGCTACCTGCCCGACCACTGGCGGCAGGATCTGGAATCCCTTGTCCGCAAGGACTACAGCCATCCGTCAGTGATCATGTACTCCATCGGCAACGAGGTGGCCGAGACGGCCCAGACCCGCGGCATTGCGCTGACAAAGCAGATGACCGAGCACATGCACAGTTTGGACAGTACCGTCCCGTGACCTGCGGGGTGAACATCTTCTTCAACTTCCTGTCCTCAATGGGCTTTGGTGTTTACAGCGATGACAAGGCGAAGAAAGAGGCCGAAGCTGCCGCCAAGCGCGCAGCGGCCGGCAAAGCGGCCCCCAAGAAAAAGGCCGTCGGCAGCGAGTTCTTCAACAACCTGGCGGGTTTCATGGGCGCGGACTTTATGAAATGGGGGCATCCTGCGCCCTGCGATTGGAAAACGAAAGATGCCTTTGCAAATATGGACGCCGCGGGGTACAATTATGGCATACGCCGGTATAAGCATGACCTGGAAAAATACCCGCACCGCTTGATTGTCGGAAGCGAGACGTTCTGCAGCGATGCCTACCGTTTTTATGAGCTGGCCAAGCACGAACCGCGCCTGCTGGGTGATTTCGTCTGGGCGGGTATGGATTACCTGGGTGAGGTCGGCATCGGCGCGTGGGAATACCCGGACTATGTACCGGATTTTTCCCACGGGCCGGGCTGGATCGCAGCCGGGGCAGGCCGCATTGACCTGATTGGCCGCACGCAGGGCGAAGCCCTGTACACCCGTGTGGCACTGGAGCGGGAAAAAGGCCCGCTGCTGGCCGTCTGGCCTGTCAACCACACCAAAGAAAAGCACTCCCCTTCCGCGTGGCGCATGTCCCACGCCATCCCCAGCTGGAGCTGGCACGGTTGTGAAGGAAAACCTGCCATGGTGGAAGTCTATGCCCGCGCCGCCAAAGTGGCGCTGAAAATCAACGGCAAAACCGTGGGCGAAGCTGCGCCAAAAAACGACTGCGTTGTGCGCTTTTCCTGCACTTATGAAGAGGGCACCGTTGAGGCAGTCAGCTATGATGCAGCCGGGAATGAGATTGGCCGCACGGCCCTGCATACCGCCAACACCGAGACCCGGCTTTGCCTTGTGCCGGAAGAAGAAACCGTCCGCCCTGGCGGGATGGCGTTTGTCCAGCTGCGATACACCGATGAAAACGGCACGGTGAAGTCGCTGGAGCGCGGCACTGTTACCGTTAAAGTCCGCGGTGGAACCCTGCTGGGGCTGGGCAGCGCCTGTGCCTACAGCGAACGCGGCTATCTGTCCGATACCACCGATACCTATTTCGGCGAAGCGCTGGCCGTGGTCCGTGCGGATGCTGATGCAGATACCGTGGAACTGACCGCCGCGGACGGTACCCACAATGCTGCCTGCTGCATCCCCTGCAAGGAGTGAACGTATGTCTCTGTACGGCTTGGGCCTGCGGGCCAGCTTCAAAATCAGCGATACAATACGGGACCGCGGTTTGCAGGCGCCAAAAGACATTGTCCGTTTTGATAATCTGCCCTATGGCACGGACCCGCGCTGGCAGACATTGGACGTTTACCGCCCCAAAAACGCCGGAGGCACCGCACTTCCCGTGATTGTCAGCGTTCACGGCGGCGGCTGGTCTATGGCGATAAAAACCTTTATCAACATTACTGTATGAGCCTGGCCCAGCATGGCTTTGCCGTTGTGAATTTTTCCTATCGGCTGGCCCCGCGGCACAAGTTCCCCGCCGCCTTGCAGGATACCGATGCGGTGTTTCACTGGGTAATGGCCCACGCGGTGGATTATCATTTTGATACTCGCCATGTTTTCGCCGTGGGCGATTCGGCCGGGGCTAACATTCTGGGGCTGTACGCAGCGCGGTGCGCTGACCCGGCAGCTGCAAATATTCCGGTTACCCCGCCGCCCGGCTTTGTGCCGACGGCCCTTGCGCTGAACTGGCGGGCAATACTGCATTTCCCGCGGCAAAAAGCTGATCGCCCACCTGCTGCCGGACATCCTGCCAGACGGCGGTACCGATGCCGAACTGCATGCCATGGATGTGACAGCCCATGTAACGGGCCGCTACCCGCCCTGCTTTGTCATGACCGCCAACAACGACTTTTTGAAGGAGCAGGCCCCGCTGATGACCGCAGCGCTGGAACGTTGCGGTGTGCCCTGTGTGTACCGCTGTTACGGTGACGAAACACAAAAGCTGGGGCATGTTTTCCACTGCAATATCCGCGCAGAGGCGGCACAAAAATGCAACACGGAAGAATGCGGTTTTTTCAAGCGTTTTATGGAATGAAAGGAACTTCCTTATGAATCAAACGAAAAACGGGCTATGGAACAGCCCGCTCCTGCGGTCGCAGGTCACATCGGAGGATGTCCGCCCGCCGGAGATGCTGTTCGGTTACCTGATCGGTCCCTTTGGGGCATTGCTGGCTTCGGGGATTTTTACCAGCCAGCTGCAAAACTACCTGACCAACGTGCTGAAGCTGGACCTCGGTTTTTTGACGACCCTGCAGCTGCTTTCCACAATTTTGATCGTTGCGGCCAACCTGGTGGTGGGCCAGCTGATTGAGCGTACCCGCACCCTTGCGGGCAAGGCACGGCCCTGGATCCTGCTCTCTGCGCTGACGCTTTCGGTTGCAAGCGTATTGATGTTCATTGTTCCGTTTGCGGACCGCACCGCCCGGATGGTCTGGATCGCCATTGCCTACAATGCGTATTACGCCGTGGGGTTCCCCATCTACAACACAGCCAATTCCACGCTGGTGCCGGTTTCCACCCGCAACAGCAAACAGCGCTCCACGCTGGCCTCGCTGACGAACATTGCCAGCCTGGGCGTGATGGGCGTTGGCTCCATGATTTTCCCCACGCTCGTTTCGATGGCCCTGAAAGAGGACCAGCACCTCTGGTTCGTTGCCATGCTGGGTGTGGCGATCTTTACGGCGCTGACGATCTTCTGCAGTTCCGGTTCACGCGGGAGCGCGTGACCGAGGAATCAGCAGGCGCGGAAAAGGCCGAAAAAAGCAGCGCTTCCCTCGGCGAGCAGGTCAAGGCTGTCACCAGTGAAAAGAGCTGGTGGCTGGCGATGCTGTTCTATGTGGCGTTCCAGTGGGGCGGCGCTATGAAAAACGGCTCCATGACCTTTTTCTGCCAGTGGGTGCTGGATAACAGTTTTTTCAATACCGCCAGCCTGGGCGATGCCTGGGGCATGTCACAGTCTTTGCTGGCCGTGCTGGGTGCCATCCGATGGCCGTTGCTGCGGTCTTTGTGGTGCCACTGGCCATAGTTTGGCAAGCGCCTGACCTGCCTGGTGGGCATGGCCATCGGCGTGGCAGGCGGCGTGATCGCGGGCCTGGCGC
>ENA-OQHY01001423-OQHY01001423.1-human-gut-metagenome-genome-assembly--contig:-NODE-1423-length-10150-cov-2.076424_pt1 | contig 10150 bp, 15 predicted proteins | sample MGYA00242570_ERZ504733 | MGnify/ENA primary metagenome ERZ504733 (study PRJEB26092, sample SAMD00036219) | human gut metagenome | host: Homo sapiens | study: EMG produced TPA metagenomics assembly of...
GGCGCTCCCAGCATCGAGGCTACGCTGCCATGCTGAAGGTCGAAACAGCTCGCGCACATCCCCGTCCCAGAGCTTTAACGTCGCCATTTCCAGCTTCGCCGGACAGAATATCGGCGCTGAAAAACTGGACCGTGCCCGCCGCGGCTACCGCACCACCATCCTGATGGGCGTCCTGATCAGTATCTCCATCAGTATCGTAGTTCTGCTTTTTGACCGGCCGCTTCTCCAGATCTTCAAACATCACCGGAGAGTCCCTGCGGCGCGAAAGGAACTCTCGGCACATCCTGAATGTTCTTCTCTTTGTGTGCGCCATACGGTCTGAAACGAACAATCTCAATGCCATCAATTATTTCTTCTTTGTCAAAATCTCCCGTGCATAAAACACGAACTATGTGTCCTCTGATCTGTAATCCTTCTGCAAGTTTTTTCACACTGTATTCTGCTCCACCACGAATATCTGGTGCATAGAAAGAATTTATAATCAATACTTTCAAAGCGAATTCCTCCCTTACTCTTACTCAACTGCCAATCAATTTGAGCATTTCCTTTGCCGATTTCTTCCATGAATGCTTTTCCAAAATGCACTTGGCACCTCCAATGTGTTCTTTCATAAGAAGGTCCAAATCTACATCACTATTATTAGGATCAATATAAATTGCAGCGTCTTCATATATTTCTGGCAAGCAACATGCCCTTGAAACAATTACTTTTTTCCCCAGGCTTAAAGCTTCAATCGGCGGAATTCCAAACCCTTCATAAAGCGACGGCTGTATCAAAGCCACACAATTAAGCATTAATGCTTTCATTTCTCCGTCAGACACAAAGCCGGTAAATATAACATTATCTACTTTTTCCCGATTCAATTCCTCAGACTCTTTTGAAAAAGAATCATTCCCTGTCAAAACAAAATTGTATTTAGGATTCTTTTCGCAGCATTCAAAATCCATATCAGATTTTTGTGTTTATATTTTGAACCCAGTGCGAAGAAATACGGTTTCTTATCATCAATTTTACATTTTTCAAACACTCGCTCATCTGAGGTAATGTCCTTCATGTGCTCCCAACCGTTACCAATTACAGTTATTCTGTTAGGTGCAACATTATAATATTTAACAATTTCCTTCTTAGACTCATTACTGACCGTTATTATTTGAACTTTCTCTTGCCTTGTAACCTTCTTTACTTTCCACATATATAGTGCTCGGTGAAGTTCGTGCCCTTTATAGTTTTCTGGAAAGCTTTCATATATGCAATCATGGATAGCAATATATTTTATCCCATGCACCGGAATGCTCAGCGTTAAATCAACGCCAACCCCTTTAGTTTCTTTTACATAATGTGGAAAAACCACTTGTTCCCAAAAGATTTTATTTACTTTTCCAGTACATTGGCCTCTCTTCACTATCGTGATATTGTTAAAGCCTAAATCACACTCAACAGCATCAGCTGGAACGAGTAACTCCACATAATACTTATCCTTAGAGCCATCAAGCAATTTATCCAACTCTTTTATTATGTTATAAGCATATCTACTGACTCCAACAACATTTGTTCCTACCCAGCATCCGTTAAAAACAATTCTCTTCATCGATAATTTCTCCTTAAACATGTAATTAAGGAGAGATTTGTTTTTAACCTTGCTCTAACACTGCTTGTGTTTCATGGGCACACTTTTCCCAACTAAATTGTGCTGCCCAGCTTTCTCCATCCACCGTTAATTTCTTTCTTTCGGCATCTGACAGATTAAAGCACTGCACCATTCTATCTGCCAATTGCGACACCTCATCTGTTTTTTGTACATAAAAAGCAGCTTTTCCGCCAACTTCTTTTAGAGAGGAATTGTCCGCAGTAATAACTATGCCACCACAAGACATTGCTTCTACTATCGGAATTCCAAACCCCTCATAATTAGATGGGAATACAAATGCGCATGCATTGTGCATTAGGTATTTCTTTTCTTCTTCTGAAATATATCCCGGCAGATGAATTCGATCTTTGTATTTATTTTGCTCTATCGCTTCTATAATAGGCTGTGTTCTCCAACTCAATTTTCCTGCTAAAACAAGCGATATAGTTTTATCCAACCTGTCACAAGCTATTTCAAACGCCTTTAAAATCGTAACAATATTTTTTCTTGGCTCAATATTACCAGTATACGCAAAGAATGGCTCGGTTTCTATTTCAAATCTCTTCTTAATTTTTTTGCATTTCTTCATCAGAGGGAGTTATATACTCGCCGTACCCCCCCCCATTTAGAATTGCCGTAATTCTACTTGCGTCAATTGATAATAATGAAACAATATCCTTTTTCGTAGCTTCTGAAACTGCGATTATCTTGTCTGCCCGTTTACAAGAAAGACGGCAGAAAATATTTTGCATAATGGCATTTTTCCTGCTCCCCCATTTTGGATCAATCAACAGTGCCAAATCATGTACGGTTAAGACCTTTTTTACACCATGTGCAAAAAGGGGCAGCATATGTTCTGTCCCCCAAAATTCGTCTATTTTATCCGCCTTTAATGCTTTATCTAAACCAAAACATACAGTGAACGTTCCAATTTTTCCACTAACTACACGCTTCTCAAATCCAGCAAGCACTGGATCTTGATTTCTGATCGGCTCGTTTGTGTAAAGAATATATGTAGTGTTTTCATTTTTCTCAAAATTTCTTAGTATCTCCAGTAAATAAATACCAATTCCAGAAGGGGGATTCTGAAATTAAAGGTCTTGCATCTATGCCAATTCGCATTTACTCATCCCCCATCATACAAACAAAGTATCTCTTAGCTTCAAGGCCTCGGTTTTCCAACTAAATAACTGTGCTTGTTCAACCCCAGCCTTTTTCGTCATATCAATTTTCTCCTCTGGAAGATTCATGACGGTTACAATCTGTTTCTTCAAATCCTTCAAATTGCGATTTTCAAAATAATAAGCTGCGTTACCCAAAACCTCTGGTAATGAAGCTGCATCCGAGGAGATTACCGGAATTCCCATAGACATCGCTTCGATTGGAGGCACCCCGAATCCCTCATATACTGAGGGAAAAACGAATACCTGTGCATTCCTATACACATACGGCAATAAGTCATCATCCACAAATCCAGTGAAATGAATTCGATTAACAATTTCTTTATCCAGATTGGAAAGCAAATCATCCATCAACCAGCCTTTTCTTCCGGCTAGAACTAGGTTGGTATTAATTTTCTTTTCTTTAATCAGTTCACTAAATGCCTCTACCAAAAGTCTCATATTCTTTCTCGGCTCTAATGTCGAGAGACAGAGAATATACTTCTGGAAGTCCGTAGGCCTCTTTTGCCTTCATGTCTTGTTCTTTATCATAGTAAAAGTTCGCAAAGCAATCCGATAAACCATCATAAATAACTGCAATCTCATCAGGATTTTTTTTCAAAATCTTTGAAATTCTATCCTTAGAGAACTTTGACACCGTAACGACTTTCTTATGCCCAAATGCAACTTTTCTGTACATGAGCTTAAAATAGAGAGTCATGTACCTTTTATTTTTACTTGGACAATCCCAACACCCAACATCATGAATTGCACTTATTGCATTTCTGTTAAAATAGAAAAATGGTGCTGGGAACGCCGGGAAAAAATAGTAATCTGCTTTTATAGTTGCTAGTTTTAATGGTAACTGCAACTGATTTAAAAATCAGTTTGTTTTTTCCTCTTACAATAATTTTTTTACATTATTCTGCTTCGCAGAAAAATCTTTATGCACCTCATTTTGAAACGAGTATATATTCAATATCGTTTCTACTCTGATCCGAAATCAATTCTTTCGTAATACTAAGTGCAAATCGCTCAATTCCAGAAAAGTTATCTGCAAGAGAAGTCAAATCTATTAATACTTTCATCTCTGCCCTTTCTCAGCTGATTTTAAATCCCATTTTACAAAACAGGATGAGCATTAATTCTGTAATAGCTATCCAGTTTATTTTTAATAAAAAAACAGGAATCGCCTTAATGCTTTTTGTTTCAATAATATCTTTTATTTTTAAGCGTTTCCATTGGTTCTCAACTATGGAATTCAAATGGTAACTTTTCAAAGCCTTACATTTTTCAACAATCGATAATTTTTTATCTTTCGCTAGAGCATAGCCAATTTGAACGGAGGAAAGTATGTATTCCCCCCCACAGCTCATATGTATCAATGCCCTTCCGTTTCAGTTCATCGCACAACTCATTCTTCGCCTGAATAAGTTGCAACTTCCCGAAATCATTCGATTGATATCAAGATTATATGTTTCTATCGCCGACCCGTCATTGTTGTGAAGATAATACAGTGGCTCATCTATCATATAAATCACATCCGCCACTGCCAGATATTTGTTAGTGAAAATCGTATCTTCACCAACACGCAAATCTTTTCGGAAAAAGATATTTTCCTCTCGGATTATCTTAAGTGAATACATCATGCGCCACGGACCATTTAGTTCCTTTCCTTGACGCATTCCTCGCTTACCCGAAAGATATCCTTTTAAATCTGCTATCGATGTTCCAAAGGAGTTTGGTAGTACCTGCTCCAAAATTTCCGTTTTATTATATTGACGTTTTAAATAGGAAAACTGATGTTCAGCTATACTTCCATTTCTACGCACCGATGCATAATTATAGCAAACAGTGTCTGTATCAGTTTTTACTTTTGCTACGCATTTTTCAACAATTTGTGCATCAAAAGTATCATCACAATCGAAAAAGAAACAAAACGTCCCTTTTGCTCTTTTTAATGCATCATTTCTTGCGCTGCTGACACCCTCATTCACCTTTTTATCGATGAATTCTATTCGGCTATCTTCCTCTGCATATTTTTGTACTATTTCTGATGTTTTATCTTTACTTCCGTCGTTAACAACGATTATCTGTAAATTTTTGTACCTAATCGCATTTACCTGCTCAAAATAGCGCATCAAGTACTTTTCACCATTATAAATGGGGGTAATTATCGTTACTAAGTCCATTTATCCACCTATTTTCTATACTTAATCGCTAAACCAAGAATCTTTCGATCATCCACCAAGTATCGCTTTGCCATTCTCTTTGGATCTTGCGTGATTCTAAAAAGCCACTCCAAACCATGATTGGACATCCACCGGGGAGCTCTCTTAATATTTCCTGCTTCAAAGTCAAAGCTAGCACCCAATCCGAAAGAAATCGGCACTCCAAGTTCCTTACAATGATGGTACATAAACTTTTCCTGTTTCGGGCAACCTAATCCTACAATCAAAATGTGCGGATTAGCCTCTTTTATTATGGATTTAATTTTATCCATTTCCACAGGGTTCTTTTCAAAACCGAATGGCGGAGAATATGTACCGACAACCTGCAAGCCCTTAAATCTATTCATAAGATTTTCGGCCGCTTTGGCTGCTACGCCTTCAGCCGCACCTAAAAAGAACATTTTGTATCCTTTTTTTGCAGCCATATCACACAAAAGAGGGAACAAATCCGATCCTGAAATTTTCTCTTTAATCGGTGTTCCATACCATTTGGCGATCCACAACAGTGGTTTACCATCCGTCAGAATCAATGACGCATTTTCATAAACCGCCTGTAATTCTTTACTTGTTTCAAGCTGTACAATATGATCCACATTCGGTGTTACCACATATGCACTTCTATCCTCTTGAATCAGACGATCAATAGCCTGCAGCGTTTCCTGCATTGTCAAGTTATCAATCTCTGTATTCATAAACTTCATTCTTGACATTTATCCACCTCACCACAAGCCTGTTAACACCGAACTTTAATCAGCTCTGCATCACCAACAACTAAGCATCTGCCAGACCAGCGGGCAAAAACAACGTTTCACCTTTGCTGAACCTCATCGGCTTCTGTTCCGCATCCATCGTCTGCACTTCACCATATCCATCCAGGCACATTAACACCTGAAAAGATGCATCCATAACAGAGAATGCAAAACCTTTCGTAACTTGTATTCTTTCTGTTTCAAAATATTTGCAGCGGCAGAGCAATTCACGAGAACAGCCAGAATAGTATTTCACCATTCTCGGTTTCTGGCTCACATCCGGTGCAACCTTCATGTTCATGACCTGCACAGCTTTGTCAAAATGCAGTTCACGCTTTTTGCCATTCTTATCCACACGGTCATAGTCGTAGACACGGTAAGTTACATTGGAGCTTTCCTGAATCTCTGCCACAAGGATGCCCTTACCGATACCATGTACTGTTCCTGCCGGAACAAAGTAAGTATCTCCCTTGTGAACTGGAACCTTTTGCAGATGCTTACCCAGCGTTCCAGTCTCAACCGCTTTCCGGAGAATTTTTTCCGTCACCTCATGCTGGAAACCATAAATCAGACTGGCTCCTTCGTCAGCATCAATGACATACCACATCTCAGTCTTACCATTGTCGCCTTCGTGTTCTCTCGCATACTCATCACTAGGATGCACTTGTACTGAGAGATCTTTCTTGGCATCGATGAATTTCACCAGCACAGGCAATTCACCGTTTTCAACTTTTGTACCGAGGTATTCTGGATGTTCTTTTAATACATCAGCCAGTGTTTTTCCTTTATATGTACCATTTGCCACATAACTTGGTCCGTCCGGATGAACTGAACACTCCCAAGTTTCTGCTAATGGTGTTAAATCAATCTTTTTACCATATTCTTCCCGAAGTCGAGTACCACCCCACAAATAATCTTTACCCGTCGGAATCAATTTCATGATTTCCATTACTCTGTCTCCCACTGTTCTTATTCCTGTTCTTATTCCATCGGAAATTTAATCTTATCTGCGACGCTGATTTCCTCTCCAAGCTGAACTTCAATCATATCCAATGCAGTGATAGCCTCCACTGTATGCTTGCAACCTGCCGCAATAGTAATTACATCACCAGTGCGGAGTACCTGCTCCATGCCGTCAACGATTGCCTTACCCTTACCGGAAACGACCGTCCACACTTCCTCACGGTGGTTATGCATGTGATACGTCATATGTTCGCCAGCTCTCATGGAAACTTGACCGTCATAGAACCTGGCTGCACATCAATGACCGTGTAAGTACCCAAGACTTCTCAGCATACATTGCCTCCGTCTCGATTTTTTCCACATAAGGTTTCATGTAACCGCTGCGTTCTTTATCAGCAATCAGGATGCCATCACCACTGGCTGCAACAATCATGTCCTTACAGCCCATGCAAAGAATTGGGATATTCAGCTCATTCACCACATTGGTGTTCTCGCAGGTTTCATCCAAGATAGCTTTACCCTTAGTCTTATCTGCCATGACCTCTGCCATCATGTTCCAAGTGCCGACATCCTTCCAGTCACCGCTATAACGCAGAACCTGAATGCTAGCCTCTTTCTCGACCACAGCATAATCAAAGCTAATTTTAGTCAGGGTATCATATTTATTGAACAGATCACGGTAATCTTCAAAATCGATCATACTGTGTGCTTTATCCAGCAGATACCCCAGCTTAAATGCAAAGATACCGGCGTTCCACAGTGCACTCTGAGCCAGATATTTCTTAGCTGTTTCCACATCCGGCTTTTCCTTGAATTCCTTAACCTTGCTGACATTTTCGCCGCTTTCCGGGATAATGTAACCGTACTTCTCGCTAGGATAGGTCGCTCAATGCCCATCAGAGTCAAGTTTGCTCCACCCTGCTCTGCCAGCTCCTGCAGAGTCTTAACAGCTTCGTAATAGGTATTATCCACATACGGATCCACAGGACAAACAACAACAGCTTCACTCTCTGCCACACCCAGCTCATCATGGAGATAGCTGCCGCCAGTGCAATGGCCGGGAAGGTATCACGACGCAAGGCTCTACACAGATGGATGCTTTCTCACCCAGTTGATTCTTAATAGCACTTGCCTGCGATTTACTCGTTGCAATGGTGATTTTTGCGTCAGCATCTACCGTAGTATCTGACGATAGACACGCTGCACCATAGACTCATACTCGTCATCATTCTTGAACAGCTTGATGAACTGCTTACTACGTACATCATTGGAAAGAGGCCAGAGGCGCTTACCTGAACCACCAGAAAGTAAAATAATATTCATTTGTTTTCTCCTCTACTTTTTACTTCAAGTACTCTTCAGCACTCTTACGAATTTCTGCTTCTACAGTCTCAGCAGCTTCTTTATTCTTTGCACTGACAGAGATATACGTCTTGAGCTTCGGTTCCGTACCGGAAGGTCGTACCACGATGGAGCAGTTATCTTCCAGCAGGAACTTCAGCACATCGGACTTTGGCAAACCATCCAGACCGGGCGCGTAGTCCAATAGCTTGACGACCTTCTTACCGCCAAATTCCTTAATATCACCGCGGAACGCCTGCATGATACTCTGCATCTTAGCAAAACCGGCACTTCCATCGAACTCGTAGCTGTGCAGGGTGTTCAGGCAATAACCGTAAGTCTTGTACAGCTCATCCAGCTTTTCCAGCAAACTAATGCCCTTGGTCGCATAGTAGCTGAACATCTCGCAGATCATGTAGCACCGTCCACACCATCTTTGTCACGGACGTAAGGACCGGTCAGGTAGCCATAGCTTTCCTCAAAACCGAACACATAGTTGTCGGCCTTGCTCTGCTTTTCCAGTTTGCCGATCTGCTCACCGATGAACTTGAAGCCGGTCAGCACGTTAATGGTGCGTAGGCCATAGTGGGTGGCAATTTGCTCACCCATGTCCATCGTGACAATGGTCTTGACCATAACGGGATCAGCAGGCATCTTGCCATGTTTCACCCGCTGGCTGCAAATGTAGTCCAGCAGCAGCATACCGGTCTGGTTACCAGACAGCAGTTCATAATCCCCTGCTTTGTTCTTGACGGCAATACCCACACGGTCGCAATCCGGATCGGTCGCCAGCAGCAGGTCAGCGTTGCACTTCCTGGCATATTTCATGCCAAGTGCCATTGCCTCCTTGATTTCCGGGTTCGGATACGGACAGGTCGGGAAGTTGCCATCCGGCTGCTCCTGCTCTTTGACCACAGTGATGTTGGTGTAACCCATTTCTTTTAAGGTACGGGTCACAGGTTTCAGACCGGTGCCGTTCAGCGGGCTATACACGATAGCAACATCCTTATTGACTTCTTCGCCAAACAGAACGGACTGGCTCTTGACCTGCTCGACGAACGCGGAATAGACCTCATCCGGGATATACTGGATGCTACCGTTTGTCACACCTGCTTCAAAATCGCTGGTTTTAACATCTGCGAAAATGTCCAACTTCTCGATCTCGCCCAGGATCTCTGCAGCGGCCTCAGTAGTGATCTGGCAGCCGTCTGCACCATAGACCTTATAGCCGTTATACTTGCTGGGATTGTGAGATGCGGTTACCATGACACCTGCAGAGGTATGCAGATAACGGGTCGCAAAAGACACTGTCGGCACCGGCATCAGTGCAGGCCAGATGTTGACCTTGATGCCATTGGCCGCAAACACACCTGCGGCGACTTGGCGAACACATCGCTCTTAATGCGGCTGTCATAACCGATAGTCACTGACGGCTCTGCAAAAATTTTTTTCAGATAATCGGCCAGACCCTGAGAAGCTTTTGCCACAGTATAGATGTTCATGCGGTTGGTGCCTGCACCAATCACACCGCGTAGACCACCCGTGCCAAAGGCGAGGTCACGGTAAAAAGCATCTTCAATTTTTGTATCATCCAGCGTTTTCAATTCAACGGCAACATCTGCATCCGCAGTTGCATTCACCAGCCAACGCTCGTATTCCTTTTTAATATCCATAATTTATTCCCTCATTAGTTGTATATTTTTTAATCTCTCTGGAAAATATCTCTCGTATAAACTTTTCTTTCTACATCATCAAGATCTTTACTATACCTGTTTGCGATAATGGCGTTGCTCATTTCCTTGAATTTTGCCAAATCATTGACCACCAGACTGCCAAAGAAAGTCTCACCGTCTTTCAAAGCAGAATCTTTGGCTCCTCGCCGAACATGTCAATGATCTGCTGGTTGGTACCTACACCAAGTGCACGAAGCAATACGGTAATCGGCACTTTACGGTTCTATCTACTCTTACACTGAAAACGTCATTGGAGTCAGTCTCATACTCGAGCCATGCACCACGGTTCGGGATAACAGTACATGAATAAAGAGTTTTACCCACTTTATCATGAGCAATTCCGTAA